>Ga0118677_10016676_pt1 | contig 10019 bp, 4 predicted proteins | sample AliMusrvi5mmetaG_FD_86154 | JGI IMG/M metagenome (GOLD analysis project Ga0118677, IMG submission 86154)
ACAAAAGTACATCCGCGCTGGGGGGTGCAAAAGAGTAAAACCCGCAGAGGTTGTTCAGGTAAAAATACGGGGTTGCATAGCTTCAGACATTGAAGAACAGGGCTTACGGACGAGTATTAAAAATAAAGCCTGATAAAAATATTTTCGGGTAAGGTTTTAATTTGTTTATGATGAAACGCTTACCGGTGAAACTTTTTTGAAAATAAATGAATTATTTTTCGGAGAGGGTATTTTTACGGATAGAAATGGGGGTGGAAAAATGCCTGATTTCAACCGTTATGCAAGCATGGGAAGGCTAAAAAATGAAGGGAGGCTGGGTTTGATGGAATTTTATTACAAAAACCAGTTATTATTCATATCATAACAAATTTTTAATTTGCAAATTTTAAATTGTAATTCTCTTCTCCCTATCTTCGCTGAAGTTAAATCCTTAAAACCTGCTACATGATCCTCTTCTTCCGGAAGAACGGCAAAATACTTGCTGTAGGCACCCAAAGTTCAATAAATCAATCCGATACTGATAAATTAGTCTGGCTTTTCGGCAATGCTGAACGGGTTCAGTCGGAGGAACTGCCAGGACTTTTTATCGGTCCGAGAAAAGAGATGATTACCCCATGGAGTACCAATGCTGTTGAAATCACTCAAAATATGGGGATCATCGGAATCGAACGTATCGAAGAATTTTTCGGATGCGACGAGCATGCTGGTTTTGATCCGATGCTTGAAGCTAAATACCATGGAATCAATCAATCCCTATTTACCATTGGACACAAACCAGAACCTGTCATTTACATAGATGACATTTCTACATATAACCTGAAGGAAGGTCTTGCCCTAAGCCTTGATGAAATTCAATACCTTGATACTGTTTCAGAAAAAATCGGACGGAAACTTACCGATAGTGAAGTATTTGGATTTTCACAAGTAAATTCGGAACATTGCCGCCATAAAATATTTAACGGAACCTTTATCATCGATGGAGAAGTAATGCAACAGACACTGTTTGAGATGATTAAAAAAACAACAAAGTCACATCCCAATACAGTCGTTTCAGCCTATAAGGATAATTGCTCCTTTACCGAAGGCCCTAATGCGGAACAATTTGCACCCGCTTCGGCCGACCAGCCCGATTTTTTTCAAGTTACCGATATTGAAACAGTACTTTCACTGAAAGCCGAAACCCACAATTTCCCGACTACCGTAGAGCCTTTCAATGGTGCTGCCACTGGAACAGGAGGAGAGATTCGTGACCGGATGGCAGGAGGGAAAGGAAGTTTTCCTATTGCAGGTACCGCAGTCTACATGACCTCCTATTCAAGAAATGACCACAACAATCGTCCCTGGGAACAAAATATTGCTCCTCGCAAATGGCTGTATCACAATCCTGAAGAGCTGTTAATTAAAGCATCAAATGGAGCTTCTGACTTCGGTAACAAGTTTGGTCAGCCTCTGATCAATGGTTCAGTCCTGACATTTGAGCACAATGAAAAGCAAAAAAAATACGGTTACGATAAAGTCATCATGCAAGCCGGAGGCATTGGTTATGCCAGGAAAGAGGATAGCCTCAAAGGTGTGCCTGTCAGTGGTGAAAGTGTAGTTTTACTTGGGGGAGACAATTACCGGATAGGCATGGGTGGAGGTGCTGTTTCGTCAGTAGATACCGGAGCATTTGAAAGCCATATTGAACTTAACGCGGTCCAGCGTGCCAATCCTGAAATGCAAAAAAGGGCCTACAATACTATTCGGGCATTGGCAGAATCAGGTAAAAACCCAATTGTATCTATCCATGATCATGGTGCCGGTGGGCATCTTAATTGTCTCTCTGAACTGGTTGAAGAGACGGGTGGTCAAATATTTATTGATAAACTTCCTGTGGGTGACCCTACCCTTTCCGCCCGGGAAATTGTTGGTAATGAATCACAGGAGCGAATGGGTTTCGTAACCGGAAAAGAGAATCTGGCATGGATTCAACGGATAGCCGAACGCGAAAGATCACCCTATTATTTGATTGGTGAAACAACCGGAGATCATAAATTTACATTTGTCAACCGAAAAAATGGCGAAAAACCAATTGATTTGGACCTCGCTACGCTCTTTGGAAAACCACCGCGGACAGTTTTGGAAGACACGACACCAGATGAAAAATACAACAGGATTATTTATTCTGAAAGTCTTATTATTAGCTATTTAGAGCAATTATTGCAATTGGAATCGGTAGGTTGCAAAGATTGGCTGACCAATAAGGTAGATCGTTCCGTAACCGGGAAAGTTGCCAAACAACAATGTGCCGGAGAACTCCAATTACCCCTTAACAATATAGGTGCGGTTGCCATAGATTACCAGGGTGAAAAAGGAATTGCCACTTCACTGGGTCATGCTCCGGCTGCCGGTCTGATCGATCCTGTAAACGGATCGGTCCTTTCCATTGCCGAAGCCCTCACCAATATTGTTTGGGCACCACTTACCCATGGATTAAAAGGAGTATCCCTCTCTGCCAACTGGATGTGGCCGGCTAAAAACAAGGGAGAGAATGCAAGATTGTTCAAAGCAGTAGAGGCCGCTTCAAACTTTGCCTGTGCATTGGAGATCAACATCCCTACTGGAAAAGACTCGTTGTCGATGACTCAAAAATACAGGGATGAGGTAGTTTATGCCCCAGGAACTGTTATCATTTCTGCCTCTGCAGAAGTTTCCGATCTCAAAAAGATCGTCGAACCAGTTCTTATCAATGACCCTGAAAAACCACTCTATTATATCGATTTTTCGAAAACAGAAAAAATTCTCGGAGGAAGTTCTCTGGGGCAAATTCTCTCGGTTCTGGGAGAAGAGGCACCATCTGTATCTGATCCTTCCTACTTCGCAAAAGTTTTCGGGGTCGTCCAGAAGGCAATTCAATCAGGTTTCATTGCAAGTGGTCATGATATATCTTCTGGCGGATTGATAGTTACACTATTGGAATTGTGTTTTGCTCAAAATTCAGGTGGAATCAATGTGGATTTAACACGGCTAATGGAGCCCGATAGTGTTAAACTGTTGTTTAGTGAGAATCCCGGTATTGTCGTACAGGCTAATGACCCACAAAAGTTGGAGCAACTCTTTCAATCCAACGGGGTAGTATGTATCCCGATCGGGAAACCATCGGTTGAAAGAGTCATTCGGGTAAATAATTATTCCCAAAAATATCTTTTCGATATCGACCATCTAAGGGAATTATGGTTTAGACCTTCCTATTTGCTTGATAGGAAGCAATGTGGAGAAGTATTGGCAGCCGATCGTTTGGTAAATTACAAGAAAAATGTACTTTCCTTTAATTTTGGAACATTTTCGGGCGATTATTCATCCTATAAAGTCGATCCAAAAAGACGCAATTCAACCGGTATCAAAGCGGCAATTATTCGAGAAAAAGGGGTAAATGGCGATCGCGAGATGGCATGGAGCCTTCACCTGGCTGGATTTGATGTCAAGGATGTCCATATGACCGATTTGATAGCAGGAAGAGAAACCCTGGAGGATATCAGCCTGATTGTTTTTGTAGGCGGATTTTCAAATTCGGATGTATTTGGTTCTGCAATAGGCTGGGCTGGCGCATTTAAATACAATGAAAAGGCAAAAACGGCCCTTGCGAAATTTTATCAAAGAGAAGATACACTTAGTCTTGGCGTTTGCAATGGTTGTCAGCTGATGGTTGCCCTCGATCTGATAAGAAGTGGGAAGACCGGGAAAATCAAAATGCAACACAATGAATCGCATAAATTTGAGTCCTCCTTCCTGAACGTAGATATTCTTGATAATGACTCTGTGATGCTGAAAAGTCTGTCAGGTAGAAAACTTGGCATTTGGGTGGCACATGGTGAAGGCAAATTTGCATTGTCTGAATCCGAAGAGCAGTATTTGATCCCTGTCAAGTACTCCTTCGCCAATTATCCTGGAAATCCAAATGGTTCAGACTACCATACAGCTGCAATCTGCTCCGCCGATGGACGTCACCTGGCTATGATGCCGCATCTTGAACGCTCCATTTATCCCTGGCAATGGGGATACTACCCTACAGATCGTAAGAGTGATCAAATAACACCCTGGATTGAAGCATTTGTAAATGCCCGGCTATGGATTGAAGAAAAGGCTATGAAGAAGGGCTAATTGGCTTAAGAATCACCATTACCGCGAAACTCATAACTCATATCTCATAACTCCTTTTCCAGTTTGTATCCCCTACCCTCCGACCGTTTCAGACATTGCTCATACTTAACCGGATCGATGAAATTATCTTCCGTCTCATAAATTTTAGCCAACAAGTAATCAGCCTCTCCCAGTCCATGATCGGAAGCAAGATTGAAATATTCGATCGCCTTCTCAATATCTTTGGCAACAACTTCGCCGGAAGTATAATATTCACCTAAGCTAATCCATGATGCCGCAAATCCATTGTCAGCCGATTTGCGGAAAAGCTCCAGGGCAGCAAGCTTGTTTTCTTCAACCCCTTCACCGTAATACAACATCCCTGCAAGATTGTACTGAGCCTGGGGATAATTTTTATCTGAAGCTTTTTTGAAATAAAACCAGCCCTTTTGGAGATCCTTTTCACCTGTTTCTCCAAAGTACCACATCACTCCTAAGTTATAGGAACCCAGCATGAAACCTGCATCATCGGCACGGGTATACCATTTGAAAGCTTCCAGCAGGTCGGGTTGAATTCCTTTACCCTGATGGTAAACATTCCCAAGGTTGTTCATGGCCTCTGCAATTCCGCCCTTGGCCGCAATTTCATACTGTTCAATAGACTTTGCGGCATCCTTCTCACAACCCTCACCTGTCTCAAACAATACAGCCAGATTGAAGGCTGCTTTGGCATATCCGGCTGCTGAGGCTTGCCGGTACCATTTCAAAGCCTCACCAAGATTTTTTTCCACCTTAATCCCATTTTCATAATAGACTGCTGTTTTGAACATGGCTCCGGGCACCCCTTTTTCAGCAGCCTTCAGATACCACTCAAAGGCCTTGTCCTTATCTGACCAATAGGTCTCCCCTTTTTCATGCAGAAGTCCAAGCAGGTAGCAGGCCCTCGGATGACCTGCCTCAGCCGATTTTTTAAAATAGTCACCGGCAGAATATTTATCACGTTCTATCCATTCACCAGCCAAACAAATACTTGCATATTGATATTGCGCTTCAAGATTTCCTTTTTCAGCAGCTTTTCTATAATAATCGACTGATGTTTTAATATTCTTTTCAACCCCTTCGCCTGTCTCAAAACGCTTCGCCATCAAAAGCATTGCATCGGCACTGCCGTTGGAAGCGGCTTTTTTGAGCATCTCTACCCCGTGGTAATCTGATTGTTTCAGGTAATAAGTTGCCAGCGCCTCCTGGGCCTCAGCGAAACCGCGATCAGCTGCTTTTTGATACAATTCCAGAAAATCATTCTCATTGGTTTCCTCCTTCAGCTTACCCATCAGGAAGATGGCCTCTGAATAGTCGGCATGAACCGCTTGTTCAAGATAGATTTTCGCCTTTTGAATGTTCTTTTCAGTTCCCATTCCAAGAAGATAAATCTTACCCAGTTTAAGAGCAACTTCAGAAGTGACATTTCCTTCAATCTTTCCAAGCCACTCGAGACTACTTTGTATATTACTTTCAACCCCCTTTCCTTCATATAGAAATATACCTACTTTCTGGTAAGCTGGTTCATAGCCTTCTGTGGCTGCCTTGAGGTACCATTCATAAGCCTTCTCCAGTTTGACGGGCACGGTCAATCCTAATTCAAAGATCTCCCCAACTTTGTATACAGCAGGTAAATAGCCCTCTTTGGCAGCTGCATACCAATAATCAACAGCCTCATTCGTATCCTTGTAACCTCCTTCACCTGAAAAGAGTAACCGCCCATAGTTAAATTTGGCAACCTTGTCACCTCGTTCAGCTCCCCTCTCATACCATTCAAAAGCCTTGGTTAAATCAACCGCAAGGCCTTCTCCCTTTTCTCGCATGCTTCCGATGTAATTACAGGACTCTATGCCACCCGCCCGGGCTGATTCAAGAAAGAACACTACTGATTCGGAAAAAGACTGTGTTCGTCCGTTTCCGGAATAATACATAATTCCTATTTCAAGAGCGGCCTTTAAAAAGTCTTTTTCATAGTCAGACTGAAACAGATCAAGGGCTATCACTACGTTTGGGCTATGACGAAACAGGTCCAAAAAGATGATAGCAGACTTAAACCCTGATTCAAAACTTTTTTCAATTCGTTTGATTCCTTTTTCAGTCTTACCTTTTTCCAGCAATTCAATACCACGTCTGAAATGACGGGGGTATGCCTTATATTTTTGCTTGTCCATTAATTGCAGTAAAAATTGTATTGATATTCTGATCCCATACCTAAGATATAGAAACGTTTATATTTTCTCTTTTGCGAATGTAATAACCCAATATAGTGAAATTAAAATGGTTGAATTTCCAATCTGATTATTCGCAATAAGTTTGAAATTTTGCTTAAAAATAGTGATTAAGCAACAATCTGAGCAATTGAATCGGTTTAAAAATCAATATGTGGAATCTTTTGCTTTATTTTAATCCGAAAAATAAATTCAGGGTACCAATTCAATCGTTTAGAACTCCTCTGTCATGGATCCAATAGGTTTGATCACAAAGTATTACAAACCAAAGTCAAAAGTGTTTGAGATTTTATATGGTCATAGCAGGGCGGTGACCGATAAGGCATTGCGAATCGCCATCAAGCATGGAGAGTTAAATCCAGATATCAAGTTCATTGAGGAGGCCGCCATGTTGCATGACATCGGCATTTTTAAAACCAATGCAGCCAATCTGTTGTGTTTTGGCGACTATCCCTATCTTGCACATGGGTACCTTGGCTGTGAACTTCTTACTGGTTTAGGCTTTCCGGAACATGGATTGGTTTGTGAAAGACATACTGGCGTTGGCATATCCAAAGAAGAGATAATTGAAAAAAACTTGCCTCTTCCGCATAGGGATCTTATTCCTGTTTCCGTGGAAGAGCAGATAATTGCTTTTGCCGATAAGTTTTATTCTAAAAGTACTGATCTGTTTAAGGAAAAAACCCTTCGGGAAGTTCGAAAATCTATTTCAGTTTTTGGAAAATCAAATATCACTCGTTTTGAGGAGTGGTGCGAATTATTTTTGTAGGACTCATCCCAAGTGAGGATCGCGAATACAATATTAATTGACAAATCTGTTTGTTCGCCTTAATACTGCTGGTTATCGTAAAAACTTTCTCTCTTGCTCAATTTCAAATCCTGAAGCATAGCAGCTGTTGCCCTGATGGTGAAGCTATAACTTTGTCGATAACCAAATGGAACCAGGTTCAATGACATCTGAAAACAATGCATATCTCTAAATATGTTCAGTTGAGTAAAGGAAACTTCCATTTTTTGAATATCTAACCCCGAGGAAAAGCCAATTTTCCATTTCTTGGTCAGGTCAATATTTCCATTAAATTCAACAGTTTGATTGATAATGGCAGAAGCAGAAGGATCTGGTTTACTATATCTCAGGCTATAATCAAATCGGAAATCCCATGGAATGTTAAAGTTGGCATATTCGGGTATTTCCGGGTAATTTTTTCTTGCAGCTTCAATTGCTTTCTGATCATCTGTTTTTGGAATGGGTTTTCCATCCTTGTCAACACCAGTATTTTGCTTGTTCAGGTCATCTTTGTTTTTTGACTTGAATCCATATCCAAATGACATATTTGCACTGGTCAACCTTGCTAATTTTCTGCTTCTTTCAAATTCAAAAACATTGATCAGGTGACCATTTTCATACGCATAAGGATCCATGATTGCACCCATGTTGATATCCACCCCGGCTACCTTCGTCCGGCCGGATATGTTAATATTTGAAAGATTCAAGGAATCGGCTGCCAGATTGTAAGAAGTTGCTATCGACAATTGATCAATCAACTTAACTTTCTTATACTTATCCTTTGAAGTTGTATCGTTAACATTTAATACTTTCATTTCCAGAGTATTACCCAAGCTAAAGCCGATCGACCCAGACCTTCCGGCTCCCGCTGTTCCGTAAATAGCACCTTCATGATAAGGGTACCTCAATGATACTGGCTTTCCCTGGTCATCATAGTATTCAACAGTACCATACATTCCATAACCAGGATTGCTGAAATCAGGTTGCATACTAAAGCTTATGGTAGGTGTCATCACATGCCTGATCCCCTTGATATTAGACTTTGGATTCAGTGGCATGAAATTGCCATACAATTTTGTTGATGCACCAACACTGACAGAATAATCATAGTCCCGGGTGAAACCGTAGATGGTATCAGACACTTCCACTGCTTTCTTTACAGGATCATATATTTTCCGTATCTGACTTGAATACCACCTTTCATTGTAATTAAATGAAGGGCTGATAGTTATAAATTTTAATGCCTTAAAGGAAGTACTGATTGGAATACTCTGCTTGATTCCATTTTGCCAGTCTTTGGTAAGGTTCGAATTAAAAAGATTGTATTCTTTCGTATTGATAGAATTTTGCATGTCAAAACTATAGCTGATTCCAATTTTGTTGTACCATGTATCTTTACCGGTAGAATTTTTTGACTTGAATGGGTAGATACGGTTGACATTGAATGTCATCTGGGGCAATGTTAAACTTATCGTTGTATCCCGGCTGTTCTGTGAATGCCGCAAGTTGGCAGACATCGAGAAGGGGCTATTTTCCCAGATTCTTGTATAGGAAACACTTGACTGTTTTGTATTGGTCAGATAATTCTGAGTGGTATATGCATTATTCTGATCGTACTGGCTCGTAGAGAAGTTGACACTTGCACCGAAGGTCTGATTTGGGCTTGCCTTGGCATCCATCGTATGGTTCCACGTTAATGCAAAATCATTCTGTATTCTATAGTCTGGCAATCCCTTGTCACCAAAGACATTCTTGTAATAATTGATATCAATTCCGCCGCTAAACTTATACCTCAATCGATAATTTGAGTGCAATTTTATTCCTCTCGACCCTTTTGAAAATATATCGGCCCTTAAAGCCAAATCGAAATAGTCATTGGCTGCCCAATAATATCCCAAGTCACGCAAAAAGAATCCCCTGTTCACCTCATCTCCATAGGAAGGCATTAAGAAACCGGATGAATAGGTAGGTGAATTTGGGAAAAAACCAAAAGGGATAAAAAGAAAATAAATGGGCATATCCTCGACCACCAAGTAGGCTGGGCCGGTAACAATTTTTTTGTTTGAGAGGACTTTGGCCTTGGTCATTTGAAGGTAAAAATGGGGATGCTCAGCATCACACGTCGTATATCTGCCATCTTTTAAATTGTATGTAGAATCGTTCATCAGTTTGGTTTTGCCACTATGAATGAATCCGCCTTGCTGTTCTGTCACTACACCATATACAATTCCCTTCTTGGTAAGAAAATTATATCTTATTTCATCGGCTTCAAACTCCTGTTGTCCCTGCTTAAACACTGGTTTACCAACTATTGTCCCGGTTGAATCGGGTTTCCCGGTAGCATGAATCAGATTACTGTCCCTGTTTAATTCAATGTAATCGGCCTTCAGTTCAATATCTTTGTAATTGACTGTAGCATTCTTGTACATGTATATTTTATTGGCCGAATTGTTGATTGTTATTCTTCCATCAGCGGTGTAACTAACTTCTGCATCAAAATCATCAGCTTTCTTCTTGAGATTCAAGGAATCCATGGCAATTGAATCTTTTTTAAAAACTGACAATGAGTCTTTTACTGCTTTTTTTGATTCTTTGTAAGAAAGTGTTACAGGTTTTGAAACTCCTTTGGTGATGGTTTTGTTCTGAATAGGTTCCTGCGCAAAAAGTAGTGATTGCCAAATCAGAATCAGGAGAAATGTATATTTTATAAATCGTATCGTACTCAAATTTATTGAATTAGATCGTTATTTAATTCAAATTTCAATGCCTCGGTCTGTTAGGCAAAAGTAAAAAATACTACCGGACAAAAAGGGTACACTGATAAATAATTTAATCTTCTATTTTTT
>Ga0118677_10016016_pt2 | contig 10018 bp, 6 predicted proteins | sample AliMusrvi5mmetaG_FD_86154 | JGI IMG/M metagenome (GOLD analysis project Ga0118677, IMG submission 86154)
TTTACCAATGCTGTTTTGAGGAGAGCGCTCCGTGAAAAGGATTCCATCATGAAAGCACTGGCCGGACAACCGGTTGTAATCAGGTATTCCCATCCAGACATCCTTGTCGACAGGTGGAAGAAGCAATTTGGCGCAGAAAAGATGCTCGCCCTGTTGGAGTGGAACAATAGCAGACCCGACATCATGGTCCGGCCAAACAGGCTCAAGAACTCATTCAATGATTTTGTTAATGCCCTGAAAGAGGCCGGCATTGAATCCACCGGACATCCTTTTGCGCCTGACGAATGTCTGTCCATTGGGCATGGAATAAACGTCAGGAATTTGCCGGGCTACGAACAGGGGCTTTTCACGGTGCAGGATCCTTCAACTCTGGTTTCCGTAAAACTGCTGGACCCTCAGCCTGGTGAGTTTGTGCTTGATGCCTGCGCGGCGCCGGGAGGAAAGACTTCCGTGATAGCCGAAAGAATGAGTGGCAAAGGCCGTATTATTGCCATGGATATCCAGCAGGACCGGCTTCTGACTTTGCGGGAGAACCTGGCCAGGCTGGGTATCAAATCTGTCACTGTCCTGCAGGGTGATGCCGCAAGCCCGCAGGATATGAAAAAGGCCGCTGACGGAAGATTATTTGACAGGATTCTGCTGGATGTACCTTGCACCAATACCGGTGTGTTGAGACGCAGGCCGGACGCAAGATGGCGTTTCTCGAACAGGGGTTTGAATGAACTTGCCGGCGTACAGAAGAAGATTCTTGCCGGCGCCGCGGCATATTTAAAACCCGGTGGCGTTATTGTGTACAGCACCTGCAGTCTTGAACCCGAGGAGTGCGAGGGAATCGTGGAATGGTGGTGTGCTGCCAATCCCGGCTTTGAGAAAGTTGCAAGCGAGAAACTGTTCCCACCCGATTCAAAAACCGACGGAGCCTACGCCTGCGCGCTTCGGAGTCCGCAGTGTCACTCAGACCTGGAAAGCGGAAACAGGAATGTTGAGGAATCAGGAATTGCCGCAGAGATGGCAAACTGATATATTGATCGAATTGCTGGAAGAAAACGTCAATATTAAGAAAGAGGATTAACAAGTTTGAAAAGAAATTGGCAAAGAGTTGGTTTCTACTTTCGCGGTCTGACCCCGACAGCTCTGATTCTTGCCGGACTGCTTTGGCCGGTCTTTAACTGCCAGGCAGTGGCACAGACAACCAATGATCCAATTGATGCTTTTGGCCAGGCAGTTCTGAGTTATAAAAGCAAGATGGACGATTGTCTTGCCGGGTTTTTTAAAAAAGACATTTCCAGGGAAGAAAGAGGGGCGGCAGCATTTTCAACATCGTTTCTTCTTGAGTCCTGTGAACAATTTATCAAGGAGAGCAACCGGCAGAAGGACCTGATCTCTGATATTGAATTGATGAGCAAACTTTGTCAGTTGCATGTCGGATACGCGGAATACCAGCTTGAAGAGGCAGGTGTTGATTCCAATCCTCCCTCCGTAACCGCTCTTGAAAAAGCATTTAAAGAATACCAGCTCGCATATGCCTGCCTTGATGCGTTGAATGATCGTAACGTCATGGCAAAAAACGGAAAGAGGATTGAAGCAGGGCTGGCAAGGACAATTAACGGTTTGAACAAATATGCGGACTGGTTTGCAGGGGATGTGTTCATGAACACCACCGGCAAGAAGTGGGAAGCCAACCCTGCGCCGCAGGCAGAGAAGTTGATGGCGGAAATAGCGGCGAGGACTTCTTCGTCCGGGGAACTCGCCATCTGCGAGAGAGCACTTGAACAAGTCCTGAAAGACATGCGAGAAGCAACGGAGCGTAAAGATGGCGCCGGGGCGCTGGATAACATGATCCTCGGGTCAAGGTGGCTTACAACAATTCTTCAGAAATCTCCTGAAGCTTTCGTGAATGATTTTCGGAAATTCAATATGGTGACCAGACCCGCGATGGAAGAAGCCAAAAAAGGATATGTGCCGGAGAAAATGCAGGAATTCAGCAGGTTTTACGAACCGCTCAAATCACACTACATCGCTCTGACTTCTCCTCTGCAAAAGTGAGCCATCTCTTGGCGCTATCTCTCATAGATGGTCTCGCCTTTTTCAATTTCCGCAAGGAACGGATCGTCAAATATGCCTCAAGACTTCCCGGCAGTGAGATGCCAGACTCGCACGGCGAGGCCCAGCAGGAAGAGAGCAAGAACAACGAGAACGGCTTTCTGTTCGTCGGCTGTGAGTTCACACCAGGACCGGAGTAATCCGGCAAAAGCCCTCCGATATACTCCTTTGTCTGATTTGGAGGGATTCTGTTCGTTGTTCACTGTGCCGCAATATTGACCAGTTTGCCCGCTACAACTATTACCTTACGGATTGTTTTGCCCTGGATATAGGGCACCACCTCTGGTGAAGCAAGCGCCTGGGCTTCAAGTTCTTTCTGCGAAATACCAACCGGCACAGTCAGGCGGCCGCGCACTTTACCATTGACCTGCACCACTATTTCGATTTCAGCGCGGGCAAGAGCCTTCTGGTCGACTGCCGGCCATTCTGCCTTGAGAAGACATGTCTTTCCGCTGAGTTCCTGATTTAGTTCCTCGGCAATATGCGGGGCAAAAGGCGACAGGAGGATGACAAGCATTTCAAGCGCTGTCCGGTAGACGGCCTTCTTCTGCTCGCTGCTGCCGGCCGCAATCCCGCAATCGTCCATTGCGTTGCCAAGTTCCATGATCTGGGCGATTGCAGAGTTGAAATGAAATCCGCCCTGGCCTGAGCCCGTAGAAGGGCCTTCCATGTACTTTGTAACATTGTCGATTGTTTCGTGCAGTTTCCTGTAAAGATTCCGTTCCGGTTCCTCCATTTTCTGCAAGTCGCAACGCAGTCCCTTTGCCGACTCCAGGACTTCCCTGTTGTCGTATACACGGCGCCACAATTTGCGCAGGAACCGGCTTGCGCCTTCAATGCCCTGGTCGCTCCATTCGGCGTCCTTCTCCGGCGGACCAATGAAAAGTGTATAGAGACGCAGGGTGTCGGCGCCGTAATGTTCGATAAGTTCGTCGGGGCTCACTACGTTGCCCTTCGATTTCGACATCTTGTAAAGCTGGCCATCCTTGTCGCTCCGCTTGCAGATCATGCCCTGCGTAAAAAGGGCTTTGAATGGTTCAGAGAATGAGCACAGGCCGGCATCATGCAGGACCTTGACTATGAATCTGGAGTACAGCAGGTGAAGAACCGCGTGCTCTATTCCGCCGATATACTGATCGACCGGAAGCCAGTGGTCCACATCGCGCTTGTCGAATGGGCGGTCTGTCATGCGTGGATTCACGTAGCGGATAAAATACCAGCATGAACAAAGCCACTGGGCAAGCGTATCGGACTCGCGCCTTGCCGCTCCGCCGCATTTCGGGCATTTGGTATTCATGAAGCCTTCATGGGCCGCGAGCGGGTTGCCGCGGTCGGACTGGAAATCCACGTCGTCAGGCAGAAGAACGGGCAGATCCTTTTCCGGCACTGGCACTGCGCCGCATTTCGGGCAGTGGATTACCGGGATTGGCGCGCCCCAGTAACGCTGGCGGCTGATCAGCCAGTCACGGATGCGGAAAGTTATTGTGAAATCTCCGAAGCTCTTATCCTTTGCATATTGGATAACATCGTGCATGGCCTCACGGTTCTGCCGTTCGTTGAACGGGCCGGAATTAACCATCGTGCCGTCGTCAACAAAAGCGGCCGGCATGGTTTTGGCATCCAGAGGTTCTGACGGGTTTTGAATGACAACTTTGATTGCAAGCCCGTATTCCTTCGCGAAATCGAAGTCGCGCTGATCGTGTGCCGGAACGGCCATGACTATGCCGGTGCCGTATTCCATCAGCACGTAGTTTGTGACCCAGAGCTGGATGGTTGAATCGCCGTTGTAAGGGTTTGTCACATGGAAGCCGGTGAAGACGCCTTCCTTTTTCGTGGCATCATCCACCCGCATTACGGCTGAAACCTTTGACTGTTTTTCGACGAAATCCATGACTTTCTTTTCGTGCGGCGTGCCCTTGACCAGCTTGCCTACCAGCGGGTGTTCAGGCGCGATTGCCATGAAGGTAACGCCGTAAATGGTGTCGGGCCGCGTGGTGAACACCGGGCACGGATCGCCGGTTTCGGTGATCTTGAATGCAACCCGCGCGCCTTCCGACCGGCCGATCCAGTTGGCCTGCATGTTGCGCACCTTTTCCGGCCATTGATCGAGGAGCGACAGGTCATCGAGTAGTTTCTGGGCGTATTCGGTTATCTTGAAGAACCACTGTGTGAGGTCTTTCTTTACAACCGGGCGGCCGCACCGTTCGCATGTTCCATTGGCGAGAACCTCTTCGTTAGCGAGGGTTGTGCACAATTCGCACCAGTTCACGGGCGCGTTCTTCTGGTAGGCCAGGCCGCGCTCGTGGAGTTTCAGAAAAACCCATTGTGTCCACTTGTAATAATCCGGGTGACAGGTTGCCAGTTCGCGGTCCCAGTCGTAGCCGACGCCCCAGGACTTGATCTGGGTTTTCATCTGACTGATGTTCTTTGTGGTCCACTGGCGCGGGTGAATCCCCCGCGTTTTTGCGGCGTTTTCAGCGGGGAGCCCGAAGGCGTCCCAACCCATCGGGGAGAGAACATTGAAACCGTGCATCATTTTGTAGCGAACCACGACATCGCCGATGATATAATTGCGTCCATGGCCCACATGCATGGTGCCAGAAGGGTACGGAAACATATTCAGTGAATAGTATTTCTTTTCGTATTTTGAAGTGTCGGCCTTGAATGTGCTGTTATCGGCCCAGTATGCCTGCCACTTCTTTTCAATCTCTGTGAATGGATATTTTTCTTTCATGATTATTTTGTGGTGCTGCTAATTGATCATTTCAGGGAATTGTCGGAATGAGCGGTGTAATCGGTTCGGGAACTGCATTTGTGCCAATGTACTGATTTGCTTCCCAGTAGCCCTGGAGTTTTGTTCCGTCGGGTTTGGTGTAAACGCCGTCGCCCCACATTTTATCCTCCCGCCACTGGCCTTCATACCTGTCTCCATCTGCAAAGACGAAAGCGCCCGTCCCGTTAACAAGGCTGTTGTTCTTCCAGTCACCTTCCAGCTGTCCGCCGTTGTTGAAGGTATAGGTGCCATGGCCGTTCATTCTGTCGTCACGCCACTCACCGGCATATTTCTCCCCGTCCGGGAAGGAATATATGCCCATTCCCTGTCTTCTACCGTTCTGCCACTGGCCGGCATACTTCTCGCCATTCGGGAAAACAATAGTGCCTTCTCCGTGCATTTTGCCCTTACGTGTCTGTCCGTTATAAATTGTGCCGTCTGCATATGGAATCATGCCTGTTGTCAGATATGGCGTTGCTTGTAATTCAGGCGTTGTTGTCTTTGGCGGTTCTATTGACAAAGGTTCCACAGTCACTGGCGGTGGCTGGGCGGGTTTCGCAGCAACCTCCGGTGCAGGTTTCTGCTGGTTCTTTGCCTGTGCAAGTTCCTGTCTGTGATTAATTGCATCTTCCAGGATTTTCCTGGCATTTATGCTTTTTACGAAATACAGGGGCGCCATTCCTTCCTTGTTTTTGATCATAAAATCGGCCCCTGAGTCAGCCAGGGCTGCGATTGCGAGCAGATTATCTTTCTGGATCGCCAGATGAAGGGGTGTGCTTCCATCGTTTGAGATTGCGTTTATATCGCCACCTTTGCTTACAAGCAGAGGAATTATCTTCGATGCATTGCCAAGCGCGGCCCAGTGAAGAGGGGTATAACCTTTGTCGGTTCTTGCGTCTACTTTGGCATCTTTCGTCAGGAGCAGAAGTCCGATTTCAGCAGCGTCTTTGTTTGCCGCCCAGTGGAGTGGTGTGGAATCACCCTCTGTTTTGGCATTCACATCCGCGCCTTTATCGAGGAGCAGTTTTGCCCCTTCAATATGATTATAGACGACAGTCCAGTGCAGGGGTGTGGAACCGCCCTTGGCTGTTGCGCTCAGGACTTCTTTGGGTTTCTCTTTTAAAAGACGCTGAACAGCGTCAGAATCGCAGTTCTTTATTGCCTCATGGATATCCAAAGAGAATGAATATTGCGATGTCAGCAGAAACATGACACCAGTCGCAATATAAGAATAAAATCTTCTCATGACCTTCTCCGGCTACATTACACAAACGCAACGGCTATTTCCTCTTGCCAGCCAAACGGTCGGAACATTAGGAGATCATCGCCTTTAATGCAATTCTTAAAACATCAGGTTGAACTACGCCGTATTCTGAAGGATTAATTCGGTGCAACGCCGACCATGATAGCAGACGTAGTCTGGCTTCTTCAGCAGGACGCCATTCTTTCGGCCTCAACCCCCCTTGCCGCCGTTCCACTCAAAGACCACGCAAACATCGCCATTGTCTCGTCTGCCATAAATGGCTCTGCAGATATCCTCATTACGGGCGACAAAGAAATGCTGGACTTGAAAGAAGTCGACACACTCAAAATCATTACACCGCGTCAATTCTGGGATAAAGAAAGAGGCCAACAAAATTTTCCACCAAGCCGCTGACCTTACAGGTCAACGTCTGGTGAAAATGGACGTCGGCAGATAGCCAAAAGGAATGAAAGCCTTGCATTGCGACTGTTCGCCTATCATTGTACAAGAAAACAAAATTATTGCTTCAATATCCCAAAATAAATATGCTCAAAAAAGACGAATTCCCAAATATTAAGATTGTTTGCTGAATATATATTCGATGGGAGAACTAATAAAGAAAGAGGAAAAATATGGCCGATTTCACATTTAACTGCCCACACTGCCAACAATCGCTAGAAACTACTGCCGAGATGGCAGGGCAATCGATAGATTGTCCTGCATGCCAGAATCCGATTGAGATTCCATTTCAATCACGGATCTCACCAGTGATGACCAAGCCACCCATCAGCCGCAACGTACCATCCAGCAAATTACCTAAGAAAATGTATGTCCAAAAAAAAACAACATTCAATCCTGTTTTGTCGGCACAACCCAAAAGAACAGGAGCACCCGGACTCGTCTTTGCCGTAATCGTTCTTACCGTGATTTGCACGGGTTTGGTGTTCTATCTCATCAAGTTTAAGAATGCAGGCACTGGAACTGGAACATTGTTTGCACCAACAAAGCAAAACGCAACAGAAAACACTGTCGAACAAAAATCCTCTGACCTAACCGTGGATGGTGAAGTCTTCATCGTCACCAAGGGCGGAGAGAGCATCAAACTGGGCCTTGTAGAGGTTAGCCTAATCCCAATGGAAGCCCTGACTACGCATTTGCAGAATCGAAGAACGCAGATTACCAACGAGTTGTCGCGAATTCGGTTAGAAACCAAGGAAGTTGAAGCCGATGTTATCCGGTTGCACGAAAAATTGATGAGCGATATACGTAATTTCAACAAGGAAAAAGAATCCAAAGCTGCGAACGATAAGTACACGCTCCTTCTAGATCGGCAACTATTGCTTATGTCAGGATCACTATACTTCGAATCGCTCCCGTCGCCTTTGCGAAGTACAAAGGCAAATTCAGATGGAAAATTTCACCTTTTGGTTCCTGCATCTGGAAACTATGCAATCGCCGCATCTGCTTCACGTCAAATCATGAACAAAACTGAAGACTACTACTGGCTTCTGAAAATTGACCCGAAGGCTGGTGCCGTGCAAACCATTATGCTTTCAAATGACAACGTGGCTTCGTCCAAGTCGATAGAATCGCTGATTCAAGAAAAATAATGGATTGATTATGACGCATGGTAAATTAACGGCTAAGGGGGTCTTCATTGCCGACGATTTTCGCGACAATCTCATCGTTGACAGATACGATAATGTTTTCGCCGCGATGCGCGGCGAAAAGATCAACCACTTGCGGAGCGAGAATAGCGAAGACGTGTTAACGTGGAATGTTTTTCGCTCGCTCCACAAGATCAACCCGTCTCTGTGGTTACCAGCCTTCTTTGTTCGTGCATTCCACATTGATCTTGCCGAACAGCCGAAGGTCGTTGCGCTCGACCTATGGCCAAAACTCGTGCCACCCCCTGCACTGCGTCTCTTTCAGAAGGATGAAGGAGAATCGGAAATCGACGTGAGAATCGAGACAGAACGGCTCGTGTGTTTTATTGAGGCAAAGTACAAGAGTGACATCAGTAGACGGACCAAGAACAACACAGATAGAGACCAGATCATCAGGAATCTGGATTTAGGCACTTGGCACGCAGGGCGGCGCGATTTCTTCTTCGCTCTGTTGGTGATAGATGAGGCGCACAGCGCAGACGGACTCGCCACGTTGAACCGTTACACAAAGGAACGAGCCTCAGTTATTTCTCACCTTCCACATAGAACCGACGGACTGGAGAATCTCAAGGGTCTCGGCCATCTCACATGGTGTGACATGGCCGAAATCTTATGCCGATGCGAAACACAGGCGGAACATGAAGACGAAAGACAAACGGCAAAACGAGCCACCGAATGGTTGGCACGGAAGAGAATAAGATGAAATTGTCGAATCAAGCTTTGCATGAGAGGAATGATAGGGTCAAACCTGTACAATGTACTTTGGTTTCAGTATTTCATTAAAGCATTGGAATGCTCACAGGACTAAACATGAGATCGTGATATGAGCGAGCGCATTTTTATTAGCAGTGTTCAGAAAGAGTTCGCCGCTGAACGCCGGGCGATCCGTGATTTCGTTCGTGGTGATCCCCTATTCCGCCGTTTTTTTGAAGTGTTCCTCTTTGAAGATATACCTGCATCAGATCGGCGGACCGATGACGTGTATCTTGATGAGGTCGGTCGTTGTGCTATCTATGTCGGATTGTTCGGCAAGGAATACGGCTATGATGATTCTGATGGCATCTCACCTACTGAACAAGAATTCGCCAAAGCTACTGAGTTGGGCAAAACTCGCCTGATTTTTGTCAAAGGAATGGATGATTCTGGTCGCCATCACAAAATAGACCGCCTTATCCGCACGGCTGGCAGTCAACTCATTCGCCGCCGGTTCAACGACATTTCAGACTTGAACGCCGCGATCTACGCCAGTCTGGTGGAACATCTGGAGCGCACCGGACGGCTTCGCACCAAACCTTTCGATGCCGCTGCCTGTCCGGACGCCACGCTGGTTGATCTATCGCGCGAGAAACTCGCCGAGTTCCTGGCCGGCGCCAAAGCCGAGCGGGGTTATGCTATTGGACCGCGAACTTCAATTCCAAAGGCCTTGGCCCATCTAAATCTGTTGGATGGCGACAAACCCAGCCATGCCGCCGTACTGTTGTTCGGTAAGAAACCCCAGCGTTTTCTCATCACCTCGGAAGTCAAGTGTATGCACTTTCACGGCACCGAGGTGGAAAAACCCATTCCATCCTATCACATCTATAAGGGCACGGTTTTCGAACTGGTTGATCAGGCGGTGGATTTTGTCATGGCCAAGCTTGATCGTGCTGTCATTCCCCAAGATAACATCGTCGCAAGTCAGGTGAAATACGAGCTACCGTACAAGGCGGTGCGTGAAGCCATTGTCAATGCCGTGACTCATCGCGACTACACCAGCAACGCCAGCGTACAGGTTATGCTCTTCGCCGACCGGCTTGAAGTCTGGAATCCTGGCGAGTTGCCGCCGACTTTGACCATTGCCGGATTGCGGGTGTCTCATGCTTCTATTCCACACAATCCTCTGATTGCTGAACCCATGTTTCTGGCGACGTATGCCGAGAAAGCTGGCAGTGGCATCCTCGACATGATAAAACTCTGTCGAATGGCCGGTGTTCGTACCCCGGAATTCCGGCAGGATGGCGGCCAGTTCGTGCAGACGCTCTGGCGACCCAGAACGTCCGCTTCCTCACAGAGTAACCGTCCCAGTTTGGCTACCAAATCAAATGATGACCAGCGCGAGGCCCATGATGAGGCCCATGATGAGGCCCATGATTCAGTCAGTTGGTCGGAGCACCGTATTATGGTCGCCTGTCTTTCGGCGCCGCAGAGCGCACCGGAACTCTTGACGGCATTGTGTTACGCTGTGCGTACAGG
>Ga0118677_10016679_pt1 | contig 10017 bp, 7 predicted proteins | sample AliMusrvi5mmetaG_FD_86154 | JGI IMG/M metagenome (GOLD analysis project Ga0118677, IMG submission 86154)
ACTCTTTAGAAGCCAAATATGAAGATGCTTTTGTATGTCAAATTGAATTTGTAAAACCCCTCGAAAAAAAATTGACAGCAAACAAAACATTAGCTTTATTTATAAAATGAAATACTCAAAATAAAATTTATTATGATGAAATTTCTAATTTTCTTGTCGTGTTGCAGTATTCTGACAAGTTGCAATAATATTAGCACAGGGGAAGACTATAAACTCATATCATACCTCGACATAAAAGTTGACAGTATAGGCAGATTACCTAAAGTTCCTTATGTCGTTGATCTACAAAAAAACAACAAACATTTAATAGTAATAGGCACACTACATTCAAGAGACACTAGCAATCAGATGTTTGCTGATATTGAAAATATATTTGCCACCCTTAAACCAGATATAGCCATCAATGAAGGGGGACAAATAAAGAAAACCTATACTGATAGAAATTCTGCCATTAAGAAAAATGGAGAGATAGCTTTATTAAAATTTTTATGTGATCAACAAAACATCAAAATGGAAAATGGGGATATGCCTGATGATGTGGAATTCGATGAATTGTCGAAAGTTTATTCAAAAGATGAAGCCCTACTGTTTTTTGCTTCGGAAAGATTTGTGCTCCCGTTTACTTATTGGGATGAAAAAGGAAATTTAGACAGTTTGTATAAAAGTGATTTTATAGAAGGCTATCTGACGGCCTGTAGCATTAAACTGACAGATGAGGAAAAGCAGTTTTCGCATTATAAAATGTTATATAAAAAGTTTTTCAATAAAGAATTCAGCATTAACAGTATTTCAACAGATGATTTTTCACCAATTAGAAAAAAACATCATTTTTGTGACGTAGCAAGAAAATCAAAAGAATTCAGAGACAGATACCTGTTGAAACAAATAGAAATGAATTTAAAGCTGCACAACAAAGTCATAGTTGTCTTTGGAGGGTGGCATGTGCTGGCTATTGAGCCAGCGCTTACACAAATAATAAGAGCTTGCACCTAAAACTTCTTCTTTTTTCTTGTTTAAAAAGTTTTAAAACTTAATAATTTTCAAAAGTTCCGAAAAATCATTTGTTTGAATATGAATCATATGTATACCTGTTTTGCAAGAATTATAAAATTCACCTAAAGATAAATGTTGTATTCCTGAATCGAAACTTTTTTCAGTGGTATATACCTCTTTACCTGTAATATCTGTAATATTAACTTTAATCATACCCGATGTTGCCATATTGAAAGACAATTTAGTATCAGCACTTAATGGATTAGGAGAAATACTGAAGTTTGGTATTTTCTTTTCTTCGACATTAGTAATGGTATAGCTTTTCATGCTTTGGGCTTTTAAGAAAATACCGGAATCAAAAACCCCGTCAGAGACATCAGCAATAGCCATTTTCAAATGATAGGTTGATAAGGGAACTACTGAAGCCTGAGCAATTAAAACAGTAGTAAAACCGTCGAACACTATGCTTGTGCCATTTAAAGCAAGGTTATCAACAAAATAGGAAGAGTTTGTTGAAGCATTTACATTATTAATGCAAACAACCTGGTTTGAACCAGGGATTAAAGCGATATTCTCATCAGTGAAGTTACCACCTCCAGGATTAGAGCCATTGATAAAAAAGCCAAAAATATCATTAAACCCGGAATTTACATATTCAGGATATTCTTCTGATGCAAACACATACTGAAACTCAAGAATATTACCAACAGGGACCAGGTCAAATTCAAGAACAGCAGCATCATAAGTAGGTGCAGTAGTAAGTAACCCTAGTAACGAATCACCAGGTTGATTATTAGAAGTATTCGAAAATCCAGATACTGAACCACCTATTGCAGGGGTTCCATTAATAACTCCTGTTGTAAGGATAATGCCATCATTCATACCAAGATTTGTTGAATTTCCATTCAGAAAGCTGCCCACAGCATTTGAATCTCCTGTAAATGAGATATTGCTTGCAGTAACACCGGATAAAATAAAGTTATTTACCAATTGTGTCATACTTGTTTGTTGATTAACAATAAGTTGAGCCTTTGATGAAAACAGATAAAAACTCAAAAATAGAGTAAAGAATATTATTTTTTTCATAACAAAATCATTAGATTATTAAAAGGCTAATTTACAATAATTTCCGAGTTAAAGCAATTTTTTATAAATATAAATTATTATAACTACCTGATTACGGTCACCGTTCCGTGATAAGAGGTTCCTTCTTTAACAATGAGAATATAATAATACACACCTTCTCCACATTCTCCACAATTCCAGTCGTTTTTATAATCAGTACTTTCGTACACCAGATTACCCCATCGGTTAAATATTTGAAGTATTGATTGAGGATATTTATCCAAACCTTGAATAAAGAAAACATCATTCTGTCCATCACCATTGGGTGTAAAGACATTAGGAATAATTAATTTAGGTTTTTCGCAATTTTTAACTTTAATAGAATCAGTGGTAGGAGCTGAATGACAAGCATCCTGAACTACAGACAGCATGACATGATAATATCCGGAATCGGGCATTGAAATCACAAAAGGACCTTGTCCGGAGCCTGAAATTACATTTGCACCGGGAAAATTCCAAGTATAAGCAGCATTAGATGGGGCATTACCAGCATAGATTATAGTTGATGTCTGGCCAAAACATACCGGAGTTACTGTTGTGAATAAAGCAGTAGGAATCTGTTTGACAAAAGCAGCATGCATAATGGTATCCTTACATACATTGTTGGACACAATAAGCTGCACATTGTAGCTGCCTGTGTCAGCATAGGTATGTGTTGGATTAGCCTGGGCAGAAGTGGGTGTGCCATCGCCGAAGTTCCATAAATAAGCCGAGGGACTACCGTGAGAGCTGTCGACAAAAGCTGTAGGTGTACCCAGACAAACACTATCGACAGTGAACAACGATGCAGGCATCTGGATAACATTAATAAAATTAGTATCCAGAGTATGGCACGAATACTTTGAAATATCAAGAATTACAGCATGTTGCCCGGGCGTAGTCCAAGCCACATGATGAGGGCCGGGGTTATTACCTCCCGGCAATGCCGCCCCCCCGCCAAAGTTCCAGACATAAGTCAATGGTGGTGAAGATGTTCCTGTATATTTAACAACAACGCTATCGCCGGTACAGATTGTTGTAGGCACAATAGTAAAAGATGGATCCTGATGTTCGGTGACAATAACATTTTTATGACCTAAAGCCTGGCCGCATTTATTGAGGCACAACAAATTGATAGTATAAACCCCTACGGTATCAAAGCGGATGTACAACTCATTGTTGGAAGTATCTACCAAGGCTCCACCTGTTGTTGTCCATTCATAATAAACATCAGGATGAAAAACAACATGGTAATAAATTGTATCGCCAAGGCACACCTGTAAAGGACCTATTATAGCTGCAGTTGGGGGTGCCAACACATGCAGTGAAGCACTGTTAGGTGTAAGTGGTCCTACACAACCGTAATTAGTTTCCTGTAGCGTAAGATTATAGGTTCCTGCACCGTTAAACAGTATGCCTATGCCAGCATCGGTATTAGGCCACAGCGCACCATTTAAGAACCATTGATAGGTAGAATTCATGGGTGGTCCTGAATTATATGGGATAGCATAGAAGAAAACAGCATCACCAATACACAATATAGAATCCGCAGGATCCTGTAATATCCAAAGATTATCTGCAGGAGCACCAATAAGCAATCTTATAAGGGTACCGTTAACATCCCAGGAATGATTAGAATTGGTAGCCACAACACGCAAATAATATAAACCCGGCGAAAGACCCAGAGTGCTTAGCATAGTGGCATTAGGGACATTTATATGCAAAGTGGTATCATTGCATGCAGTAATACTACCCAGACCACCCAAGGGAGGGATAACGGCAAAATTCTGAGAGTTGTGAACTTCAAGCATGAACTGGTTGTTAGCGGGATTATATACCGCAGCAGTGCCTGAAGAATCTGAATAATGTATGTTTACATAAACGGTCGTATCAAACCCCTGAGTAGATGTAATACAAGCTTTAATATCCAGTTTATGATTTGTTTCTATATCGCAATGTTTTATGCAAAATGGCCCCCACTGTAATCCGGTAGCTACAGGATTTGTAGAAACGACACGGATATAGTAGTTGCATCCATCGGGAATATACTGATTATTTTCATTTATCAACCCTGAAACTGAGCCCGGAGAAGAGCCCAAGGCAGGATCGTATGTCTTATGATCTGGTTTGGAACCCAGAATATTGAGATTGCTGGTAAACAGCCCGTTAGAATCTGATAGTTGCGCAATGTAATTGTTTGCAGTCTGAAAAACACCGGTAGAGTAAAAAGGTATATCAATTACACTTCCTACGCATATGCTATCTCCACCCATTGTAACAACAGGTTGCAAGGTAGTAATTGTATTAGCACATTGCTGCACTTCAAAGCAGACGCTCGTATTGCTGTAAAAACTAAGCCCATAATCGGTGAAATAATATTTTATCCGTATCATATAACAGGTACCCGCCGAGGTAGCACTAGGAATAGTGGGCCAAAGAATACTGCTCATGTAAGAATTACTGGCCATGTAAATACCAAGACTTGTAGGACTGGTAAAGGAACCTGCACTATTGGACAACTGAACTTCGAAAAATCCATTTCCACAAATAGGCACAGTAAGATGATAATAAATAAGCAATCCGAAATTCTGGCAAATAGGATTTGGTGTTATAGAATCTACAATGACATTAAAATTTGTCAGAAAATTATCAAATATACCGGTAACATAAATATCATCAATTCCGAAAGACATTTTGCCGGGCAAAGCCCCTGCATCATTAACCCACAGGATGCCAAACCTTAAGTTAGCGACATTGTCGAAAGCAGTATTCTGAAGAATTGTATATTGCCATACCGGCTGGTTGTTATACTGTGTACCTGTAGATATCCATGGACCACCATCTACGCTGTACATTATAACACCATAAGCCGTAGATGAACCCTGAGCCAGATAGAAGAAGGTAAGTTTAACATTAGTTATTCCCTGAGTACAAAAGCCATTAGTAAGGAGGACAAAATGGTCGGAAGGAGTCGTAGGGTCATAATCACAACTACCAGTACTATTGGTTGAGTCTGTAATATGAAGATAATGGCTATAGGGAGCAAAAGAGATATTACCTCCTACAGTAACACTTTCGTCAGTAGTATTAGGATATTGTGGTGCGCCATTATAAAGATTATTGATAACCCATAAATTTTTGCCTGTGTTAGAGCCTAAATCAGAAGTATTTAACTGGACACCGGGAGCGCCTGATTCGAAATCTTCTGAATACACCATTATGTTGGTCTGAGCTTTTAAGCCAAAGAAAGAGAGCATAAAAACGAGAAAAAATGTATTTGTTTTTAGCATAATGTTATTTTTTGCATTATAAATATTATCTCCTTAATAAAGTAACATTTCCATAAGCACTTTTAATTCTTTCCTGATTAAAAGAATACATCAAACACCAGACATACATATCCTGCTGGACAGGGTTCCCTTTAAAAGTGCCATCCCACCCCTGATTTTTTCCTTCAAAAATCTGCTGTCCCCAGCGGTTAAAAATATATAAGGTATAATCCAACTGACTGCTATACGGTTTAAAGACTTCATTCAAGCCATTATCATTGGGTGTAAATGCATTTGGGATATAGAATGTATTTAAACCAATAACATGAATATCGTAAGAAAGTGAATCTACACAAAAATCAGGGCTTGTAGCTATCAACCAAACAATATAAGTGCCCTGACTGTAAAAAGAATGTGAAGGTGATTGGAGTGTAGAAAGATTATCGGCTCCTGAACTAACATCTCCAAAATTCCACAACCAATTTGAAACATTTATTGAATGGTCAAAGAAATTAACCAGAGGCTCCCCCACGAAAGTCATCTGAGGGTCAGCTGTAAATTGCGCAATGGCAGGTTGAAAAATTGTAATGGGTACTGTCGTTGAAGAATCGCATCCATCTTCTGTAACAGTAAGTGCTACATTATGCAGGCCAGAATTCAGCCACATTACAGAAAACGGTCCCTGTCCATTACCTGATAAAATATCACCTCCATCAAAACTCCACAAATAATTAGCAGAAGGGGAAGCATTTCCAGTATAATTAATGGTGCTTACTTTCCCGGGACACAAGGGAGAAACTAATGTAAATGATGGATTGGGAACAGGGCTAATCTTTATTACAAAGAAAGCTGAGTCTTTAGTGCAGCTGGGTTCAGAAACATAAGCCCATATAGTATCTGTTCCGGTGATTGTCCAATACACATGATATGGTCCCTGCCCGCTTCCTGACATAACATTTCCGCCACCAAAATTCCATGAGTATGTAATATCAGGGTTAAAAGTGCTGACATCTGAAATAGCAGCAGCAACCCCTGAACAAACAGGTGTTGTGCCATTAATGACAGGGGGATCTATACAACATTTTATATTGATAATCCAAACAATAGAATCGAGACCGCAAATACTGTTTCTCTGGTAATAATAAGTAACTTTATAGCTGCCGGAATTATTATATGTATGAGAAACAGTCTGACCATGCACCACCTGAGAGCCGTCGCCAAAATTCCAGAAATAATCGGTTATATAAGGATTTGAAGTTGCAGAAAAAGTTAAGGGTGTGCTCTTGCAAATAGTATCTACAAGATCAAAATACTTCAGTGTGTCAGATGGGGTGATGATACTGTAACTGATATCCAGGTTTTTCACAGTAGCGCCGGCAATATATCCATAAGTTTCATACCATCCATAGCCGTAAACGTTGGCTATTAAACCGCTGTCGGAGCTTAGAATATGATTTCCCTGCGATATGGTAACCTGAGCATAGGAATAAAGTGTGTTACCGGAAACTGTTGAAAAAGAAGAAGAAATACTTGCCCCATCGAGGGTTACCAGGTTGGTATAAGCAGTTTTGGATACTATATTCACATAATATGATGAAATGATCGGTGTAACAAATGAATTAAAGACGATACGCTTAATAGTTTGTTCCAGGGGGTTAATCATAATCATGAAAGGGTCTGAATTAACATTGCCGTCAGTACCGGCACTTTTGCTGAATTGTGCTACAGAAATGGGATAGTTAGAATCTATAAAGGTGGCAACAGAAATATCTTCTTCGTCGAAGCCACCGGCATTTACCCCATGAGGAGGTCCGCCATTAATTGTAAAAATAGTACCATTCTGCTGACCAACAATTCTGAACACATCGCTGGCCCTGGTTTTCAGTGGTACGGTTACATATTGTTTACCCCATGAATTTATAGGCATCATCTGTTCACAGATATGGTTACAACAACATGAATCTCCTGGTACAAAACCACATAAGTTGCCTGAAAAAACAGCGAAAGTCTTACAATTATTTACAGCTGTAGTGTCAATTTCAATCAATGTACCAGTAAGGCTATAAGAAGATGAAGGATATGATTTTATGGGATACACTTCCCCCTGATTTAAGGTAACAGTGAAAGGCACATTTGCCCCATGACCTCCCTGTGTATTACATTTAGGTACTATACGAATAACAGTACTATCATAAGCCGCAACAACAACTAATTCAGAAACAGAAACTTCTGTCCATGTAGCTACTGCAGAACTAGGCTGATAGGTAGTTGTTCTGTACCGCTTGCCTAATGAAGTTATTGGAATGATAATATTGGCATCTGAAGTATATTGCACATAATTTAACTGATAAACAGAAACAGCGTTGTCTGAAGTTACGTGGACCCCTTTGTTTTCAATAGCATCCGTTGCTGTACACATAGCCACTGCTGTGGGAATTGTTATCTCTGTAGTTGAATTTGAAGCGACATTAAAATTCTGCGACCATCCTCCTAAGGGTACAGAAACGGTTCCGGAAGCGGGAAGAAAATCGGTGGTGATATATACTTTCATCCTGTCTGTGCTGGCAGTGTCGTCGCCAAGATAATTTTCCATAAAGCCGAACCAGAAATCTGTTCCCTTTGTTGTAAAGCCCTGCCCTTCCGCACTCTTTAAACAAAAGAGCATGATAAAAGCCATAAACATTAAAACAACATTTTTTTTCAAAACTCAGGAAATATTTTTTAAATAATTATCACAAAAACATTTTTTTAAAGTCATTCCTTATTCTTCCCTACCTCTTTAACAGTCACTTCCACTCTTTTCCATACAGGTTTCTCAATTGTTCCAACATTATTATAGTATCCGGGGTAAACGTTATGAGGACTGGCACCTGCCTTAGCTGTATTATATATCAACAGATTTGTGGACACTCCTTTAACAGAAGTATTATCTGTGGTTCCTGTCAATGCTACACGCAATATACTGTTTGCCTTTGATGACAGTTTCATTTCTTTCCCAGATATAGAATCCCTTACTCCCTTTGCAGGTTTATTGCCAGCCTCCTGAGCCATGGTAAGTTGCACATAAAAAAACACTAGCAACAGTATGGAAATTATTCGACAACAAAATGATAATGTGTGATTTTTCATTATTATTACTTTAATTTTAAGTTTATAACTGTTTATTTTAAAATAAATATTTAACACAAAATAATAGGCTGAATTATGTGATTGGTATTAATTTTATTCAAATATAGAACTATTTTTCCTAAATTCGTCAAAAACAGAAAAATAAATTCTTAGTTATAATGTGTAAAAGCTTCCTAAAGCGATTTCTAAAAAATATAATTATATATATTCATGTTATTAATTAATTAATTATTTAAATATATTAATGATATTTATCACTTTTTAACAATTACCTGGTTTTGAAACGAAATAATTAATGTCTGTTGCGTTTTAAAGTAAATAAAAAAAATACATATTATGAAAACGAAAATCATTTTAGCTATTTTATGTATCGCTTTTATTGAAAGCTGTAAAAAGAGTTCGCAAACCTACACACCCTCATGCACAGGTGCTGCAAAATCGTGGGCGACAGATGTAAAACCTTTGCTCAGTGCTAATTGTGTCAGTTGTCATTCTTCTTTTTCCAATTATACCACTGTAAGCAATTCGTTAAGTACTATTAGAAGCAAAGTTGTTGATGGTTCAATGCCACAGTCATCAAGCCTTACAAGCACTCAGAAAGATATAATTGTTTGCTGGATTGACAATGGGGCAAAGAATAACTGATAAAAAATTTAAGAAAAAAATTAATAAAGTTTCAAAATCCGTTGGATTATAATAAGTTTGTAGAAGAAACTATAAAATTTTCTATGAAGCTTTTATTAATTTAATCTAAACCACCCCAAATGAAAAAAATATTTTTATTTATTGTTGCATTCGTGAGTATTTCTCTTACTCAGGCACAAACAATTCAATCGAGCAGTTACAGCACCACCGGTTATATTAAAAGCGATGGTACCATCCAAAACAGTAGTTACTCAACTGTTGGATATATTAAAGATGACGGAACTATCCAAAACAGCAGTTATTCAACTATAGGCTATATTAAAAGCGACGGGACTATTCAGAATAGCAGTTATTCTACAGTTGGTTATGTAAAAAGTGATGGGACAGTCCAAAACAGCAGTTACTCAACCATAGGCTATGTGAAAGAAGACGGAACTGTACAGAACAGCAGTTACAGCACAATAGGCTATGCTGTAGGAGTTAAAAAGGAATGGGCGGCTGTGGTGTATTTCTTCTTCAGCTTCAATTAGAGTTTGTCCAGAATGTCTGAATTCATCGTTACTCTTGTCTTGAAAACAGTCGTCCCGACGTTTACAGTCTGGACTCGTTGATTTCCAAGACTGCGAAAGCCTCGAATTCGAACATTCTGGTTCAAACTCTGGCTTCATATTAGGACTATCTTATCAGCCAATTCAATATTTTCTAGTTATGAATTCTTAAAAAAATATTATATTTGAATTAATATCAAATATATGCTTACAAAAACAAAATTACTTAAATCGTTAAAAGACCTTCCAATATAATTCTCCACCATCTTATTACTTTATAATTAAATTTCATATTTTGCTTATAATTCAATTTTGAATTAGTCTAATTC
>Ga0118677_10016680_pt1 | contig 10017 bp, 6 predicted proteins | sample AliMusrvi5mmetaG_FD_86154 | JGI IMG/M metagenome (GOLD analysis project Ga0118677, IMG submission 86154)
GGCAATGCCTTCGATCACTTCCCCGTCCGCAGGGATCGTGTCCCGGGCAAAACACTCCACCATATCCCCGAGCTTCAGATCGGCCGCGTTCACGCGTTCGAATTTCCCGTTCGCTACCCGTTTCATCGCGAAGACATGCGTCCGCATTTTCCGGAGCGCGTCCGCCTGCGCTTTTCCGCGCCCCTCCGCGACCGCTTCCGCGAAATTGGCGAAAAGGACCGTGATCCAGAGCCAGAGCGCGATCTGAAGGTTGAACGCCGAGAAGTTCCGCCTCAGGAGAACGGTGGTCAGTATCGCCCCCGCGTAGACGACGAACATGACCAGGTTCTTGATCTGCACCAGCGGATTCAGTTTTTTGACGCTTTCAAAGACCGCGGAAAGGATCATTTCTTTTTTCATTAGAAGGCCCTCCCTTGCAGCATCAGGAAATGCTCGATGATCGGACCGAGCGTCAGCACCGGCAAAAAGGTCAACGCCCCGACGATCACGATCACGGAAACAAGCAGGAGAACGAAAAGCCCGCCATCGGTCGGGAAAGTCCCGGAGGAAACAGGCGCGGTCTTCTTCGCGGCCAGGCTTCCCGCGATCGCAAGCGCCGGGATAATGACTACAAAACGGCCGAGGAGCATGCAGATCCCGAGCGCGACATTATAGAAGACGGTATTGGCATTCAGCCCCGCGAAGGCGCTCCCGTTATTTCCGACCGCCGACGCGAACGCGTAAAGGATCTGGCTGAGACCGTGAGGCCCGGCATTACTGATCCCGGAAATTCCGCAGGGAAGTATATTGGCCAGGACCGACCCTCCGAGGATCAGGGCGTTGGGAACGAGCACCGCGACTACCGCCCAGCAAATCTCAGGTCCTTCTATTTTTTTCCCGAGATATTCCGGCGTGCGGCCCACCATCAGCCCGGCAATGAATACCGTGAGGATTACGTGCATCAAGATCCCGTAAAAACCCGCTCCCACCCCGCCGAAAACCACCTCGCCGAGCATGATGTTGAGCATCGCGACCATCCCCGCGAGCGGCGAAAGGCTGTCATGCATGGCATTGACGGACCCGTTCGACGCGGAGGTCGTCGCGGTAGCCCAAAGGATACTGTTCGTGATCCCGAACCGCGTTTCTTTTCCCTCCATCGCGACGGAAGTCCCGGTCACCGGGTTGGGAAGCAATTCCGCCTTTAAAGCAACGCCGAAGGCGAGTGCGAAGACAAGGCTCATGGCGGCCAGAAGCGCCAGGCCCTGGCGTTTTTGCCGGATCATCACTCCGAACATGTAGACCAGCGCCGCGGGAATCAGAAGAATCGCGAACATTTCCAGGAAGTTGGCGAAGGGCGTCGGGTTTTCAAAAGGATGTGCGCTGTTGGCCCCGAAAAATCCCCCGCCATTAGTGCCCAGTTGTTTGATCGCGATCTGGGATGCGGCGGGACCGAGAGGAATGACCTGGGCCGAGCCCTCCAGAGTCGTGGCCCTCAGGTAGGGCGTGAAGTTCTGGACCACCCCTTGACCGGTCAAAAGCAATGCCCAAAGCAGGGAAAGCGGCAGCAAAACATAAAGCGTGGAGCGCGTCAAATCCACCCAGAAATTTCCAAGGCCGGTGGCGATTTTCCGGGTCAAGCCCCGTATCAAACCCAGCATGACCGCGATCCCGGTCGCCGCGCTCAAGAAATTCTGAACCGTGAGGCCGAGCATCTGGACGAGATAGCCCAGGGTCGATTCGCCGGAGTACGCCTGCCAGTTCGTATTCGTCATAAAACTGACGGCCGTGTTGAAAGCCAGGTCCCAGCTTACATTGGCGAGTCCCTGGGGATTGAGCGGCAGGCTTTTCTGGAAGATCTGGAGGAGATACACCGCCAGAAACCCCAAGGCATTGAATAGAACAAGCGCCAGGCTATACCGCTTCCATCCCATTTCTTCCTTCGGATCGATCCCGGAAAGACCATAGGTCAGCTTCTCCAGCGGGCCCACGACCGGCGACAAAAAGTTCTTTTCTCCTTCAAAGACCTTGGCCATAAAACTTCCGAGGACCGGCGCCGCAACGATCAGGCAAGCGGCATACAAAATGATCTGAGTGATATCGAGAATATCCATGTCTGTTTTTCCTTTTTTTACCGGGCCAGAAAACCGATCACCAGGTAGACCATAAGGCCCATCGTCATACTGACCCCGAACCAGTAAACTTTATCCTGCATATTTAATCCTCCTTCGTTTGAGTGGTTGCCATAGGGAGCGTAGCAGCGGAGTGGCGCGGAAGCTAATTAAAAGGGGGGCTGAAAGCGTTAAAAAAACATTAAAACGCGGGAGTGTCGGGCGGGTGGGGCGCTCCCCGGCGAACTATTCCAGGGCTCCGGTCGCGCAAACGCGGGCAAATTTCTTGGCGCTTTCACGGACGGTACGCTGGTGGGTCTTGTAATCCATCTCGATCAGGCCGAAGCGAGGACCGAATCCTTTATCCCATTCAAAATTATCCAGAAGCGACCAGTAGAGATACCCCGTCACCGGAACGCCCTGCCCCATGGCCCGGTGAATAGCCCTAAGATGCGCCGTGATGAAATCCCAGCGCTGGGCGTCATCAGAGGTGCAGATCCCGTTCTCCGTGATCATGACCGGGAGCTTGTATTTTTTGAGTTTCAGAAGCAGCTGGTAGAGTCCTTCCGGATAAATGTCCCAGCCGAGTGAATTGGTGGGAGCCGGATCATGGTTCTTTTCACAGACATCCGCGAAAAGGTTCCGGAGGCCCCATTTTTTGAGGTCCACCCGCTGCCGCGAATAATAATTCACTCCGATAAAATCGAGCGTTTTCGCCCGGACAAAGGTGTCGAGATACCCTTCGTTGAACCATTTGTGCCGCAGATACGCGCCCAATCGGTTCTTCAGACTCGGGGTGCACGGCACGAGCGCCATCATGTGCTGGGAAAAACTCACCGCGGGCTTCGAAAGTTTCCCGTCACGGTAGATCCGATGGATCAACCGGTAGGCCTTGATATGCGCGGCGACCATGTGGCGTTCCACCCGGCGCGCTCGTCCAAAAGACTTTGCCTGCGGCGGCCACGCTCCGAAAAGATAGGCGTGGGACACATAAATGGTGGGCTCGTTGAGCGTGATCCAGATGCGGACATAACCGGCAAGCGCCCGGACGACAAAATCCACAAAGCGTAAAAAATATTCCGGAGACTTTGCGTTCTCCCAGCCGCCGAGATCCGAAAGCCAGGCGGGGTTCGTGAAGTGATGCAAGGTGACGACGGGTTCGATCCCGCGCGATCTTAAGGATTTGAGGACCTGGATGTAATGCTTGAGGACTTCGCCGGAGAATTTTCCATTTTCGGGTTCGACGCGGCTCCACTCAATGGAAAGGCGGTGGGCGTTGTGACAGAGTCCCTTGGCGAGATCAAAATCCATTTCATAAAGCTCGTAGTGGCGGCACGCGTCGCCGGAATTTTCCTTACCGGATTTCTTTTCCCAATGCCACCAGTCGGCGCGGTCGTTATCGCCTTCGACCTGATACGCCGCCGTCGCTGCGCCCCACAAGAAATCCTTCGGGAATTGGATCATCGGGCCAAAGTCTCCGCTTTCTTTTCATGAACGGACATCACGGGCGGAAGTATAGCACAATCCGCAAACACCGGGTCTTTGCGGCACCCTGCAAAGACCCGGTGTTTGCAGGGCATCACGCGCAAAATTGTATCACAGCAGGACACGGGACGACAGACCGGAGTCCATTACAAGAGATTTAAAATCGCCCGAACAATCAGCAATTTAACCGGCTGGGGACAGATCCAAGCGGAGCATATGGCTGAGGCGATTCGATATCGCCGCTTTGATAACCCCTCGTGGTGCAAGCCTACCAAGGCAACGCACCAAAGGAGAAACGCGTTTACCCGAAATGACTGGCAGGAAGGCCCCCGTAAAGGAACATATGCCCGTTGTCCCAAAGGGTCTTCTCAAGCGCGGCCCGGCCTGTCCCCGCAGCCTGCGCCGCCAGATCATAGGTTTCACGGAGCCATTCAAAATAAATCTCGGCGCTAATTCTCGCTTCGCTTTTTTGAGCTCCCGCGCAGGGAAAGTCCGTCTCCAGGAGCAGCTTATTTTTCGGGACTTTTCGGACAAGCTCCACCGTCGATGCGGCTGCTTCTTTGAGAGCTTTCCGTGAAAACGAAATGAACGCGTTAAGACCGCTCAACTGTTCCAGGATAAGCGGAGAGCCTTGATAATCACACACCATAAATCTCACGCGCGGGGGTTTGTGTTCACGCAACAAAACAAGCAGGTCGTCCCAGGCCTGAACGCAGCAGATCGCGACCGGCCGAGACAACTGCTCCGCGATCTTAAGTTGCCGCAAAAAAACTTTTACTTGTTTCGTGTAATCGTCCCCTTTCACCGACCCATCAAGCCCGATCGCTCCGATCCCCGCGCCGTGGTGGTTGATCAGGATATGAACAAGCTCGTTGTCCCACCCGGCTTTGTCCGCCGACGCATACAGGGGGTGAATCCCAAAAAACGGGACGATGCGTTCTTCGGAGCGGACGAGGCTCAGCACCCAAGACCAGTCTTCCGGACTGAGGCTGTTGCAAATAAATTTTACGGCTTTGCACTCCGGCGAGCGTTTAAGAATATCGAAGCTCACGCGTTCTTCGGAGATATTCTGAAAATAAACATTGGCGTCCAGCCGCATAAGGGGCTGCACCTTCGGAGGCCGCGCTCCCGCGGTGAGCGCCTCAAGCCGGCGCGTGAGAAGGTCCAGGTTGAGCGGCTTGAGCATAAACTCCACGGCGGATATGTTCTCGAAAAAATCCTTCATCCCGGCCCTCGCCGACATAATGATCACCGGAATATGCCGTGTCTCCGGGATGTCGCGGAGCCTTTCCAGGGCTTCAAACCCGCTCATTTCCGGCATGATTACATCCATGACGATCACGAGAGGTTTCTCGCTCTTGGTTTTTTCGATCGCCTCTACGCCGTTTTGAGCAGAGACGACCTCAAAACCTTCGGCAATGAGTTTCAACGTGATAAGGTCGACAGTGCTCTTGGCATCATCGACGACAAGGATCTTTTTCCACGACACTCTGAACCCCTTTGGTTTTTTATAAAAGCAGTCTTAACTCTTGCCGCTCCCAGCGCCTGTTTACCTTCCATACAGAATCCGACGGCGCTGAGAGTTTCCCGTTGTGTGATGGGCTGGCACCCGCCGTCAAGCTTGGGGGCTTCATGGACCCCCTTCTATTGCTTATCGGATTTTGTGGAATATCCTATAGAAATATCCTTCAAAAACCCTTGAATCCGTGACCCCCTCCCTAGGAGCTTCATCATGACTTCATGTTTATTTCTACTCGCTTAAATTGGGGCTATCCTCGTCGCATCATGAAACGAATCACAGACGATGCCGGACACTCAATGGGCCTGAAGAATCGATGGAGCGCGGAAGGGGCTTCAAAAAAATCTTAAACGACCGATGTAGAAGTATGACTTTCTACTTCCCAGGATCTCCAACGGCCGGGCCCCGCACATGCGCACGCTGATCCGGCAGATCAAAAAAACTTACGGGCTGGCGGCCCCGCATGAGCGCCGGACGGTGCTCCGCAATTTCGCGTCGCTTTCGGTCCTCCAGGCGATCACCTATGTCCTGCCGGTGCTGGTCCTCCCTTATCTTTTTAGGATCCTGGGCGCCGAAAAGTTCGGGCTGATCGCCTTCGCGCAGGCCTTCGTGCAGTACTTCATGATCCTCACCGATTACGGGTTCAGCATCTCGGCGACAAAAGAGATCTCGCTCTGCCAGCATCACCCCGAGGAAGTCAGCAAGGTCTTCTCCTCGGTCATGATGGTAAAGCTCGCCCTCGCGCTCGTGAGCTTCGCCATCCTCGCCTGCGCCGTTTATTTTATCCCGAAATTCCGGACGGACTGGATGGTCTACGCACTCAGCTTCGGCGTCGTGCTGGGCAACACGCTTTTTCCTGTCTGGTTCTTCCAGGGCACGGAAAAAATGAAGTATATCGCGGACCTTAATATCGCGGGCGGGATCCTCACGCTCGTCTGCATTCTCTTTTCCGTCCACGGGCCTCAGGACTATCTCATGGTCCCGCTCATCACCTCATGCGTCAGTCTGATCACCGGAATTCTGGGACAATACATCGCCTTCAAGAAACTCGGCATCTCGTTCCGCTTCCCGGGATACACAAGCCTGCACCAGCAGGTCACCGCGGGCTGGGACATTTTTATCTCGGTGGTCGCGATCAACGCCTACACGACCACCCGCATCTTCGCCGTCGGGCTTCTGACCAATAACGCCACGACCGGATTTTATTCCATCGCCGAAAGGCTCGCGGGCCTCTGCCAGACTTTCCCGCTTGCCTCATTTTCCCAGGCTCTTTTCCCACGCCTCAGCAAGATCTACCACCGGAGCAAATCGAGGGCCTTCGATTTCATGAACCGAATCCAGCTGATCGTCATCAATTTTTCCCTGATCTGCCTGCCCGTAATCTTTGTCTTCGCCCACCCGCTGATCAAGCTCATCTTCGGCGGGGATTATCCGGAGACCGTCCTCTCCTTCCGCCTGCTCCTGGTCTCGGTCCTTTTTATCAGCTCCAACGCGCTGCGCGTCCAATTCCTGCTGGTCTGCGGCAAGACCCACATCTATTCCAGAATCCACGTGATCATGGCCATGGTCGGGCTCCCGCTGATCTTTCTCCTGATCGTTTCCTTTTCTTATGTCGGCGCGGCGATTGCCACGATCCTGATCGAGGCCGGGATCTTCACCGTCACCTACGTAACCGTTCAGAAGTTGCGATTCACGCGCTCCTGAGATCCCTACCCGCCTGATCGCGAACATTCGAACTTCCGAAGCTCGATCCCCGAATCCTGGTTCTTGCAGGTGGCGCCGCTATTCCGCTTGTCAAAGAGCGGCCGCGCTTATATCATTTGGAAAACTGAGGCCTCTTTCGAATGGAAAATGAGAATCAAGTTCCCGTCTCCGCCCCGTTGCCCCGTTCGCCCCGGCACCATTGGGTAAAGCCCCTGATCTTTTCGCTGATCCCACTCCTGGGCGTGCTTCTTGTCAGCGAAGCGGCCCTTCGGATCTTTAACTTCCGGTATTCCGACACCCCGGGACTTCTGCTTTCTTATCCGGAAAAAGTCTCCATCGGAAGGTTTGCCAGGGTCCTGGAGAAGAACCGGGTTAGCATTTTCATAAAAGACAAGGACCAGTCCTGGATCCCGATCCCCTCTTTTGAGGACAAGTACTCGCTGGAAAAACCTTCCGGTGTCACGCGCATCGGTACACTGGGCTGTTCCTGCACGCAGGGGTGTGCGGACACGGATCTTGCCTACCCCGACCACATGAACGAGATCTTGAACTCCGAGTTCCCCAACGTCTATCAGGTGCTGAACGCCGGGGTCGGGTCCTACTCCTCCTTTCAGGGACTGCAGCGACTCAAACACGCGCTCCTGAAATACAAGCCCGATCTGGTGACCATTTTTTTCGGATGGAATGACCACTGGATCGCGAGCATCCCTGATAACCGGATCCGGATGAAGGCCGCCTGGGAGGTCGATCTGATCAATTTTCTTGAGCAATTCAGGACTTATCAGGCTTATCACTGGATCATCGCCCGACTGAAAGAGAAATTCCGGGCCCTGAAAGCGGGAGCCCCGCCCACGTTCCGGGTTTCCCAGGAAGAATACAAACATAATCTGAACGCTATGATCGATCTTTGCAAATCGAACGGCATCCGGCCGGTCCTGATCACCGCACCCTACGATCCGTCGCTGCTCAAAGCGACGGCTCTCTTCCCTTTTCAGACCACGACCTTGATCCGGACTCACCGGGATTACAATAACGTCGTTCGTCAGGTGGGCGCCTCGCGACAGGTCCCCGTGATCGATCTTGAGGCGGCCTTCTTGCAGCTGGAAATCCAAAAACCTCTCGCCTATTTTTCCGACGGAACTCATTTTACGCCGATCGGCTGCCGGCTCGTGGCGGGTTTGATCGTTCAAAGGCTGCAGGAACTCGGCCTCGTCAAAAAAATAGCATGAAAAACGGCGCGGCAGCACCCGATCCATCTCCCGCTCCCGCGCACCCCATCGTGCAACGCCATCTTTTGAAACGCCTAATCTTTTCACTTATCCCTCTGGCGGTCCTTCTCTTTGCCGGCGAAATCACCCTGCGCGCCTGTCATTTCCAATACTCGGACACGCCCCTCGGTGTCATTTCCAGAGCCGAACTGATCTCCAGGACCAATCTTTCCCATCAGCCCGAAGAGAACAAGCTCAGCGACATCGTAAAAGACAAGCATCAGCTCTGGATCCCCGTACCCTTTTTGAAGGACCGTTATACCGTGGAAAAGCCTGCCGGCGTCACACGAATCGCCGCATTGGGCTGCTCCTGCACGCAAGGGTGCGCAGACACAAAGCAATCCTATCCCGAACATATGGAGGATATACTGAACGCCCAATCCCCTCACCGTTACCAGGTGATAAATGCCGGGGTCGCCGGCTATTCTTCCTTCCAGGGATTACAGAATCTCAAGTACACGGTGGCGCGGTACAAACCTGACCTCGTGACTATTTTTTTCGGATGGAATGATCATTGGCTGGCGAACACGCCAGATAAGGACGTGAAAATGAAGGCGGACTGGCAGATCGACCTGATCAACTTCTTGGAAAAATTCAAAACTTATCAAGCCTATCACTGGTTGATCGCTCGCATGAAAAAAGCAAGCAGTCGGAACCCACGGCAAACGTTCCGTGTCCCGCTAGAAGAATATGGGAAAAACCTGAACTCCATGGTCGATTTTTGCCAGGCCCACGGCATCCAGCCGGTGTTGATCACCGCTCCGTTCGAGAGGTCGCAATTCCGCGTGAACTGGTTTTTTCCCTTTCCTCCCGAAGCCCTGGAAAAAACTCAAGAAGCCTATAACGCTATGGTCCGGCAGGTGGGCACAACACGCCAGGTACCCGTGATCGATCTTGGAACGGCCTTTTCAAGATTGCAGCAGAAACATTTCCCCTCTTTCTTCTCCGATGGCATTCATTTTTCCAAGGTGGGCTGCCGGCTCGTGGCGGGCTTGATCGTTCAAAGGCTCCAGGAACTCGGCCTCGCCCAAAAACCTTCGTAGCAAGCCGCGGCACTTCAGGGCCCCTTCCTCCCCAAAAACCAGAAAACAAGATACAAACACCGCGCCTATCAGCAGGCAAGCAAACAAATTTCAAATCCAGAATTCCAACGTTTGGTTATTGTTATTCTTTGCTGATCGTTTGGATATTGCATCTTGGTGCCTGGTGATTGTTTGATGTTGTCCCTCGGAGCCTAGTTGTTGCAGAACTGATTTTGATGCGGGGATAGCTTTAAATGTCGCTCGACAGTTTGAAATTCAAAAGCGACCTTTTGATCTTTTCAAGATCAAGCACCGGCAGGATATTGGAATAGGCGTCCGTCCAGACACGGTGGCGTTCTTTCATTTGAAGAGCAACCGGAACCCATTGTTGGTTCGTCACGAGATCCCGGAACTGCACGTCGTTCCAGGTGAAAATGGCCCACGCCGAGGGAATTCCGTAAGGCCTTCCGGAGGTCATCCGGTAACCGATCTGAGCGCCCGAGGCTTCGGCTACCGCGACCAGAACCGGCTCCAGACGGACAAAGCGGTTGCTGATATGGCAAAGCAGGATGCCGCCCGGATTCAAGTGCTTCCGGTATTCCGCGATCGCCTCCTGGGTCAAAAGATGGAACGGGATCGAATCGCCGCCAAAAGCATCCACGATAAACAGGTCGTAGGTTTTTCCGGGCCGTTCGCGCAAGGAGCGGCGGGCGTCGCCATAGACCACGTCGATTTTTCCCTGGGCATGCTTCAGATAGGTGAAATAATCCTGCGCGATGTCGTACATGTCCGGATCAAGCTCGTAAATATCCATGGTCTGCCCAGGCTTGGTGTAATTGGCCATGGCCCCGACCCCGAGACCGATCACGCCGATATCCCGGAAATGATATTTCGGGTAACCGAGGATCTCCCCAAGCGCCGAGGTGCGGCTG
>Ga0118677_10016681_pt1 | contig 10017 bp, 9 predicted proteins | sample AliMusrvi5mmetaG_FD_86154 | JGI IMG/M metagenome (GOLD analysis project Ga0118677, IMG submission 86154)
TGCTGACCACCGCCGTAATCACGCCTTTGGCGTCATCCACCACGCGATGGCTCTTGTAACGTAGGCGGCTAGCCCCGTCTTTCTTTACCAAGGCGGCATCCGGATCGGTCAGGCTCATCGCCTTGTCATTCACCGTGGCATGATATTTCCGCCGGCATGCCAGTTCCTGTTCTTCATCCAGCTTCTGCACCTGACTTTGCACGGCGGCGCGAATCCGGCTCATCATTTCTTCCGAGCCCTTCACGACGGAATTCCTGGACGCATTGGCATCCACCAGACTTCCGTCCATGTGGATCTTCGCGCCGCTGACCAACCCCTTCTCGACGCATTGCCGCACAATGCCTACAAACAGCTGCTCAAAAACCTCCACGCCCCAGCGGTTGCGCGCCTTTGACAAGACACTGTGGTTGGGGATCTCATCGTCCAGCCCGTATCCTAAAAACCACAGGTAGTCCAATCGTTCCGGGATGATCCGCATCAGTTCCCGTTCGCTGGCCACATCGTCGTAAAACAGCAGGAACATCATCTTCATCACCACCGACGGGTCCACCGACACATTCCCGTTATAACCATAGCTGCCGGCAACCGCCGCCCGGACAAAGGTGAAGTCCACTGTGCCGGCAATCTGCCGCAACGGGTGGTCGCTGCGGACGCGTTTATCCAGGTCAATCTGGTAGTTGAACAGGTCTTTCTGCGGCTGGTTGGTCCCCATCATTGTCGGCGCCCTCCTGAGGTTGCCGCAGTTTACCAAATGTGGGTTGCTTGGCTACTGTTCTTCAGGTGAAATGTGATTTGGGCAACACGCCGTTGAAATAGAACTTAGCGTTAGAGCCACGAGTGTCACGGCTCGACGACCGACAATCAGGCCATAGCTTGCATTTCCTTGCGCACTCCGCAAAAACACGTCAATAAAAAAATCAGGAATCTTTCGTGTTCATAGTGTTTCAAACGGTTTCACCGTGTTGCATTTTCCCGTCATTCGGCCGCCTTCGCCTCGAACTTCGCATAACCGGGTGTATAATCGCGGGCGTTGGGAAATACTGACGCCGTGTCTTGCAGAGGCTGGAGCGGTTTAGGCTGTAGGCTGTTAGCTTGAGGGTTGGGAGGAGGGGGCAATGAAAGCAACAGGAATATGTGGTAACTGTGAAATGCGCAGAACACGCGAAAACCCTGCATCTGCCAGTTCCGGATGTTGGGTGTCTTTCGTGGTAAAAGGCCCTGCCGTGAGCCGCAGAAATCAAAGTAAATCAAACCAAATCAGGCTAAATCAAACCAAATCAAACCATTATTTTTTTTCAAACCAAGGAGAGGGTAGTCCGTTCCGGTCGTTGGCTGTCATCCGCGGCGCGGTTTGATCTTTTGCGGTTGAATTGTGGCGTGTAAAAAGACAAAGTGGGTTTGTCTTTTTTGGAGGGCTATGGCGATGCAAGTGAGATTGGATATGGTGGAGTGTCGCCGTACAGTTATTGTGCAAGTATGCCGGGTTGGCCCGGTGCGAGTGTGCCGGCAGATTGGGATTGGGAAGCGGTGCCGCAGTCAGTTATCACATGCGGCAGGCGGAGTGTGCCATCTTGCAGGACAAGGCGCTCGGCGTGCAGGTCGCGAAAGCAGAAAAACGTTTGACCGCGATGTGAAGCCATAGCTTTATTTGTTGGTTTTAGGAGTGACCTCTCGGACGAGGAAAAAACATCTCTATGAAAGACAAAATTCACCCCGCGTTGTTGGTGTTCCTGCTGTCTGTCGGAGTGTTTGCCTTTGCGGTGATATATTTTATTATGGCATATGGCCCGGGCGTCAGCCCTGATTCTACAGTCTATATCGGGACCGCCAGAAGCCTGCTTGCTGGATGTGGATTCTGTTTCAGTGGTGAGCCGATGACCCATTATCCTCCGGCCTATCCGCTTCTGCTGGCGGCGGGTTCTCTTTTCAGTTCTGATCTTCTTCAAGCAGCCCGTTTATTGCATGCAGCGCTCTATGCTGCCAATGCGATTCTCTTTGTTTTGTGCGTGTATATCTGCACAAGACGGAACCGGACGGCTGCCGCTTGCGCTGCGCTGATCTATTTTTCATCCAAGTCCATTCTTGTTGCCCATTCCATGGCTTGGTCCGAGCCCCCGTTTATTGCCTTTTCGCTGGCGGCCATTTTAAGTGTTTCATTGTATGTGTGCGCCCCGCCGCCCCGGCGGACATGGCTGCTTCTCGTTGCATCCGGTTCATTAGGTCTTGCGGTTTTGACCCGCTATGTGGGCATTACCCTGCTTCCAGCGGTGCTCTTGGGTCTTTTTCTCGGCAGTTCACCGGCAAAGCGCAAGCTCGGTGATTCGGTCATTGTTGTTTCTGCCGCATGTATTCCCATAGGCATTTGGCTGCTTCGCAACAGCATGGTGGCGCATACACCTGTGAATCGTGACTTTGCAGTGCATCCCGCAGGGCTGCACCATGTCGGGAGCCTGATCAGGACCTTGGTTGATTTTGTTTTGCCGGGTCCCGTCCCCGGCTGGGCCAGGGCTGTCGTTTTTGCGGGGCTTGTTGTGCTGTTTTTGTTCGCGTTGCGGGTTTTGCATAAAAGGAAGTACATGGCCGAAAACAGGGGTTCCGTGGGCGTTGTGCTTCCATGGCTGGGCATTTGCTTCGCTTTCGTATATGTTGCGTTCATCTTTGTTTCGATTTCCCTGATTGATGCGTCGACTCCTTTGGATGACAGGATATTGCTCCCGGTCTTTGTTTTTCTGGTGCTGGGCCTGATCCCGCTGGTCTGTTCGGTGTCGCGGGCGCTGCGGAAGCCGGTCATATGGCGGGCCGTTGTCCTCTGCATTGTGCTGTCGGTTGGCATCAACAGCATCCGTGCGGTCAGAGCGGCAGTCCATATCCGCCTTGAAGGACATGGTTATAATTCGCGCAAGTGGAATGGTTCGCCAACCGTTTTGCTGCTCAAGGCTGTTTGCAATCCGCACCTCAGGATATACTCGAACGGACCGGATGTCATAAGTTTCATGACCGGACGGGATGCTCTTGCGATCCCGCGCCTCTGGTCGCCCTTGAGTATGCGGAAAAATCAGGACTATGAAAAACAACTGCAGGCAATGTGCCGGGAGTGTCTGGATGGCGGGGCCGTCGTTGTATGCTTCAGCGATGAAAGCTTCCGCAGGTGCCTGTGGCTTCCATCGGCGGAGCAAATGGATCTTTCGCACAGGGGCATCCCGGTGTTGAAGCAAACAGTGGATGGCGCGATATACGGCAGGCGCGGCTTGAATCTCACGGCGGTGGCCCCGCGGTCAATGCCTTAAGTGGCGGTTGGCGGCCATGACAGGAGGGCTGCGGCCAGATGCGGTGCGGTCCAGTCCGCGCCGGCCTGGCGCAGCACGGTGTCGCTGAAGCTGGTGGTCAGTCCCAGGCAGCGGGCGCCGGCGGCTTTGGCGGCCTGTATGCCGTTGGGCGCGTCTTCCACCACCATGCATTGCTCCGGCAGCAGGCCGAGGCGCTGTGCCGCCATTTGGAAAATTTCCGGATCCGGCTTCTTGCGGGCCACCTCCAGCCCGTTCACGCAGACGTCAAAAGTCTCCGGCGGCAGGTAGATCTCGCGCAAATTGCCTTCCATCTTCATGTGGTCTGCGCTGGTGGCCACGGCCAGCTTGAAGCCTCGCCGCCGGCATGCTGCGATGAATTCCACCACGCCGGGCAACGGCTGAAGCCGGCCGCGGATGAGTTCCAGGTAGATCTTGTAGGTCAGTTGTTTGTCCCGTTCCACATCCAGCGTGATGCCATATTTTTCCGCCACTCCGCCCAGATAGCGGTTTTCACCCGCGCCGACGAATGGCAGGAAATCCTCCGGCTTGACGCATTGTCCGAACTGTTGTGCGAACAGGGTGATGGCGGCTTCGCAGATGAATGGCTCGGAATCGCACAGCACCCCGTCCATGTCGAAAATCACGCCTTGAAGGTCTTTCAGGGTTGCATGCATGACGGCAATGTATCACCGCTCCCGCCATGATGCGAGTGCGATTCCAGACTTGTGGACGGGGTGGTGTTTCGTCATAATAACGTCTTATTCATGGGTATGGGAGTGTCAAGGTGATGTGGTTTGACAGGATATTTCTTTTTGGCGGGGTGGTGTTGCTCAGCGGGTGCATGGGGATGCCGCAACGGAATTCGCATGTGGATGTGCCAATGCCTGCGCCGGTGGCTATGCCCCGGTTCGAAGTGGCGGTGCCGGCGCCATTGCCTGTGGTTGCGGTGCCGTCTGCACCAGTCCGCGTGGGTGTGCCGGTTGTCGAAAAGCCCGTAAAAGTTTTGTTGCCGCCGCAGGTTGCCGACGATGGCCCCGGGTTCCGGCGGAATCTGGCTTTGCAGATTTTCCTTGATCGCCACAATTTTTCCGGCGGCTGTCTTGACGGCATTGCCGGGTTCCGCACCCGGCAGGCCATACGCGGCTGGCAGGCGCACCAGGGGTTGCTGGTGACGGGCGTGGCGGATGCGGCGCTGCGTGAAACTGCGGGGCCGTTGAAGTCGGAATTGACGACGTATGTGGTGACCGGGGATGATCATGCGGATCTGGTGGAAATTCCCGACAGCTGGCAGGGCAAGTCGGAATTGCCGTATATGGGGTATGAGACCATTCTGGAATGTGTTGCGGAAAAATATCATGCCTCGCAGGCGGCCATCCGGCGGCTGAATCCGGATGCGCTTTGGCCGAATCCGCCTGCGGGCGCATCCCTGACGGTGCCAAATCCTTTTCCTTCGGATAGGAATGTGGCGGACCATGTCCGCATTTCGCTGGGTGAGAAAAGCATCCGTGTGATGGATGCGCAGGAGAAGCCGGTGGCGGTTTTTCCCTGTTCGATTGCGCAGCATGAGGAAAAACGGCTGGTGGGCGACTTTGCGGTGGCGAATGTGGCAATCAACCCGGACTACACGTTTGATCCGGCCGTGTTTGCCGAAGTTCCCGAGGCGCGGACCATGCAGGGCAAGCGGATCATTGCGCCGGGCCCGAATAATCCGGTGGGTGTGGCGTGGATCAGTTTGAATCGGCCCGGCTTCGGCATGCATGGCACGCCGCGTCCGGAGGATATCGGCAAAACCGAATCGCATGGCTGCTTCCGGTTGTCCAATTGGAATGCCCGCAAGCTGGCGGACATGGTGACCATTGGCATGCCGGTGAAAATCGAACCCTGACGGGAAACAGGTGATGGACCAGACACGTTTGACCGTGCGGCTGTGTTATGCGGGCATGATGGTCCTGGCGCTGGTGATCAATCTGGCGCCGCCGCTTTTTATCCCGCTCAAAACGCAGCTGGGTCTGGGCTTTGAACAGCTGGGCCGTCTGGTCTTCATCAATTTCCTGACACAGATCACGTTTGATCTCATCTGCGGGCCGCTGGCGGACCGGTTCGGCGCCAAATTTTTTGCGGTGGCCGGCAATCTGTGTGCCGCGGTCGGGCTATGGCTTTTCGCCCTGGCGCCGGTGCTCTTTCCGTCGCATCCTTATTTCGGATTGGCGCTGGGCACGGTGGTGTTTTCCATGGGCGGCGGGGTTCTGGAACTGTTGTTGAGCCCGATTGTGAACGCCATGCCGTCTGACCGCAAAGCGGCTGATATGAACCTGCTGCATTCATTCTATGCCATCGGGCAGGTGGTGGTGGTTTTAGTCACGGCGCTGGCCATCTGGCGGCTGGGCGCGGCGCAGTGGCGGTGGGTGGCGGCGGCGTGGTCGCTTCTGCCGCTCGCGACGGCCGTCGGGTTCATGCGGGTGAAAATTCCCCGCCTGGTCGAGGAGCGCAGCCGCTTGAAATTGCGGCAACTGGTGCGGCGCCGGGTCTTCATGGCGTCCGTGCTGGCCATCGGGTTTGCCGGTGCGGCCGAGCTGGTGATGTCGCAATGGGTTTCCGCCTATGCGGAAAAAGGGCTGGGTTTTTCAAAGATCACCGGCGATTTGCTGGGGTGTTGCCTCTTTGGCGCCATGCTGGGTGTGGGACGCATGTGGCTGGGGCTCAAAGGTGAGAAGCTGAACATGTTTTCCGTGATGATATGGAGCTGTGTGGCGCTGATCGGGTGTTATCTGGTGGCTGGCTTGTCGCCATGGAACGGCCTGGCGCTGGCGGCATGTGCGCTGGCCGGGCTTGCGGCCGCTTCCTTGTGGCCGGGCATGGTGTCCATGACGGCCGCGCGTTTTCCTCTGGCCGGGGTGTCCATGTTTGCCTTCCTTGCCGCCTCCGGCGATACGGGGTGTGCGCTGTTTCCCTGGCTGGTGGGTGCGGCTGCGGATTCGCTGTCCGGGACGGCGCTGGGTGGCGCGAGCGGCCTGAAGATCGGTCTCTTGCTGGCGATCATCTGTCCTCTGGGCCTGCTGATCCTGTTGCAGTGGATACGCCGCCAGCCGGCGGAATCGCAAGGGGTTGTAGCGTTGGCCACAAAATGAGTGCGCGGATGGGCTTTCAAATTGTTCTGGGCATGGTGATTCGGGTTGTATTCCCGGCCGTGGATGGTATCTTGGCCGCAAAATAAGTGATGTTCACCCGCCGCGAAGGCGTTTTTGGGATGTTAAAGAGTCATGTTGTATTTTCTTGGCATTTGGCTGAGCAAGTTGTGGGGTCCTTTCCGGTTGTTGTCTTCCCATTTGATGCTGATGGGCATCGGCACCGTGTTGGGAGGGTTGTTGGTCTGGCGCTTGATGCCGAGGTATTGGAACCGCTTGCCGCATGACCGCGGCAAACAGTTGGTTTCGGGTGGTCATGTGTCCAAAGGCAAACCCACGGGTGCAGGCCTGCACATGGCGCTGTTGCTTTTCCCCGTCCTGCTTTTGGTGGTGCCGTTTGATATCCGTGTTGATGCCTGGGTGTTGGGCATCCTTGCGTGCCTGATGCTCAGCATGCTTTTCGGCTATCTGGATGACGCCAGCCGCGCGCCGTGGGGCGAATGGCTGAAAGGCTCGCTCGATCTCCTGGTGGCGCTTTTGACCGCGGCTCTGCTCTACCATGCGGGTGAGAACACGTTGTGGCTGCCGTTTGTCAAAGAAGTGGTGAAACCGTCTTTCTGGGTGTATGTGCCTTGTGCGGCCATGCTGCTCTGGCTGACCATGAATGCCACCAATTGCTCCGATGGTGTGGATGGCCTGGCAGGGTCGCTGACATTGCTGTCGCTCTTTTCGCTGGGTTTTTTACTGTATGGCGTGGTGGGGTATCGTCCGGTTGCCAACTATCTGCTCATTCCCCACAATCCGGATGGCGCCCGTTGGGCGGTGATGGTGTTCACCGTGGCCGGCGGCCTGGCAGGTTATCTCTGGCATAATGCCGAGCCCAGTCGCGTGCTGATGGGCGATGCCGGTTCACGTTTTCTGGGGTTGTTGGTGGGCATTTCGGTGCTGGCGTCGGGCAACCCGATGCTGGTTTTCGTGGTCTCGCCGATGGTGCTCCTGAATGGCGGCACCGGTCTCTTCAAGCTGATCCTCTTGCGGCTGTTGAAACGGGTTGGCTTTGACATTACGCCGCCGGTGCGCCGCAAAAACAGCGAGGGCCGTGACGTGGTTGTGGAGGAACGGCATGCGCTGGTGATGGCGCTGCACAGCATCCGGTTTCCGCTGCATGACCACTGCCGCAAAAATCTTGGCTGGAGCAATGCGCAGGTGCTGATGCGGTTCGTGTTGATCCAGGCGGTGCTGACACCGCTCCTGTTCATCATCCTGATGAAAATCCGGTAACCGGCATGAAGCACAAATCCAGAGTCCTTTTCCTCCAGCTTCCCTGTCTGGACAATGATGTGGGAGGCATGCGCGAAAATCTGCCGCTGGCGGGGATTTATCTCAACTACGCGCTCAAGCAGTCTGCGGAATCATGCTGGTTCCAGGGCGCTTTCCTGCCGGCAGTGGATGAAATGGATAACCGCGGACTGGAGCGCGGGATCATGGCGGCGGCACCGGATGTGCTGGTGTGCACGCTGTATCTCTGGAATATTGAGCGCACGCTGCGCGTCATCCGCGCGGTCCGCCGCCGGCATCCGCACGTCAAAGTTCTGGCCGGCGGCCCGGAGGCGGCCCGGCCGCATCCTTTTCTGTTTCGCGGTGCCCTGCTTGATGCGGTGGCGGTGGGCGAGGGGGAGGCTGTTTTCCCCGCCATGTTGCATGCCGTGCGTACCGGGGGTGCAACCGATTTCAATACAGTGGCTTGGCGGCGTGGCCGCGTCTGGAACTGGGGACGAAAGGATGCCGCGCCGGTCGTCCTCGCCCGCGACTTGCCGCCGCCTGATGACGGGCGCCTGCCGCTGGATGCCGGGCGGATCGGTTACCTTGAAACCACGCGCGGGTGTCCCATGCAGTGCTCCTTCTGCCGGTATCATCACTTGCGTCCGGAAATGGATGTCCTGCCTCCGGACGAGGTGGTCCGGCGTGTCCGGGCGTGGATGAAGCGGGGCGTGCGCGAGGTCCGGTTCATCGATCCCACGCTTAACGCGCATCCGCAATTCATCGAGATTCTTGAGCGGCTGGCAGAAGTGAACCGTTGCCGGCGTATGTCGTTTTTTGCGGAGCTTAAAGCGGACACCATTGATGCCCGCGCGGCGGATCTGCTGGCCCGCGCGAATTTCACCGAAATTGAGGTGGGTATGCAGAGCATGGACAGGCAGGTGCTCAAAGCAATCCGGCGGCCCACCCGGTTTGACCGCCTTGAGGAGGGGATACGCCAGATGACCCGGCACGGCATCCGTATTACGTTGGATATCATGTATGGACTTCCGAAACAGCGGCCGGCGGATGTATACCGTGCCATCCGCTGGGGGCGGCGTTTCCGGCGTGTGGGGCTTCAATGCATGCAGACCCTGCTGCTGCCCGGCACGGATTTAAGGCGTGACATGCGGCGTTTTGGCCTCAAAGCCGGCGCGTTGCCGCCCTATGGCGTGGCGGCAACGCCGTCGTTTTCGCAAAAGGAAATGGTCCGTCTGGAGCAGTTCCTGGCCGATGCGCCGGACTTGCCGTCGGATAGCCCCATGGACTGTTTTGTCGGCTATGCGCCCGGCCCGCTTTTCCCGGATGTGACCTGTCTGGATGTTTCCCGCCGCCTGCACACCTTTGTATTGCCCGAAGGCGGAAATCGGCGCGTGCTGGTGCTGGCGGGAAGCGGCCTTTATGCGTATCGCGCCCTGATCAAACAGTTGCTTTCACGGGTAGTGCGGCGGGAACCGGATGTGCTCTGGCAATTTGTGTTGGCGCCGGTGTGCGAGGAGCCTCTTGACCTGGTGGAAGAATTGGCGGAAACTTTACAGAATGCGCCGGCGCATATTCTGGACCGCTATGCGTCTGCATCCTTGTCCGGCCGTTTGGCGGCGCGGCGGCTTTGCATCCTGCTGCAACGCGGTCGGCGCTATGATCCCGCATGGGTTGTGGCGGCGGAAGATGCTTTACGTGCAAGATTTTATTAAACGAAAGGGAAGAGGATATGCAGGAAACAAACATGGCTATGCGTAACGTGAAGCTTGTGCGCACGGATATGGAAGGCTGCGATTTCCGCATTTTGCGCCGGCCTGCATCCGGCGCGCAGGGGTATGTGAAATATTCGACGGGGTTTGCCGAGGATTTCAAAGGGCAGGACGGACAGGGGATTCCGGCACAGATGTTTCAGCTGGTTGAGGCGGAACTCAGGGCGTTTGAAGGGCAGGAGCAGCGTCAGGATGATGCCGAGCCGTTGCTGGTTGCGCAGGTCAAACTGATTCTGTGTTTTGATGTTCAGCCATCCGGTTTGTCCATCGAGGCGCTGCATGGCTTTGCGTGGTTCTTTCAGGGGCAGGCCGCATTGCTGGCGCAGCAGCGCCTGGGGGTCATGATAGCGGCTTCGCCGTTCCGTGGCATGCAATTGCCGTTTGGTGTGTGAGTGCAAGCCCGGGCATTTGGAAGGCGGGAATCAACACCAGTTAGAGCCTATCCGAAAACCCATTGGAACCATGATGGCATGAGTTTTCGTGCCGGGCAAGGCGGCTGTTCGGGCGGGAATACCCAAGGCGGTCTTTCCCCCGAACAGACAACGCCGCCCGACG
>Ga0118677_10016682_pt1 | contig 10017 bp, 8 predicted proteins | sample AliMusrvi5mmetaG_FD_86154 | JGI IMG/M metagenome (GOLD analysis project Ga0118677, IMG submission 86154)
ATTCTAGGGATTTGTTTTTTTCGGGTTTGGCCTTCTTGGGGGCGGCTTTGGATGATTTCGGCATGAACAAAGGAAAGCTAACAGTCAGGACTTCCAAGGGAAGAAGAAAGCGGTGAATTGGGGGGGGTCCCGCGCTGACAGCCTGCAAGCCCGTCACTTCATCGACTTGTCGGAAGGCGAAATGGCGGCGGGCGGCGGTAAGCTGGAGGAAAGGATCCATGAATCAACTGGGCGGTACGGTTAAAGGGCGAAGCAGATCGGCGATCCAAGCTGGCGCATGATGGAGATCTTTTTGGATTATCGGGCGGTCACTGTCGGTAATTTGGCGGCGCAGGATGGCGAGGACTTTTCCATCCACCTGATCCTGCCCAAGGTGACGAAGGGCCTGGATGAGGGTGCCACTCTTGCGCCCCGCCGTGGCCATGTTGCGCGGTGTGGTGTGATGAAGGTGGATTTCCCGTTTGCCGATCTTGATCTTGCGGGCGGGGCCGTCAGTGAGGAAGACGATGCGGGATGGCACTTGGTCGGAAAGCCCGATTTCGTTGGCTGCGTATGCGCCGGAGGGTTGGAGGCGGATGGCATCCCGAACCACCAAGGCCCGGGCGATGGCATCTGCGGAAGGAGCGACCGTGCCGAGCACCGGGTCCTGGGCAGGGAAATCATAGAGGCCGCGCGCGAGTTGGCGGATGGTGCCGGCTGCCTTGAGGCGGCGCAGCGTCGAATCAATGGCGGCGCTGCTGCCCAGGTCTTGAAAATGCTTTGGTGTGAAGACCCACCCCTTGCCGTTGCCGTAAATACGGCTACGTACCTTAGAGTCAATGGATGGGGATTTTTGAGGCATTTAATTCCTGACGGAAAAGCTAGGGTTATTTTACGTCACGCCAAGGACCATTTTTCATCAAAACCCATTTCCTGCGCATTGGGGATCGATTTGGTTTACCCGGAAAGACGTTTTCGCTTCCGAGGGATCGAGCGATTTTGAGCAAAGACCGAGAATTCCTGGTCGAAATTCTTGGTGGTGGAGCGGCACCAGCGGCAACGTGGCGGGGGAATTCTGCAGATTGCGGGATTTTTGCTGTCAGGCCGAGAACCGTGCCGGGGAAAAACGGTGCAACTTTGGTGCAACTTTGGTGCAACTTTGGTGCAACTTTGGTGCAACTTTTTTCTGCATAACCGTGCATATCGGTTCCTATCCGTGCAGGTCTGTTCATGCCTGGCTTGTCGGAAACCCTTTGAAAATAAGGGATTTAGATGGCTCCGGCGGTTGGGATCGAACCAACGACCTATTAGACGCCAGCCCTTATGGCTCTAGGGACAGAATAAAGGTGTGAACATTTTGTGCTTGATTGTGGGTAAATAGTGTTCACACTCCCCCCATGGCCACACTCTTCAAAAACGATAACTCCCCGATCTGGCGTGCGAGATACTTCGATGCCACCGGCAAACGGATTTCCAAGACCACCGGCACCACGTTGAAGCGGGACGCCAAGCGCATTGCCGAAGGATACGAAGCGGACGAGCGCGACGCCCAGCGCAAGGCCGGACAACTCCCCAGGGCGCTTGCGGCGCTTGTTGAAACCGCCGGGCGGGAAGCTGCGGCCGGTGAACTCAGTCTTGCCCGTGCCGAGGATCTGGTCATGCGCCTTCACCGGCTCGCCAATCCCGACTTCAAAGTCGTTTCCCTCTCCGATCACCTGCTTGGATGGATCGACAAGCAAAGCCAGCATGTCAGCGACTCGACCACCGGAGTTTATGCAGACATGCACCGCCGGGTGACCGCTGCGCTTGGCAAGAAGATTGCCGAAGCGCCGGTTGGCGAACTCACGCCGGAACAGGTCCGCAAGGCCATGGTGAGGATTCAGGAAACCGGTTTGCGGTCATCCACCGTGAACATGGACCTACGCGCCCTGCGCCGCGCCCTGCACACCGCCGTCACCGATGGGTTGGCAAAGGCCAACGCCGCGCTTGACGTGCGCCCCATGAGCGAAAAGGACAGCACCCAGCGTGCGCCCTTCACCGCAACCGAAGTCCGCGCCATGATCGACCACAAGAAAACCTCCGACGAATGGCGGGGGGCCATCATCATCGCCGCGCACACAGGCCTTCGTATGGGCGACGTGGTTTCGCTCACCCGTGAAAACGTCGCCGACGACCGGCTCGTCGTGTTCACCGAAAAGACCGGCAAAGCGGTTTCCATTCCGATCACTCCGCCCGTCATGTCATGGATAGGACTTAGGCAAGGCACATTCTTCCCGCGCCTCTCCCAAGTGGTGCCGGGGACGCTCTCCACCACGTTCAAGCGGATCATGGAACGCGCCAACGTCCCGCAGGAGGTTGATCTACCCGGCGGCATCAAGGCCCGCCGGTCATTCCACAGCCTGCGCCATTCCTTCGCGTCATGGTTGGCCGAGGCCGACGTACACGCGGACGTGCGGCAGAAACTCACCGGGCATTCATCCAGCAAAATTCACCAGCGGTACACCCACCACGACGAAGCCCTAGACCGTGCCGTTGGGATGCTCCCGGATTTTCAATGACCTTGCAGTCAATGCTTTACGAATAAAGCACAGGGACGCGTATTTTCAGCTTGACAGTCTCTTTCAGGTTTGCTTACTTTTCGCAGCGCTCCGGCCTTCCAAGACCGGAAACCAATAGAGCCAAAAACCAGCCGCACTTGTGGCTGTACTTCCCTTGCTCGGGACTAGTCCGTAATCCGTTAATCCGAAATACGAGAAACGAGAAAACGAGAAACGAAAATACGTGAATCCGTGAATCCGTGATCGCCGGCGATGTGTCGCCGGAATGTGTCCACCAGAATCAACCCGTGCATTTTCGTGCCCGGATCCACCTGTCTCTATAACTTCACACTGAACAATTATGTCAACATTTCCAATTAGCGCACCGCGCAAAATCCAACATATCACGCCCCGCTGGCTCACGTATGAACAGGCGGCTGTTTATTCCGGCCTTGGCTGCCGGGTGTTAGAAAATCACGTTAGGGCCGGATATATCCGCTCGTCAAACGCCTGCGCTCCGGGCGCAACCCGAGGCCGCAGGCTGCTGTCACGCGAAAGCCTGGACAAGTTCATCGAGGCGGGGATTGGCAAACCACCGTCGGTCTTGCCGATGAACTCAAACCGCAAAGGAAAATGAGAGCCGTCTTGTTAGATCATGGCGGTCTTGCCGCCCCGTTCCCCGACATCGCGAACAGGAAGCGCATGAAATTCACAATCCCCGGTTGGCAAACCTTTCACGCTGGCGTTGTCATTCGGGCTATCGACGAAGCCTTGGGGACGGAGACCAACAAAACCGCCCGCATCCACCTCACACATTCAAGGCGATACATGAGCGAGTTTGATGCACGCCATCCTGACGGAGTGATCCCGAAACTAATGGATAAAGAAGAACTCTCCTTCACCTGCTTTGTGCTCCGAATACTGGGACTGCTTGGAGTCCACCCCCCGCTAGGAGATAGCTCCACAATGGGCAACTAACGAAAAACACCCGCCGAGCGACAACTCGGACGGGTGTTTGAAAACAATTTGCTACGGCAAGAATATCACAGCCAGACAACACTTCAAACAAAACAATTTGCTAAAATGACTCATCCTATCGCTAGAATTCTCGGGCTAACGCCCACCACTCAAGCGCCCCCGGCACCGGCACCAGCACCGGCCATTGACCCACCGCCACCCCGCCAAGCGGTCGTGCCGACCATCAGTCAGGCAACCGCCAAGGATGACGAAACCAGCGCCAACGGCGGCAATGCCCCCACCGAATGCGCCACTGGAACCAACGCGGTGATTTCCGTATTCACCCGAGCTAACAAGAGCGAACCTACGGGAGAGATGACCATTCATGAATTCTTGAAAGCGTGTTCCGACGGCACCCATGCGGAGGCGGTCGGGAAAGTGCGGGCGGAGGTTGAGCGGGTGAACGCACTGGATATATCCGACAAGAAGCGAAAAAGACTTGTAGGTGAAGCGAAGCTGAAATTCCTGCCCGCCGTGTCGATTTCCGGTCTTGTCACCGATGGCGGCCGGACGAAAGCCTTTGATGAAGGGCGCTTCCGTCATTCCGGCTTCCTTCAAATCGACATTGACCGGTTAGAAATGGATGGCCGGACACCATCCGAAGTCCGCACCCTGCTAGGCAAAGACCCGCATATTAACTGGTCTGGCATCTCACCCACTGGCGGCGGGGTGAAAGCGATCATGCGCATTCCAATCTGTCAGACCACGGATGAACACAAGGCGGCATTCGGCGCTGCGGAAACATACATCCTGGAAAAATATGGTGTGAAAATTGACCCGTCCACCAAAGACCCCGTGCGGCTTTGCTATGCCTTCGACGACCCTGATAGTCCATCGAACCCGGATGTGATCCCGCTGCCCGTTCCCATACCTCAGCCTGCCCTTCAACCGCTCGCGGCACCTGGCATGAGAAAACCCCGCCGTCAAACGACTAATGATTTACTTCGCTTCCAAATCCCCGATGAGGAGGCCACAGAAGAGACTGAGGCGATCACGGCACGGCTGGAAATGAAAAACAAACTGATCCCCCTGCTTTTGAAAGGTGAATGGGAGGGACACGGGTTTCCTTCACAATCGGAGGCGGTTTTCTCGCTCGCCAGTTCTATCTGTGAGGAAACTGCAAACCACGCGCAACAGGCGGTAATTTTCCGCAACTCTGGTATCTATCAGAACGACCGGAAAATGAAACTGGCGCTCGCCGCCGCCCGCAAGAACGTCACCCAGCAGAAGGCGGAAAAAGTGGATTGTTTTGAAAACCTGGATGATGAAGGCGGTTCCCCCGATCCTCCCTTTCCCCTCCAGTGCCTTCCGCCCGTCGCTGAAAAGATGGCCCGTGAAATGGCCCGCGTGACCACCGCTCGGAATGAACCGCTTGCCGCCGCCGCCATCCTTGGAGCCTTGTCCGCATCCATCGGGGCGGGGTTGGAAGTTCCCACCGGCGGCGGTAGGACCGTGCGCGGCAATCTCTTCCTCTTGGCAATCGCGGACTCGGGTACCGGCAAGGGTGAGAACTTCACACACGCCGCCGCCCCGTTCTTCACGGCGGAGGGTGAGGCCGTGCAAGTGTGGGAAACCACGGTAAAACCCTGCGTTGCCGCTGAGTTGTCCGTCACTGAAAAACGCGCCAAGCGACTCTGTGAGCTTGCCGCCAAGGCATCGGATGAACTGGGCGAAGAGGAAGCCATGAATCAATACAAGATCGCCACAGCCCGCGCCGCCGAACTCGCCCGCAGGCTTGAATCCAGCCCGCTCTATCGGGTTGCCGACGTGACGAAAGAGGCGCTTGCCGTGGCCATGCAGGGCCAACCCGGCGAAGCGGTTGCGAGCATGTCAAGCGAGGCGCGGGGCATCTTCTCCATTGTCAAGGGGCGATACGGGAAAGAGGGCGGGGACGAGGATTTCTATTGCTCGGGGTATTCGGGCGACACTCTCACGGTTGACCGGATCGGCCGGCCGCGGGTGACGCTCCGCAGGCCGTGCCTCTCCATACTCTGGATGGTTCAGCCCGACGCGGCGCGGAAGTTCCTCGCGGATGACTCGCTGATGGAATCCGGCATGATCCCGCGCTTCCTCATGTTCGACCCCAAGGCGGAGCCGGAGGAGCGTTTCGGACACCACGCGCCAATACCGGAAACCGACCGGGCCGCATGGGGCAATCTTATCACGGAGCTTCTCCGCTGCTATCGGAACAATGGCAACGACCCCGCCGCCGTGAAGGTTTCCGCCGAAGCCGCCGCAGCCCTTGACGAATTCGAGCGGGAAACCGTCCGCCGCCGCAAAAGAACCGGAGACTTGGCCGACGTGGCGGCATTCGTTTCACGATGGGCTGAGAACGCCTGGCGCTTGGCGCTAGTCCTTCACGCGGCCAGCCATGGGGCGGAGGCTCAAGGAAACCCGCTCGAATCCGGCACGGCACGGGACGCCATCGAGATCATCCGGTGGTTCGCTGACCGCCAGCTTGAAATCCTCTTCACGGTGCGACGGGAAAAACGGAGGAAAGACCTTTTGGCACTTTTGGCACTTTTGGCAAATGGCAGGGGGGAAATCACATTTCGTGAACTGAGGCGTTCCCACTCACTCGAAGATAAGAAAATAAGGGACCTTCACACATTCTTCCCTCACGCTTTCAACATCGAAAAACTTGTGAATGGCGGGCGTCCCTCTTGGGTTGTCACAGCCGCCCGCCCACTCGAAGATAAAGAAAAGGCCCCCCTTCCAAAAAATGAAAAAGTCTTATCCCCTCTGCCAAAAGTGCCAAAACTGCCAAAAGGGGGGCAGTAAAAAGGTAATAAATCACTTGACGCACATAACTTTTACTGACACGGGGAAATGGAAACGAAACATCGGTTAGAAAATAATGGATCGGATGGGCTGACTTGTTCGGGCTTGCGGGAATTGAAATTCACAGTTCCAGAGCCGGGCGGGATCAATGCTATGTGGAATGTGAGAGCGAGCGCAGACGGAATAAATGTCGATGACGCTATTTTGATTCCTTGGGCTTGGGTTGTCGAGTCTCAGTCCGAGATCCGATCTGGACTTGAAAAGACTCCCCGGTCTTGACTCCAGAAAGTTTCGCCCCTTTTCTGCAAGCGTTAAGCACAACCAACATAACACATAACGATACTGACAGCCGAGGTTGTGATAAGATGAACTCTTCCGCAATGACCTGTTTGCCATATACGGACAGTTTATCTGGAAACATTGCACGCTGATTCTTTCTTAGCTTCGCCTTGTCCTCTTTGGTCATATTCTCAATCCAATCAGCAAGCCTGAATCCAAGATTTCGCACGTCATGGACGAAAGCATTGCGGATTTCTGACATTTGTTGGATGAAGCCTCGCATTTCACTTGGCAGAATATCTAACGCTTGGATGAAGGCCAACTTACCCTTCCTGCGATCACTTATGTCAGAATAAGCTATTATTTCGGTCAGCCTCTCGTCTCCCAAATGGGAGGTAATGGCGTGGTTCAAAGCGGCCTCTATGAGCGCATGGGACTTAATGACGAAAGCCCAGTCATCATCATTTTTCATGTCTGAGAAAAACTTGGGATTGACGCCCAAAGATTCTGCAAGGACTTCTTCCAAGGGAAAAGATTTCACGACTGGCTCGGGGGGGACGGTGTGCGCGGTCTTGTTCACGGGTGGGAAGATACCCACCGACCGCGATTTTCTCAAGCCCACAGTTCCCGCCGTCAGCCCCGCTTATGGTCCCTCCGTTGGCACGGGAAAATCAACTATCCGTATAAGTTCGCTCATGACGAATCCTCATATCATGATATGAGGATGCGACAAGCTCCGAAAAGTTCCGCCTGAGTTATAACCCCTGCAAAGCCAAGTCCGCCTCAGCTTGCATGTCTGCCGGGGACGGAAAACCACCCCTCTCTTGCGTCACCGGACGAGCGGCACCGGAAGACCCCGCTACTACCGCCAATGCTCAGAGACGCCCCCGGAATGAAGCGGTCGTTTGAATGTAGCCGGTGCCTCATTCGGAACTTGCTAGGTCGTCTTCAAGGTTCTTGAATGGAGTCGTCCGAAGAGATTCGGGCGCGGGAGTGATAACCCGAAACGAGCGGTCAGGCGTTGACCGAGAAAAACGCCGCCTCCAGGCCGAAGGGTCGGGGAGGCGGTGGCGCATGTCCAGGTCTCCCCCACGGGGGCGGCTAAAGGCCCCCGCGCTCGTCTCGTTACGAGTTATCACCTCCCCGGCCACCCCGAGAAATCGGGGGGCGTTTTTGAGCTTAGCGCAGCACAGATTCATCCCACACCCCGGCCCGCATGCCGGACCCGTTTCTTCCGCCGCCCGGCACGCTTGACAACCCCCTTCATCCCATGACTCCAGAAGAAGCACTCAGAATGCTGGAACTCAATCCGCCTTTCACCAAGTTGGATTTGAAGAAGGCATACCGCGAAGCCCAGATGGTCTGGCATCCGGACCGGTTCCAAGGGAATGATGCATTGCAGTCCAAGGCGCAAAAGAAGGCTTATCTGATCAACGAAGCATTCGCCCTGCTTTCAAGTGGGTTGGATGAAAGTCAAACTACTCAAAAGCAACCGCAGCCAGAGCGGGCGGCTGAAACGGCCCCCTCCCACTCGCAAGCCGACTCACCACAAAGCCAAAGCGGACGCTCAAGTTCTTCAACGTCATCTAATCCATCATTAGAAAAGAAGGCGTCGGTGATTGAGAGATTCGTAAGCTACTTGAGCAAGAAAGGTTGCACCTTTGGCCCTGCTTTCAAGTGGAGTTCCCCCTCAAAACTTGCTGAGCAATGCGTCACAGTGGGCATCAGCCCATGGGGGGGTAGTTTGAGGATAGTTATCGACGGTGACGGCCTTGCCGATCACGAAATTGTCAGCATGTTTCCCCATATTCATAGGTATGGGGGCATCGTCAATTTTGTGCTTATTGTTTTCAGCAAGCGTGCGCGCGCTGAAGCATTTCTGACCTGTTCAAGTCGCGGTTGTGTTGTTTTTGATTTCTTCAACAAAACATACACGAAAGGGTGGATCGCTGATCTGGAATCTGAAACTATCCATTCGCCTAATCACCCACTTAACGTGCTTGATATAGGGACCAGGGTATTGGCTTTTAAACTGAGCAAAGTCATCTTCAAGAAGGGTTGAGACTTGCTCATCAAGTTTGGACCTTCCTTGCCCGTCCCCGCTCCCTGAGAATCGGTCTGGTTCCGCCAAGATTTCCTCGCTTATCGTTTAAGCAAGTCAACGAACGCGAGGCGCATGGTTGGCATTCGGCGGTTAATTTGCAAAGCCAGTTTGCCAATACGCTGAATGTCCATTTGGCTGGTCGGCACGTTTGATTCCGTACTGTGAATCATGGAACTGATTTGATCGTTAAACTCATCACCTTTGCCTTCGACCTCAAGCGCAGGCCAACTTGACCATTGGGTTAGGAACTCCATGAAATACGCTCGGGCACTGTGGATTGCGTCTTGAGAACTCGCTGGACTGGCGAAGTACTCTTGTGCATGTTCGGTTGCCGTCCATATCGCGAACTTCAAGCATCCATTTATGAGTTCCTCTGGCTCAATGTCCTTTTTTTCGTCGTGTGCCAGTACAGTGATTACCGTTGCGCTCAGGCAAAACAGCAGATACTTATATCGTGAATCTGGCAGATTGAACTGCAAAGGGACGGACCATTCATCCGCCGTCCCCGGCACCGTATGGAAGTACAGATTGGTCGCGACTGTGACTGCGGCCTCGATCTGCTTTTCCTTTATTGGCTTACGATTGAACCAGCTCATATTTTCGTGTTTTTGTGTTTGGGAGGGTGAGAAAAAGCGCATCAGGGGGGCGGGTCGTCGGCATCCTTCCCCCCGCGTTCGCTGTCCTTGCGGGCGACGTAGAACGCCCCCCAGGAACACGACACCCGCCGCGCCGTCGAACACACGCCAGGTGCGCTTGGCGAAATGCACGGGGACCAGCGGGTTGAAGAGAACGGCCACGGCCGCGAGAATCCAAATCCACCCTTGGCGGTTGCTCCGGTGCATCTGGACGGCCGCGGCGATGGCAACCCCGCACGCAACCCACCGGAAAAGGCGATAGTAGCCGTACGGCAGGTTGAACATCGCCGCAAAGGCGAACGCCGCCGCCGCCAGCAAGACCCAGTGGGGCACAATCCGTTTGCCGTCTTTCATCACCAACTGAGGCGTCTATCGGAAAGCCCGATCCGGGGCAAGAATGAATCTTACAATCTTGCAAGTTACCGGCAGAGAAATTTTTCCGGGGGTGAGACGCGGGATCGTCGGGCCGTGGCTTGGGGGCATGGCGTGGCACCCGCCGGGGGTGGCGTGGTTTTGCGGCCATGCGCCCCGTCTCTTTTCACCTGAATGCCCTTGGCATCAGGGTTCAGCTACGTTTACATTGTAACTACTGTTTCCAAATTTTGATTTTACTCCCTGTCGGATGAGATACCCGGCCCCAAAAGTCCAACCGCTCTTCCCCAAGAGTCTAACCACTCTTCCCCTG
>Ga0118677_10016683_pt1 | contig 10017 bp, 8 predicted proteins | sample AliMusrvi5mmetaG_FD_86154 | JGI IMG/M metagenome (GOLD analysis project Ga0118677, IMG submission 86154)
GCAGGGGGCAGTGAAGAGTTGGGGGGAGAAGGGGGAGGAGATGGATCCCTCACGGGAGTTCGGGATGACAATGTTGGGTTTGGGTTGATTTTTTTCTTTTTTTTGCTCAGCTCACAGGCACTGGCAACTGCTTACTGCACTACTGCTATCTGTTTTACTGCCAACTCACCCCTTCCCCAACTCGGCACTTTCTTTTATTCGTGATAGTTGTAAGTGTTGTAGCCGTGTTTTTTTACCAGTTCATCCCGGCTGGCGGTTTTCAGGTCTTCGCGCATCATTTCGGCTACCAGCTCTTTGAAACTTATTTTTGGGGTCCATCCGAGTTTTTGTTGTGCTTTGGTGGCGTCTCCGAGAAGGGTGTCTACCTCTGCGGGGCGGAAATAGCGGTGGTCGACTGCTACGATGCAGTTTCCATCGGCGTCATAGCCCTTTTCTTCAACACCACTTCCCTTGCATTAGCTTTTGAGTGATCTATTTTGTTGGAAAATCGAGCATGTAATTAATGTGTGATGAAAAGATAACCCTACAAATCCGGTGAAGAACATCCATGGATAATATCGGTTAAGATACTTTAATATAGAGGGTTGGTGTGTTTTTATATTTTATAAAATAGATGACTTTTATCGCTGCTGAACAACGTCCCCTATTTGGGGTGTTCCTGGATATCATGAATTACCTTATCAATTTACAGCAGGGTTAATGCCTGAATGATTCGTTGGCAGGCTTGGCCGTCGCCGTAGGGGTTGTGGGCTTTGGACATTTTTGAGTAGTGTTCCTGGTCATTGAGGAGGTGGGATACCTCTTTGATGATGAGTTCTTTGCTGGTTCCCACCAGCCGGACAGTTCCAGCTTCGAGGGCTTCGGGTCTTTCTGTCGTATCCCTCATGACCAGTACTGGTTTGCCGAGGCCGGGGGCTTCTTCCTGGATTCCGCCGGAATCTGTAAGGACGAGATATGAGCGGCTCATGAGGTAGACGAAGGGGAGGTAGTCGAGGGGTTCGATGAAATAGAAATTCTTTAAGTCACCACTCTCACCAAAAACGGCTTGTATTGGTTGGCGTACATGGGGGTTCAGGTGCATTGGATAGACAAAGTCAACCGTAGGATAACTTTCTGCCAGTGCTTTAAGAGCAGTGCAAATATTGATAAAGCCATCTCCAAAGTTTTCACGTCGGTGTCCGGTTATCAGGACAAGCTTGCGGCTTGTGCCTGGTGTATCGTTTTGGAGTGTATCGTTCGCTTGTGTTGCCCAGGAGTCGACAAGTTCTCTTGACAAACCGAACGCAGCAAGCACAGCAAGAATACTCTGTTCTATATCAGGGGTTTTTTCAATTTTATTGAGAACCCAGTAAAGTGCATCGATGACCGTATTGCCTGTGACATAAATACTATCCTCAGCAATATTTTCACACAGAAGATTTTGCTTGCTGAGGTTTGTCGGGGCAAAATTGTGGGTAGCAATGCGTCCTGTAATTTGACGGTTCAACTCTTCCGGCCAGGGACTGTATTTGTTGTTGGTTCTTAATCCGGCCTCTATATGTGCTACAGGGAGCTGCTGGTAAAAGGCGGCCAAGGCGGTTGCTGTGGAGGTGGTTGTATCGCCATGGACAACGACAAGATGGGGTTTGACCTCTGTGAGAATATCACGCATACCGGTGAGAACCCGGGAGGTAATATCATAGAGATCCTGTCCCTGTTTCATGATGTTGAGGTCATAATCGGGCACGATGTCAAACAACTCCAGCACCTGATCAAGCATCTCGCGATGTTGACCGGTTACAGCGACAATGGTCTCGAATGCAGCGGCATGTTGTTCAAATTCTTTTACCAAAGGAGCCATTTTGATTGCTTCGGGTCTGGTGCCAAAAACAATCAAAATCTTTTTCTTTTCCACTAATGACATTAATTATAATGAATTAAAATATACCAACGGATTATCGTGAACAATGTTGTGAGTCAATGCCACCCATTTAATGCGAAAATGGATGACGCTCAATGGGGTCTTGAGCTTTACTGTCAAACAACTTTACGTTATGAATAACGTCCCCGAGTTTTGAAGACTCCGGCGAAGTCGAGGATCACTTTGTCGGTGCGGTAGGGTAGGGTTTGGAATTCTTTGTGGGCTACGAGAAAGACGATGATGTCGGCATGGTTATAGGCTTCCTGGTAGTCGGAGAGTTTGAAGATGCTGTGCTCGTGGATGTTTGGTTCGACGATCATGAAGTTGTCCTGCTCGCTCTGCATGACCTTTTGGGCGATGTATTTTGCGGGGCTTTCGCGGAGGTCGTCGATATTGGGTTTGAAGGCAAGGCCCATAAATGCGGTCAGGGGCTTTCTGCCTTTTTTGAGTTCAAATTCGAGCATGACGGTGCGGATCTTTTCGGCACACCAGAAGGACTTGTAATTGTTCACCTCCCTGCCTGTCGTTATTAATTTGGACTCGCGGGGATAATCGGAGACTAAAAACCATGGATCAACAGCGATACAGTGGCCACCAACACCTGCGCCGGGCTGAAGAATGTTGACTCTGGGGTGTTTGTTGGCAAGAGCGATGAGTTCCCAGACATTGATACCGGCTTTATCACAAATCAGGGAGAGTTCATTGGCAAAGGCTATCTGCACATCACGCGAAGAGTTCTCCGTCAACTTGCACATTTCGGCTGTACGGGAGTTTGTACCAAAAAGCTCACCCTCAACAAAGGTAGTATAGAACTCTTTGGCTTTTGCCGTTGAAGCCTCGTTCAGCCCGCCAATCACCCGGTCATTATGAATCAGTTCATGCAGAACATTACCCGGCAAGACCCTCTCAGGGCAATAGGCTATAAAGATTCTGTTTTCAAGTTCAGGCCGTTCACGAAAGATGAGAGCTGCCATCTTTTCCGTAGTCCCAACCGGAGAGGTAGACTCAATGATATAGGTATCGCCCTCTTTCAAGAGCGGCAGAACCGTGCGGGTTGCTGCTTCAACAAATGAGATGTCCGGTTCATAAACTCCCTTAAACGGAGTGGGAACAACAATGAGGTGAACGTCAGCATGCTGAGGAATGGTAGATGCTGTAAAAAAACCGTTTGCCACACTCTCTTTGACAACAGCCTCAAGCCCCGGCTCGACAATGTGAATTTTTCCCTGATTGATGGTCTCAACAACATGAGGATTGATATCAACACCATGGACGCTGATACCCTTTTGAGCCACAAGAGCAGCTGTAGGTAAACCGATATAGCCAAGACCGATAAACTGTATAAGCATAGAATATTATGAGTTTTTCACCAATGTTTTAAGGAATTTCAGCATCTCAAGAGCAAGTTTCTTTCGATCAAAATCATCAGCCAAAAGCCGCCCCCCCGCCTGACACTCCCGATAGAATGCCTTATCCTGATACAAGCGATCAAGTTTTTCAAGAAAATCCGCTTCATTTTCAGGTTCAAAATAAATACCAGCCTTATAGTGCTCCACTATTGACCGAGCCTCACCATCAACGCCAAGCAAAATCGGCTTCTCCATAGCGGCATTTTCAAATATCTTCGAGGGAATGACGGTGGTAAAGAGTTCGGTTTTCCGTAAGGGCACCAAAGAGAGATCTGTCACCGAAAGATATTCAGCAATTTCACTTTTTGAAACAGAATCCATAAAGGTCACATTGTTCACACCTAACTCACGGGCAAGGGCAATGACTTTTTTCTTTTCGGCACCTTCGCCAATAAATAAAAAATGAATTGCCGGATTTTCAATTTTTTTGGCGGCTCTGACAATAAAATCAAGTTTATGCGCCATACCATGGGTACCAATATAGCCAACAACAAATTTATCCTGAAGATGCAAGGTTTCAAGGATATCTTTGTTTTTAGGACGAGGGAAAAAAAGATCCATGTTTGCCCCATTTTTCACAACGGCAAATTTTCTGCTCTCAATGCCTTTCGCCTTAATAATTTTTGCAAAGGCATCGGTCACCGTTACAATGCCTGAAGCTTTCTGGTAACATCGCAATTCTTCCCACTCAAGGTATCTGATCACAACAGAATCATTCATCCCTCCCACATGTTTGATGGATGCCGGCCAGAGATCCCTGACCTCCATCACCCAGGGCTTTTTCCGGACCCAGGCCAGAGTTCTGCCAGAGAGAGCGGTGAAAAATTGAGGAGAGGTGGCAACGATAACATCACAATCCTCGAATAATGCGGCTAAAAAAGCGCTTACACCAAAGCTGATATAATCGAGCGTGCGCTTGAAAAAGCCTTCATTTGCCGTGATATAGGACAAAACCCTGACAACCTTTATACCATCAATAACCTCGTGCTGAACCAGAGCATTGCGGTACCCCTCGTAGATCTTTCCCTGAGGAAAATTAGGCACGCAGGTAATAACGGTCACCTCAACACCATGCTTCACCCACTCCCTGCAATGTTCATAGGTACGGGTAGCCGGTGCATTGACTTCAGGTGGAAAATTATCACTGAGAAAAAGAATACGCATAATTTATTTTTTGCAGACAATAGTAGTAATCAGAGTATTACTGAACGATACAACGACACACCAGGCCTCTACTCTCCTGTTATAGCCTAACGCCTGCATATACTTTCTGATTTCAATCTGTTGCGAGCCTTCAACAATAAGATCGGCATATTCTGTAACTACCCTATTCCCTAACAGTTCAGGAGTGATGGTGTGATGATAATGAAAGAATGCCTCAGCACGCTCTGCATGACCACTAATCGTGTCTGTAATAACCATAGAGTCGTCATGAAACACCCACTCCCTTTTATGAATCACTCCAAACCGTTTATAACCGTCATGTTGAGCTGACACAACACGCTCCCTATCCTCAAGAATCTTCAACGCTGCACGCTGACCAACACGAAATCCACCCCACACCTCAGAAGAGTTACGGCCATTGACAACAACCGTATTATGAGCCACAGTACTCCGCTCTTCATCCCGTATCAAGTTCTTCTCATAGGTCGATATACCAGTGTCAACAAACATCGGCTCTCCTTGAACCTGCAGCACAAAATTCAACGTATCAGCATGAGCATGGCCTGGAATATACGAAGGTCCGATAGAACCTGCATCCACTACACACTCATACCATGAATTACGACATTTTCTATAACCTGACTCTTTCAACTGAACAGACGACTGAAAAGCAATATTCTTCAAGCCAAGCCGGGCGGCATACTCAAAAAGCTGCTGACTGGAGGGTGCTATGCCATCGGTCGCATCATTCAGGTGAGGAATCGTGCCATCTGAAAAGGTCATCACCTTAAGCCAGGACAGCATAGCCCCGGCCTTACCTTCACAGAGATGCAAGAGTTCATGCTGCGAAGCGAAGCAGTCATTATACTGAAGAAGATTGATGCAGTCAAGCAGGCGGTCAAGCAGAATCTGATGATACATCGGAGAAAGCTCAAAATGAGCTCCATCACCAAGAATCTGCTCATCGAGCTCACGAACAAGCAATGCCCTGCTCTTCTCAAACCATCGCTTCTCTCTAAAAAAAAACGCCCCGTACAGGAGCGAAAAGGCATTCTCAAGCAGATGATTGCCAAGCAGATGATACTCAAGGTTCCTTGCAAGAATGGTATAATGAGCGAAAAGAGCTCCGGTGATATCAGCACGCTGCACTTGATGCCGTACAAGAAACTTGATCCCGTTGATGCCCCGTAACGAAAGCGGGTAGGGTTCAAGCCCGACACTCCCCTGATGCAACGCTGCAAGAAAGCTCTCAATTAGCACCAAGCCGAACTCCCGAGTCATGCCCGGCTGGAGAAGAACATCAAAGTAGTTAAGATTATACAACCACAGCTTGCCATACTCACCAAACTCCCAGTCAATACTCCCTACACCCTCTCCAAAGGAGTGTGCACGGTTCAAAAAAGTAAAAGTACCGTTATCATAGAGCTGTTCTTTATGAATAAACGGTACCAACTGAACAGAAAACCCTTGCCGTTCACGCTGTAAAGGATAGGTCATTCTCAGTACCCGCCTTCCCTGTTTCCTGATCCGGTAATAGAGCTGGTAGAAAAGCTGTTGCGCCTTCAGATACCGAAGGGTATGGAAATAACGTGCCGTTTTATTCATCGAGTCATCACGCTATCTCTTACTTTTCTGGGGTTAAGTTTTTTAAGAGGTAGCATCTCTATTGAAAACGGCTTCAAGTGTTGGTGCAGTGAGGATGGCTTCGCCCCAGGCTTCTAATGCCGGTTCGGTTGCATTGCTTAACATCTCTATTGCCCATGCAGGTAAGGTGCCAAAACGACGTTCAAGTTGTCTTTTCAGAAGCTTCGATTCACCTTCCAGGCGACCTTTGGCTATGCCGATTCTTTCTATGCTGGTGATGTATTGCATTTTTTCTATCTCCTCAATTGTTTCGATTTCTTCCCAAACTTTGGTTTCCAGCCAAGCTGGAAGTGTCATTAACCAATCCACTACTGTTAGCAAGTCGATGACTCGTTGTTTATCCCAGTGTCGTTGATAGAGTATTTTTATCAAACGGAGTTTGGCTTCGTAGCGTTTCTGACTTTCCTTTCGGGTTTGACGGGTCAGGATATGTGCTGCTGTAATTAAACCAAATGCGTTATCGGAAGCAAGAAGTGCATCGAGTTTTTCGTCGTAATCGGTCAGTTTTGCTACAGGGAACTCAAGAGTATGCCTGCAGCCCAGAACGTTGTAGCCATAAGAGGTCGGTTTCCAGTGTTTGTGTTCATCGGCCAGAACGGCTATACTTACTATGGGTTTTTCGTATCTGTCGAAAATCCGGTAGTTGTAGACAAACATGCGCTTGGCAAATTCAGCCTGCCTGGTGCCTTGCACTTCTACGTGGATGTAAATCCAGCTCTCGGTACCGCTGAGTTCTGTGAGGCGAACTAACTTGTCGACAAAACGGGTGCCTAACTCGGCATCCTGCACCACGGCCCGCAGCTCCTGATCGAGAAATACATGTTCCTTTGACAGCGGTAAGCATCAGGGAAATAAAAGGTCATAAACTCCGGGAAATAGTGCTCAATGGCTTCTTTCCACGGGCTGTCGTCATGATCGTTCGGGGGTTCCATGTGCGTGCTATGCTACCAGTATCTGATGTAATAAATAACGCATTTCAATAACAACTATTATCTTATCCGCAACTTAATACATATTATTTACATATTTATAAGTTTTTTTGCTAACACTAAAATTGCTATGATAACGTTTGCAGGGGTGGCAATAAAGCCGAGCCCCCTCGACAACAGGGCTGAATGCTGAGAAAAGAAAGAATGGAAGGGGCGAGGTAAAAGGTTGTTTGGATAAGTGCAGGTTATGAATGTCGTCCCCCTTCGTATCACGCTATCTCTATCCAGGCACCCTTTTGCAAGGAGTCGATTGCCCCAAAACTGGCCCTTGTGGTATTGACAAGTTCACTGAAGGGGATGAGCGGCTCCCCTCCTTTCTGAATCCTTTCAACCAGCAGTTTAAACTGGTTTGCATGACCTTTGTCCTGCGGTGACGACATCGCCTTGAAGTTCCTGAACCCGTATCCGGTCAGTTTACGCCAGTTATCCATGACCAGCACCCGCTGCTGACTGAAGACCTCAACACGCTCTTTGGCATAGGCTTTACTGCCATTTGAAAAGTAGTTGATGACTGCATTGCTGCCATTCTCATATTTAAGGATGATCGTGGCGTTATCGGTCATTTCATCGGGATTCGTGCCCATGGCGTTCATGCAGACTACTTTGACCCTGCCCCCTGCGAGGTAGGTACAGAGATCGATGAAATGGCAGGCTTCGCCTATAATTCTGCCACCGCCGACTTCAGGATCGTGTACCCAGAAATCGGCGGGGATAAATCCGGCGTTCATGGTTGCTACTATGTTTACAGGAACTTGACCATCGCCGAGCAGTTCTTTCATTTTAAGGGCCAAGGGGGCGAAGCGGCGATTAAACCCAACAGTTAAAAGAAGTGCTGAGAAGGAAAGTGCTGAGTGCTGAGAAGGAAAGTGCTGAGTGTTGAGAGAAGAGTAGAGGGTGATTATAGCTTGTAGTTCTTCGGGGTTGAGGGCTAAGGGTTTTTCTACGAAAACGTGTTTGCCGGCTTTTAAGGCCTCTAATACCAGTGGTGCGTGGGCGTTGTGTCTGGTTGTTATGAGGACTGTGTCTATTTCCGGGTCGTTGAGGATTGTCTGGTAGTCGGTTGTGGCTTTGGTGATGGAGAATTTTCGGGCAAGGGTTGTGGCGCTCAGGCCTCCGGAGCTGGCTATGGCTTGGAGTTTGGCTGAGGTTTTTATTAGTTGGGGAAGAATGGTTGATGCGGTGAAATTGCCTGCGCCGATGATGCCGATGACTCCTTTTCCTGGTGATACTTTTGATGAGTGAATGTGAACGACAGTGTCTGGTTCCTTGTGGTTATCATACTCGATAATTGAGGCTATGGAGCCTGATTTGCGCATGTCACCGTAGATATGGAGATAGTCAGCAAGTTTTACCCGCTCGGTGATGAGTGACTTGACATCAAGCTGACCTCTTGCGATTGCCTGCAGTATGGCCTCAAAATTGCGTTTCTCCGTCCAGCGCACGTAGGCGAGCGGATAGTCCTGGCCTCTTTGTTCATAGGCTTCATCGTATCGGCCTGGCCCATAGGAGCAGGATACCTGAAAAGAGAGCTCCTTTTTATAGAGGTCGTCCCGCCTCAGCTTCAATCCGACAACACCCACAAGAATAATCCGGCCACGTTTTCTCGACATTTCAGCGGCCTGATGCATGATCTCGTCACTGGAGTTTGAAGCGGTAATAATCACCCCGTCACATCCAATCTGCGATGTCAACTCCTGAACAACAGCCACCGGATCAGAGCCGCTCCCAATATTGACAGCCGTCACTCCCTTCTGTTGAGCAAGCCTGACTTTCTCGGCGTCCATATCAAAGGCAATCACACGGCACCCATTCGCCTGAAGCAGTTCAGCGGTAATCAAGCCAATAAGCCCCAGGCCTATAACAACAACGGTTTCGCCAAAGAGCGGATTCAGTAAACGAATACCCTGCAGTGCAATTGAACCAATAACCGTAAATGCAGCCTCTTCCTCAGAAACCCCGTCAGGCACCTTGGCGGCAAGATTCACCGGCACAAGCACATAGTCGGCATGAGGCCCGTTTGAAGCAACCCGGTCGCCAATTCTGAACTCGGTAACCCCCTTCCCTACAGCAATAACTTCACCAACATTGCAGTAGCCGAGAGGAAGCGGCTGGCCTAACTTGTTCATAACCGAATCATAGGTCGGCTTAATCCCATCGGTCTTCACCTTGTCAAGCACTTGCTTCACCTTGTCGGGCTGCTGACGTGCCTTATCAATAAAATTAGCTTTTCCGAAATCAACCAGCATCCGCTCGGTACCAAGTGATACCAAGGTTCGTGATGTCTTTACTAAAATATGACCTGATTTTATCTGGGGAACGGGAACATCCTCAAGAATGGTTTTACCATCCTTTAAATCCTGAATTATTTGTTTCACACGATATTATTAATAGTGAAAAGTAGAAAGAAAGTGCTGATTCGTGAGTACTGAGTGCTTAAAACTACTGGTTTAGTGTATGAAGGAGATTAACCCGCGCTTCAGTGCGAGGTCGTCGTTGATAACAGCTACTGAGAGCGGTGAGAGATTCCAGATATTGGTATTGATAGTGGAATGAAGTGCTTTAGAAAGTGCTTCTTGCAATGGGGGCAACCACTCTTCGCGATGCCCTTTAACTACCAGAACAAAACGGACACTGGCAATAGAGAGATCTAATGTTTTGAAATGATTTGGTAGTTCGGCTTTGTTTGTTTTATGTCGTTTTAAACAGATGGCAATACCTAATGAAAACGCATGCATTAGTTTTTCGTGAATTTCTTCTATAAACTCATCAAAGTTTGGCTGAGTCGCAGGCCTAGCAGCCTGTCGGACTAACGATAAAGAAGCTGGGCGCAAAAAATGCCTTGGCTTTCCTTTTTACGTTCCTTTTTGCGATAGACAACCATGTCAATCTCATAGTACACCAAAAAAGTCCC
>Ga0118677_10005427_pt2 | contig 10016 bp, 6 predicted proteins | sample AliMusrvi5mmetaG_FD_86154 | JGI IMG/M metagenome (GOLD analysis project Ga0118677, IMG submission 86154)
GCTTTTAGATATTCGCGGGCGCGGCGGGGTGAAACGAATCGTGCGGACATGAGCCTCCTGCTCACCTTGGACGAGTACCTGCTCGCCATTGAGCAGTTTTACCGTGAGGCGTACCGCGTGATGAGACCAGACGGCCATTTGTTTCTCATGATTGGTGACATCCGCAGGGGTAACGAGCTGGTGCCGCTCGTGGCACACCTGTCGCTGCTAGGCCAGAGGTACTTCCGGTTGACGCAGCGCGTCACGGTGATCCGCAACCGGGCCTCGCCGCTCACGCCATTGTTGGTGAGCAACGCGCGACGCCGCGGGCACCTGATTGACGTTACCGACAGCGTCATTTTCTTCCACAAGCCGCGTTGACACCGTCGGCGGTGCCCGCGACTCCATCCAACCCGCCCCTGCATCGAGGCCGGTCGGGTGCCGCGTCGAGGCGGCACCCATAGATCAGTGAAGCATTCTCACCCGCCCACACGACAAGCGCGGGGCAGCCCCCCGGTCAGTGAATGAGAACGCTCGTCCGCTCGATGCCGTCCGGGCGCCGGAACACGGCCATTCCATATACGTATTACGCCAGAAAGGCCCCCGAGCCCTGCGACTTCGGCTCTTCCGCCAGCCAAATGGCCCGGCAGGATGAGCGCCCCAATAAACCGATCCGGCACCCCCTTTGTATCATTGCATTAAGCTTGGGGATTATCTCCGGCCCGGCGCGTGCGCCATCGCACGGCGTTCCTCGAAGTGGAGAAGGAAAATGGCAACAGGAAGAGCGAGAGAGAAGGTTGAAGCTGAGATCAAGTACACGGATAGCGAGACGCACAGGGTCCATGAAATCAACAAGCTGGACGATGCCACGTTCGAGAACGACGTGGCCAAGGGCAAGCTCGTGGCCGATCAGGTCGCTGAAAACGGCGGTACGGGCTACGGCGAGCAGACGCTGGTGCGAATGGCGGAGCACCCCGACATGCAGTGCTCGGACGAGACCCTGCGGCGGTGCTGGCACATATACGAACTGATGGCCATCTACGGTGAGCGGCTGCGCCAGGCGGCGCCGACCCGCAAGTCGGGCCACTACTACGCGCTGTCCAGGCTGCTGCAAATTCCCGACGCCGTGGAGCAAGAGAAGGCGGTGTTCGGCATGGCGGAATTGGCGGAAAAGGATCGCCTCGTCGCCACCGATTTGGAACAGCGGGTCACCAACCACCTGAACAGGGTAGTCCCCAAGCCGGTCCGCAAGAAGCCGGATCAAACCGAGAACACCGGTGACGATGCGCCCAAACGCACCTATGAGGAGTTCTTCACAAAGACGAAGACGGTGATCAACGACGTGGAGCAGATCATAGCGTCCAACGAGATTCGCAAGGTTTCCGAGGTCAACAAGGCGGCCAAACGGCTCAGCTTCGCATACTGCACGCTGGCCGAGCGGCTCGTGCGTGACGGTGAGGACGAGGCCGTCGACGGGGTCCACAAGACGATACGAAGCCTGAACGCTATCGTTGAAGGCCAGCCGCTCGGGGCTCCGGATCTGGATGCCCAAATGCCTTTGGGAATCTCGGGACCGGTCGCGAGTTCGTGCGGCCGCACGAAGGCCAGAACGCCACATGCGGCCACCGTCACTGCGGCTTCCGTTATCAGCCTGGACATGGCGAAGTCGCTGGAGTGGCCACCGGTCGCCGGCATGAAGGTAGTGGTTCCGGCGCGGGCCATGCAAATTGCGTTCAGTCGGGCGTGCATTGCGGCGCTCACCGAGGAGGGCCAAAGCGAGATCGCCAGAGCCAGCAATGAGACAAGGGGCTGCGTCAAAATCGTCGCGACCGGCGATGGCATCGTGATCGAGTCGGCGGTCTCGCGATTCCAGTGCAGGCATGTCCTCCACCCCTGCGATGGAGTGGCCGTCGTCGAACAAGGCGAGGCGTGCATTCCCGCCAAGGAGCTCAAGGATGCGTGCTCGAAGTTACTTGCCGGCTGCGACGCCTTCTCCCTGTCGTTCATCCCTGGGCAGGATGAGCCGGTCCCCGAGAAATGCAAGGCGATGGTCCCCGTCGGCAAGGTAATGATCTGCGCCGTTCGCGGGAGCAGAATCGTGGCCAAGGTCGAAATCCTTTCCTACGATCCGGCCTGCTTACAATCCATCGAATACCCGTCCATCGATTCCCTCAAACTGGTGTTCAGTGGCGAAGTCGCGGCGATCAAGGCAGTCTACCGCGCGGCTGCCATCGCGATCAACCCGAAGGACATCAACGAGATCCTGAACAAGCTCGCCATCTTCGACGGCGGAGACACCGTGTACTTCTGCGGATCGGGCATGCAGGGGTACGTGATCATACCGGTCAATAAGTCGGAGTTCGAGACGGCATCGGACTTCGGAAGGTATGGGACCGTGGGAGCCGTGGACGATTCCACGGCGCCGCGGCAGATGCCGATCCCTGTCCAGATCAACGTTGAGTACCTGGCGCCGATCCTGAGGGCGACGGCTAAGGATGACATCATGACGATAACGACAGACGAGTCATTGGACTACGTGTACCTGCATTGTGGGGCCAGCACCTATAGCGTCAGCCAACTCGAAGAGTCCATGGCCATCAAGTACCCCGATTACAGAAAGCGGTTGTCCATGCCAATCGGGGCGGTCCTCTTGGTCAACAGGCTGGACTGCCAGGTAGCCCTCGAAGCGCTACGCCAAGCAAGCGAAGACTGCATGAAATGCACGGTGTTGCCCGACGGGAAACTCCGTCTTACGGGAAATGGCTACGCGGTGATTCAAGGGGCGGAAAGCACTCTTACCTGCGAGCAGGCCAGCCTGAATCCGCTCAAGTGCGCTACCGTTAGCCTCAACACCGACTACTTCTACCAGGTGGTCCGGCAACTTAAGGCCGAGAAGATCAGAATATCGTTCAGCCAATGCGAGAGAGCGGTGCGAATAGAGGATGAGTCCGACCCCGAGTCGTTCCATTTCATACGCGTGATAAACCCCGGCCAGAATGCCTGACGGCAATCTGTCGGCGTCGTCGTCGCAAGCGCGGCGATGCCGTGGTTGGCATTTCGCCCGCGTTTAGTTCCAAGGGCACGCCTTCGGGCGCGCCTTTTCCTTTTCCGGTCTAAGCCGGGATTCCAACCCAGACGTAGTCGGCGACTCAGTGTAGTCGGCGACTACGACAACAGATGAGCGACGTCGTCGAACCACCAAGAATCATTGGCGTTTCCGCTGATTCGCTTCCAGCGCGGCCGTTTTCGCCACCGGGCCTCGGTCAGCAATCCGGTCCACCTTTGTAGATATGTCTCCAAAGCCGCGTTCACTTTTCGCGGCAAAAGGAGGCACCCATGAAGGAAGGAGGTCAGTCGGTTGGAGCGGTCGAAGAAGTCGGCGGGGACGGGGCGGCGGTTGTCGCGAACGCCGGGCCGGCGGATTACGCGGCGGCGGCGCTGTTCGCCGGGTGCGGCGGAATGGACCTCGGGTTCGAGCAGGCCGGGTTCACGGTCGTGGCCGCGAACGAGTTCTGTCTGCCGGCGGTCGCGACCCATCGGGCCAACTTCCCCACGACGAAGATGGTTCCGGGGGACATCACCGACCCGGCCGTCAAGGCCCGCATTGCCGAGGCGTGCGGGGGGCGTTGTGACGTACTGATCGGTGGGCCGCCATGCCAGGCCTACAGTAAGTCCGGCAAGCGCGATCCGAACGATCCACGGGGCAGGCTGTTCGAAGAATACCTGGCCATGGTCGCCCTCTTGCGCCCCGTCGTTATCACGATGGAAAACGTCGATGGCATCCTGTCGGCGAGACGGGGCGAGGACAGTCCGGTCATAGAGCATATCGACGCAGGTCTTCGCCGGCTGGGATACCGCATGGCATACCGGATTCTCAATTCGGCCGATTACGGCGTTCCCCAGCGCAGAAAACGGGTCATCATAATAGCCGCGAGGCCCGGCATTCGTATTCGCTTCCCGGAGCCCACGCACTCCGAGAATCCCGGTTCTTCGGGCAAGCTGCTCCCGTGGGTCACGATCCGGGATGCGATCGATGACCTGAAGGACATGCCCGAGGACAGCGCCTCTTGCCATGTATTCACCAAACACGGACCCGTGGTCGTCGAGCGGTTCGCCAACACGCCCATCGGCGGCAAGGGCGTTGTCAGCTTCAACGAGGGCTTTGTCCGCAACCCACCCGGTCTTCCTTCCGTAACCATCAAGACCGGCATGTGGCCGATCCACTACATCCACCCTCGCGAACTCTCGTGCAGGGAGGCCGCCCGCATCCAGAGCTTTCCCGACTCGTTCACATTCGTTGGAGGCAAGACGGCGGCGGCGGTCATGATCGGCAATGCGGTCCCGCCCCTGCTCGCGCAGGCCGTTGCGAATTGCGTTCGTGCGATGGTCGACGACGCGCGTGCCGGCCAGCCCGATCTGTCGGCCATCGCTGTGGTGCCGTGCGAAAGCGCGGCGGCGCCGGTCGTTCACTCCGTCGATGCGGCATCTGATGACACCGCGCTATCGTCCAAACTGCTCTGCAATGGCTCGTCCAAGAAGGGGCAGGATGTCTGGGCATTGTCCATCGGCATGCCGGGAGGCAAGTGCCCGTTCGCATCCCCGATTTGCGCGAAGTTGTGCTATGCGGAAACGGGCCAGTTCCCCCTCCATGCGGCACGGTACAAGGCCAACTATCAGGACACGACTGAGCCAGTCTTTGTTGGCCGAATCTGCACGGAATTGAACGCTCTGGCGTGGCGGAACTCCGGGGATGGGGTTGCGGTCTGCATCCACGAGAAGGGCGAATTGTACTCCCTGGATTACCTCCGGAAATGGGGACAGGTCTTCCGTGAGATGAGGTCATTCCCGAACCTGGCATTCTTTGCATACACGAGGTCCTGGATCAGCCCTGCCTTCAGGGGCGAATTGGATCGCATCGCCATGGATTGCGGCAACGTGCGAATCAACCTGTCGTTGGATCGCTCCATGATCGACCGGCATGGACTGCCAACCAAGGTTGGCGACGGCCAACTCGTATTCCTGGCCGAGACTGATGAGGATTTGCCGCCGGCAGGCGTGGACATCGTGCTGCGGAATCTCAGGATCAGGGACCACCATCCCGTGGAGCGGCTGGGTGGCGTGTTGGTGTGCCCCAACGAAAGCGGTCTGTATATCGCCAAGAATGACGGTGCGCCGGTCATCAAGGGGGGCAACCCAACTGTCTACTTGTTCCTTCGCCCTAGTGTCCCGCGTATTCATGACCGCCTCCCTTGATTCTTTTCGATTGTCTACTAACGCCCTCACTGTAGCATCAGGGGTGGGACAGACATCGTCCCAGGCTGGAGGAAAAAGATGCCGGGCGCTAAGTTCAAGCCGCAGTTCCAGAGGCTGCTTTTCATCGACCGGACGATCCGCGAGGGCGACTACCCGAGCGCCGCCAAGCTGGCGGGCCAGTGGGAGGTGGCGGCCAAGACGATCCAGCGGGACATCGACTATATGCGCGACCAGTTGGAGGCCCCTATCGCCTACGACGCGGTAAGGCACGGCCTTTACTACACCGACCCCGCTTGGTTCCTGCCGTCCGTCATGCTAAGCGAGGGCGACATATTGGCCCTGCTGGTCGGGACGCAGGCGCTTAACATGTACAAGGGCACGCCGGTTGCGAGGGAACTCCAGTCGATCTATGGCAAGCTCGCGGAACTATTGCCGGCGAAGATTTCCATTGCCCCGGAACTGATATTCAGTCGGTTCAGCTTCAGCAACGCGCCGGCCCGTCCCATCGAGGAGAATGTCTGGAAGTTACTGATCCGCGGCCTGCTGCATCAAAAAGTCACGCTGATCGATTACGTATCGCCACGCTCCGACGGACCGAAGCGGCACACGATCCACCCGCTGCATCTGGCGAACATCGAGGGCGACTGGTACCTGCTTGCCTACGAGACGCGCTGGGGCGACCTGGCGCAGTTCGCCGTTTCCCGCATACGGCAGGTTGAGTTGCAGGAGGCTACGTTCGTTCCCCCGAAGGGTTTCGATGCGGACAAGCTGATCGCGGAGCGCTTCGGGAAGTTCGTCCATATGGACGGTGGGCGCCTGTTGACGGTACGGGTGGTGTTCCGTGCGCGGATCGCGGCGGCCGTCTCCGAGCGCGTATGGCATCCCCGCCAGAAGACACGCGTCATGAAGAATGGCCGGCTGATGCTGGAGTTCCCGGTCAAAGAAGTGCGCGACGTGGTTCCGTGGGTGTTGAGCTGGGGCGGCTACGTGGTGCGCGTCGAGCCGAAGGCCCTACGGGACGCCGTCGTGGAAGCAGCCCGCGACCTGGCGCGGCTGTGGTAGGGCTTGTTTTGCCCCGTGCCGCTATTCTTCAATGCCCAGCGGGACGCTGGGCAGCGCGTAGACCGTCGATATGCCGACGGACTTGAGCCATACCCAAGTCGGGTCACGTTCTGGTGGCCTGATCTTGAGGCAGTACAGGTCCTCCCCGTGGACAAGGAACGAGAAAAGCAGCGAGCCGAGGGCGCTGCGTGGTCTGTGGTCCATGTCGATGGCGGTGAAAAGGAAGGTGCCGGTTTCCGCCGAGACATCACCCAAGCATTCCATGAATGCCGTCACCATCTTGCCGAACCCGATGCCGTGAGTGGCCTGCAGATCGAGTACCGTGAGCGGGTCCAGACCTCGGCGGGCCTTGGCGTCGCTCGGGTCCGCCCCGCCGAAATAGGAGATGCCAACCTCGGCCATACCCTTCGGCTTGGGCCGCATGTACACGCACGGCATGAGGACACCCTTGAATCCTCGCTTGATGTACCGGGGGATCGCCTGCACGACCAGGGACTGGTTCGCCATGGCGGCCTCGTCCGCATGCGATTCCTTCACATCCACCGGCTGCTGCTTGATCGCCCAGGTCTCCTGCTTGCCGCGCTGCATCACGATGCCATAGTCGGCGCCGCCCGGCTTCTCCTGAATCGGCCCCGCCAACGGCAGGAACGCTGCCACGCGCTCCAACTGCTGCCGGGTCGGTTTCTGCAACATCCCGTTTGCTGCCGTCTGTATCATGCGTGTCATCTGGCACCCAGCCCTTCCCATGCTTGTTTCGCCCCTGATCGTAGCAGGGGGGATGGGACAAATATGGTCCCAGGGGATTGGGAATAGGCTTGGAGCCGGTAGCTCGTGCGGCACGTTTGTTGAGGTACGTTTTGCAGCCTGTCATACGGGCCAGCGCCGAGAGTGCAACGGGTGGACGGCAAGGAACTCCCAGAAAGTGACCGTGTTCAGTTTCCAAGATGGACTTTAGTGTTGAAGGGGGCAAGGAACTGACATAGAAGTTGGCCCGACCGACGGAAGAGATCTATCATGCAGGGTCGTTGCCACGTTAGACCGGAAGGGATCGCTCATGCCCCGACCAACCGCCGACAGTTACTTATCCGAAGCACTCAAGCATGATTACCCGCCGCACAGCGAGAACCGGCTTTCTCAAGTGTTTGCGGCATCATTCAACCATTCCCACAGGTTCCGCGACCTCTTCCATTCCTTCACCCGCATCCCTTCTTTCGTAGACTCCAGAGCCCTGACTGAACAGCACACAGCCGACGGAAGGCTCGACATTTGCATCTGTGATAAACATGGCAGAAAGGCCATCATCGAGAATAAGGTTGATGCGCCTCTCACGGTGCGACAGCTTCGCAGGTATGCGAGAGAGCACCAAGATGCCAAGAAGATTGCACTTGTCCGGGATTTCTTCGAGCCATTTTCGTCACAGACGGAATGGAGAATATGCCATTGGGGAGATTTCTACCGGCATTTGGTTAGAGGCATTGAACATGGTGCCCAGGCCAGCGTGGACCACTTTGTCATCAGCAATATCATTACCTATCTGGAGGACATGGACTTGAATACCGTATCGGCAATAGAGCTTCATGATCTGGATGTGATGGCTCAATCATTGGTCAAACTTAGAGCCCTGAAACCTGATGCCACATTGCCGATCTACCCAAGTGGGGGTTCGGTATTCGAGACCGCAAACAGCTTCACGTCAATGCTCAGGTCGATTGTTGAGAGGTCAAAATCAGAGCCAAGCATTACCAGAAAGGCCGCAAAGAACTACAGGTTTGCACCGTATTTGAAGCATCACGCCGCCACTTGGGATAGCAGACCCTATTTCGAGATGGGTGTGTCTATAAGAGCGCACCCTCGGAACAAGAAGGTGCGGGCCATCTATACAGCCATTCGGTTGTACGATGGAGATCGTGACAACCACAGGGTTGTTGTCTACAAGATGATGAAGGATGGGCAACAACGTCTTTGTCCCCACAGGGGCAAAGGCGATGTGCTGGAATTTGAGTCATACTGCGAGCACGTTATCAACCTCTGGCGAAAGTGGCTAAGTTGAGGCCTGTCTGGGATACACATCAGACGAATGTTACCGACCTCATCGGGAGTGCCAGCTCGTCCAGCCGCACACAATTCCATCATGCGGCGGCAGCCCGGACCGCGCGGCCCTTTCAATTCATCATTCGCAAGCGGGGTGATGATGATGCCGGGGCTGATCGTGTTGACTCGCGCCCCGCGCTTGCCCCACCGCACGGCCTCGGCCATCACCCGCAGCGAGTTCCCTCGCTTGGAGATCTGGTAGGCGTGGGGCGGGTCGGACACCTGGTCCGGCTGGAGCATCGGCAGGGTCAGTAGTTCGTCGGCAGGCGTGTTCGCCAACGCCTTGTCTTGCGCGGGCGTCAGCGCCGGGAGGCGGTGTCCCGACTGCGAGGCGATTACGACGCCCGCCCCGCCGAGTGCGATGACGTTGCCGAATTCCTCCAGCACGAGCGCCGTGCCGTACAAGTCCACCTTCAGGATCGTGGCCGGCGATTCCTGCGTGGGGGAGACGCCGGCGGCATGGATGACGCCGGTTATGGCGCCGAGCGCCGTGGCCGCTTCGACGAGCGCGTGGACCGATTCGCGCGAGGAGACGTCGACCGTCGCGGTACTCACCTGAAACCCGGCATCGCTGAGGACCTTCGCGGCCGCAGCCGCGTTCGCCTCACGCACATCAGCCAGCAGGACGCGCTTGCCCGCGCTGACTCGCCGCGCGATAGCCTGCCCGATCGAACCGGCGCCGATGGCAATGGGCGATTGCCCTTTCATGGGAATGATCGCAAAGCCGCGCGGGTCACTCGAACTCGGTTGCACGTAGGCCACATCCACCACCTGCATCCCTGCCGGAATATACAATGTTTGATAGCCCCCAACCCCGGTGCTCGTCCCCGGCCCGGGCGTCGTCTTGGCCACCACCCAAAACGCGTCATCCACTTGTATCAGCGGCTGATGCTGCGTCATGCGCTGCCCCATGATTTCTAAAAAATCCTGGGCAAAACTAATGCCGGTGGCTCTGGTATCTAGATTGTGTGCCTGCGTCGTGGCGACTGTGGCAGTCGCACACGCAAGCACAGCCGAAGCGAGGCTGAGGGGTGTTCTCATGGCGGTTAGACGGAATTCTGTACTCTCTGGAACCGCGAGACCGCCTCAGTCTGACAACCTTCATTGAAACAACCTCCCAATTCCAATCGTCCGGTTTAAATATATATTGATTTAAGTCAAGGTCTTTTTGAAATTACCCAAAAGTTTTGCAAATTTGAGTGACCGTTACTGAGGAGTCTGTGGCTTACACGACACCTGGAGAATTGTTATTTGGACCAAGAGAACCACTGATTCCACTGAGAGCCGCTGAAAGCACTGAAAATATGCATCAATCAGTGTCATCAGTGGGTTTCAGTGGCATCAGTGGTAATATCAGGCTGTCCAACCTTGTGTAGTCCAGGCCACGGACTCCTCGGTGAGTATATCTATCCAGCGCCCAGCCCCGCAGGATTCGCGGGTATATCTACCCACCGGGGAACGGGCTTGACGTGGCGGCAGCGGCGGACACACTGCCGGGGCGATGATAGCACGACTGCGAGGGAAAGTACTGGAAGCCTATCCAAACCGGCTGGTGGTGGACGTTCATGGCGTGGGCTACGAGGTATTGGTGCCGCTCTCGACGTTTGACCGCTTGCAGGCGAGCAGCGGGG
>Ga0118677_10015031_pt1 | contig 10016 bp, 2 predicted proteins | sample AliMusrvi5mmetaG_FD_86154 | JGI IMG/M metagenome (GOLD analysis project Ga0118677, IMG submission 86154)
GTATTAAATCTTACCGGTGCAGGGGTGTTCTCCGCATCGGGTCTTATCAGGGAGGAGCACCTGCAAGGTACTCCCGACACGACCATTACAAAATCACCGGGCTGTGATCCGCCACCTGTTCCGGGAATCACAGGAAACGAATCTCCCTGTTCCGGGAACATAACCTATGTATACATTACTGAGCCGGGAATGATTAGTTATTCCTGGGACATTTCCCCAAACGGATCGATAATCGGAGGGTCCGGCACAAACTCTGTTTCCGTTTCCTGGTCAACATCAGGTCCTGGGACCATCAGTGTCAATTATGTCAATTCAAACGGATGTACGGCAGCATATCCAACTGTTATGGATATTGATGTTCATTCGAACCCCCTGCCTGCCATATCCATTACACCTTCAGTCAATACAGTTTGTTCAGGGACTCCCGTGACCTACACAGCAGTTCCGGTGAATGGCGGAACCACACCGGGGTTCGAATGGAAAGTCAATAACATTATTGTCAGCGCAAACAGTACTATCTATACTTATGTGCCGGTAAATGGGGATGTAGTTTCCTGTCAGCTTACTTCAAGTCTGCCCTGTTCAAACGGAGTTACGGTCAACTCCAACCAGCTCAACATGATTGTTAATTCAAACAGCCCCGTTTCCCTGAATATAACACCCGCATCAAACCCAATTTGCCAGGGCCTTCAGGAAACACTGACCGCCCAACCTGTGAATGGTGGCACAAACCCCGGATACCAATGGAAAGTCAATGGTTTTGCTTCCGGATCGAATAACCCGGTCTTCACGTACCTTCCCCAGAATGATGATGTTGTTGTGTGCACCTTATTGTCCTCTTTGGCCTGTGCTACAGGAAACCCTGCAACTTCGAATTCAGTTGAGCTCTCTGTAAGTTCAGATCTGCCGGTTCACGTTGCGATTTCGGCATCGGAGAACCCCGTATGTTCCGGAACACCCGTTACCTTTAATGCTGTTCCCGAAAATGGTGGTATAAATCCAACATACCAATGGAAAGTGAATGGGGGTTCATCCGGGAACAATTCTCCGGTCTTCATATATACGCCGGTACAGAATGACATTATCACCTGCGTAATGGTCTCGAATATTACATGCCCCTCGGCCGGTAATACAGCCACCTCGAATTCCGTGACAATGACAGTGAGACCACTGAGTGCTTTGACCGTAGCAATAACCCCTTCAGTCAACCCGGTTTGCCAGGGTTCAACTGTTACACTGACTGCTACCTGCACAAACGGAGGTTCCACACCGGTATATCTTTGGAATATCAATGGATTTTTCGATGGCAGCGGTCCCACGCTTACCTATTTCCCCGGCGATAACGATGTGATCCGGTGTTATGTTACGTCCAGTTTAGATTGCGTTACAGGCAACCCTGCGGAATCGAATGAGGTGACGATGCATGTGAATGCCGGTGTGACAAGCAGCATTTCCATTACTCCTTCATCCAACCCAGTCTGCGAAGGAACTACAGTTACCTTTACGGCAGCCATCGTAAACGGCGGAGCAAATCCACAATATCACTGGAAACTAAACGGAGTTGGTCTCGGCACCAACAGCCCGGTCTGTCAAATGATTCCTTCCAATAATGACATCCTGAGCTGTGAACTGGTTCCGGACGTTAGCTGCTTTACTCCCAGTACTGTTATATCAAGTCCGATCTTGATGTCGGTTAGTTCATTACACGCTGTCGGTATTTCAATCGAAACAATATCCAACCTTACTTGTCTTGGGGAGCCGGTAACTATCGTTGCAACAGGGTTGAATGGAGGTTTTTTCCCAATTTACCAATGGCATGTAAACACACAACCAATCGGCGGCAATTCCCCAACCTTAACCTATCCTCCCGGGCTATCGGACCAGGTGAACTGTACGCTAACCTCGAATCTTAATTGCATAATAGGAAATCCTGCCACATCAAATACGCTGGTTCCTGAGATAAGCCAGCAGCTCCCTGTATCGGTCAGTATTGAAACCAGTTCAGATCATGTATGTGAAGGTGAAAATGTTTCTTTTACGGCGACAGGAATAAACGGCGGTTCTGCACCAGTTTATCATTGGATGGTCAATGATATCAACATTATTTCAGGCGGCCCAACATTTTCATATCAGCCCTCGAGTAATGACATTGTTTCCTGTCAACTAGTGTCCAATCTCTTGTGTGCATCAGGAAATCCGGCCAATTCAAACACGATACCTATCATTGTGAACAGCATACAGGCAGTCAGCCTATCAATAATCAGTTCGGCAAACCCGGTTTGCCAGGAAACGGTTGTAACATTTACATCCTCTAGCACGAACGAAGGATCCTCCCCTCTTTATAAATGGTACGTAAATGGGAATGTTGTTGGAACAAATTCTCCTACTTATAGCTATTTTCCATTAGATGGAGACGTTGTTACTTGTAAGCTAACATCAAATATTATATGTCCATCAAGTATTACGGTAGTATCAAACAGTCTTACAATGAATGTCTATTCAGACTTCCCACCAACGATATCAATTGTTGCAAGCCAGAATCCGGTATGTCAAGGTAATAGCATCACATTTACTGCAACCACTGCAAACGGTGGGTATTTGCCTGTTTATCAATGGACCGTTAACGGTGTCAATGTTGGGACAAACACAAATACCTATTCCTATGTTCCAATAAATCAAGATGTTGTGCGCTGTAAACTTACATCTAGTAATACATGTTCATTAACAAACACAGTCACTTCAAATCCCTTGGTTATGAATATTATTCCTAGGTTTGAGTTAAGTGTTAATATTTCTGCATCGGCAAATCCTGTTTGTGTCGGAACCCCAGTTTGTTTCATAGCTAATGCTGTCGCTATAGGTACAATTGAATATCAATGGAAAATCAACAATGTGAATGTAGGTACAAACTCAACAATGCTGAATTATACACCTATAAACGGGGATAAGGTGGTTTGTTGGATAAATACTTCTGCGTCATGCATAGTCGGTAATGGCATTGTTGAATCCAATGAAATAAAGATGGATGTGAATTCTCAGCTTCCGGTATCCGTATCAATTTCAGCTTCCCAGAACCCCGTGTGCCTCAACCAGCCGGTAACGATTCAGGCGACACCGGGAAATGGAGGTTCATTCCCGATATATCAATGGAATGTCAATGGAAATATATCCGGGTCAAATACCAGTTCCTATACTTATGTGCCGGTTAACGGGGATCTTATTTCCTGTAAAATGAGTTCAAGTTTATCCTGTGCCTGGCCTGATACTGCATCTTCAAACCAGGTCCTTATGAATGTGACAACCCCAAAGACTGTTCGTGTTGATATTTCATCATCAATGAATCCTGCATGCCCGGGCACTTTCGTAACATTCCATGCAATTCCCACAAACGGAGGGACATCCCCTGTATTCCAATGGATGGTAAACGGGGTGATATCCGGAACAAACAGTTCCACCTTCACCTATCTGCCACTTGCCAATGATATCATCACGTGTAAGATGACTTCAAACATGACCTGTATTGCAGGAAACCCGGCAACATCTAATGCAATTACGATGTCTGTGACAACAGGCTTCCCTGTTTCAGTCACAATTACAGCCTTATTAAATCCATTTTGTCTGGGGACACCTGTTCAATATACTGCCATCCCTGTGAACGGGGGCTCTGCACCGGTTTACCAATGGATGGTTAACGGAATGCCGGTTGGAACCAACAGCCCGATACTGGTTTATTACCCTGAAGATGATGATTTAGTGTTATGTATTATGAATTCAAGCTGGTCATGTGCAATCGGGAACCCGGCAACATCCAATGAGATTCAAATGAAAGTCATTGATGAACCAAATTCAAGTGTCACTCTTTTGCCTTCCCAGACATCTGTGTGTATTGGGACTCCTGTCACATACACAGCCGTTCCACAGCAAGGTGGACCAACACCTTATTACCGATGGTATGTAAATAATGATTCTATTACTGGCGTCCGCAGCCCGACCTACCAGTACGTACCCAACAACAGCGACTTTGTGAAGTGTACAATGAAATCCAGTCTCGGCTGTGTAGATAATCCTACCGTTACATCCAACGTTGTACAGATGACTGTAAATCCGATCACCGATGTTTCCGTTACCATCAGTCCGAGCACCAACGGAACCTGTCAGCAAACTCCGGTGATGTTCACAGCTGTCCCGGATAACGGTGGAACGAACCCTTCATATTCATGGATCGTTAACAGAGCTACAGTGGGGGGAAATATGGAAACGTTAACTTACGTACCTGTTAACAATGACTCCGTAACCTGCATATTGACCTCCAATGCCTTCTGCCCTCCGCCACCGGTCAAATCAAATATCGTGGTTATGACAGTTTATCCTGAAACCCCGGATGCAGTTACAATTACGCCGTCAGAAAATCCCTCCTGTACCGGTTCTGCTGTAACTTTTACAGCAGTTCCAATTAATGTCTACAGCACTTCAGTTTATGAGTGGCGGGTCAATAATGTCATGGTCGGAGGAAACGAGCCGACCTTTTCTTATGTGCCCACGAATGATGATGATGTTACGTGTACTTTTTACTCAAATGGGGTTTGCTACAGTGGATTTCCTGTTATTTCCAATGCGGTGGAGATGATGGTCGATGACCTGGTCCCAATTAATGTAGCAATAACAACCGCCAGCGAACATGTCTGCGCCGGATCCCAGGTAACATTTACATCGCATGTTTTTAACGGAAGTTCAAATCTTACTTACCAGTGGCTTGTAAACGGAATACCTGAAGGGACAAATACTCCGTCATTTGATTTTATTCCGGTAAATGGAGACCAGGTTATGTGCCGTGTACAGCACACATTAACCTGTTCTCTGGACAACCCCGTATTTTCAAATGCAGTCATTATGACAGTTGACCCAATGGTTCAGGCAGGAATTACCATCCAGGCCGCATCAAATCCTGTTTGCTCCGGGAGTCCGATTCAACTGACGGCAACACCAATTAATGGTGGAAGTATTCCAACCTATCAATGGAATGTTAATAATGTGAATGTTGGTACCAGTAGCCCTTTTTATTCATACATACCGACAAACACTAATTCCGTGACCTGTAAGATCACTTCCAATGCCGACTGTCTTTCCAGTAATATTGCCACGTCGACACCGCTGATCGTGACGGTAAATCCTTATGTCCAGGTGTTTGTAAGCATTAGTGCAAGTTCAAACCCTGCATGTGACAATAAAGAAGTAGTATTTACAGCAAACCCTGTAAACGGCGGAAATACACCTGTATATCAGTGGAAGGTTAACGGGATCAATTCCGGCATAAACAACCAGCATTTAACGATCATTCCCCATAATAATGATGTGGTGTCCTGTCAGCTGACTTCGAATGCCGGATGTCCGAACGGGAACCCCTACACTTCGAATCCTGTAACCATGGTTGTAACCCAATCATTGCCGGCACAGGTAGTTGTAACCCCGACAGCCAACCCGGTATGCCAGGGAACGAATGTACAGTTTTCAGCACTTGCCGGAAACGGAGGAAATTCACCTGGTTATCAGTGGATGGTCAACAGTCTGCCGGTAGGAACAAACTGCCCGACCTTAAGTTATGTTCCGGTTAACGGGGACATTGTAAAGTGCATAATGACATCTACGGCCCTTTGTTCCACCAATAATCCTGCTACCTCTGTCCCGGTTACGATGAATGTCAGTTCGTCCCTTCCTGTAAGTGTTTCTGTAACACCTTCCTCAAATCCTTCCTGCCTTGGAAGCCTTGTATCCTACACTGCAACGCCGGTAAACGGGGGAATCACACCAGCTTACCAATGGCGGGTAAATGATATTATGGTTGGAAGCAACCTGCCAACATTCAGTTATACACCTTCCCAGAATGATGTGGTTACATGTTATATTTCATCCAGTTTTACGTGTGCCACCGGGAACCCTGCCGTTTCACTGCCCGTACAGATGCAGATCCATACCAGCGTAAATCCGGGGATCCTGATTACAGGGTCTGCAAATCCTGTTTGCCAGGGAACAACAGTAAACTATTCAGCCAACCCTACTTCGCCAGGGACAAATCCTGTTTATCAGTGGAAAGTAAATAATATAATTGCAGGAACCAACAGTTCAGCTTTTTCATTTCAGCCAGCAGATAATGATATGATTACATGCCTCATGCAATCCAGTGAAATATGTGCCATAACAAACCCTGTTCTATCGAATTCAATTATGATGCGGGTGAGTGCCGAAAAACCGGTCAGTATTACCATTGCGCCCGCCACTAACCCCGTATGCATGGGCAATCCGGCGACATTTACTGCAACACCGGTTAATGGTGGTATTTCTCCCCAGTTTTTATGGAAAGTTAATAATGTCGTGACAGGAGGCAACGCTCCATCACTGAACTATCTGCCTGCGGAAGGTGACAGGGTTACCTGCCAGTTAACCTCCGCCTTTATGTGCGCTACTGGAAACCCTGCTATTTCAGATGAAACGGTCATGCATGTGAGCTCAACCCTCCCGGTGGATATTGACATTTCGGCATCCTCAAATCCTTCCTGTATGGGTGCCCCTGTTGCCATCACCGCAAATCCTGTAAACGGTGGGTCTGTGCCTGTTTATGAATGGAAACGGAACGGGTTTACTGTTGGGCCAAATCAGCAACAATTTACTTTCACACCTTCAAACCATGACGTCATTACCTGCCAGCTGACATCGAACAACAGCTGTGCTTCAGGAAATCCGGCAACTTCAGCACCACTGACCATGACCGTTGTATCGATCATGACACCGGCAGTTGATATTTCCAGTTCATCAAACCCGGTTTGTCCGGGAACACTCGTTTCATACACAGCGTCCGGCACAAACAGTGGGTCATCTCCTTCCTACCAATGGTATGTTAATAATGTCCCATCGGGAACAAACAGTGATACCTACTCTTACACCCCGGTTCAGGGTGATGTTGTGATGTGCAAATTGACGGCGAACGAATCCTGCGCTGTCGGCAACCCTGCCAGTTCAAACCCGATATCGATGGTTGTCAGCGGGAACCTACCGGTTAGTCTTTCCATTACTGTATCATCCAATAATATTTGCCAGGGCACTTCAGTTTCCTTTTCTTCTGCATCCTTAAACGGAGGGCCATTCCCGGCTTACCAATGGAAAGTGAACGGGACAGATGCCGGAACAAACAATTCAACCTATTCCTATTCCCCGGCAAACAATGATGTTGTAACCTGTCAGCTGACATCGAGCCTGAGCTGTTCATTACAAAACCCGGCATCATCAAATTCAATAAATATGGCAGTTTCACCGATGATGCCCGTAACACTGGCCATAACCCCCTCTGCAGCCACAGTGTGCCAGGGGACTTCCGTCACGTACACCACCACTCAGGCTAATGGCGGTACTTTCCCCGTTTTTCAATGGAAATTAAATGGCAGCCTTGTGGGAACAAACAGTCCTGTTTATTCCTGCATCCCGAATAATGGGGATGTCGTTACCTGTTCCCTCAAATCTGATGTAGTTTGTGCGTCCAATAACCCGGCCACCAGCAATGCCCTTTCAGCAGTAGTTTTCCCAATTCCTTCCATAAATTTCAGCGGATGTTTTGATCCGGTAACAAGATTGAGTGCCCCTTCATTTAAACTGAAAGGCGGATTACCTCTTGGAGGAACTTATTCCGGACCGGGCGTGGATCCGCTTACAGATACCTTCCATCCTGACCTGGCCGGAACCGGTGTAAAAACCATAACATACTCTTACAGTAACTCCGGCAACTGCAACGCAACAACCACAAGAACGATTAACGTTCTGAATGACACTGTATTTAGCTGCGGAAATAATCTGTTCGATTTCCGGGATGCAAATAACCCGATGACTTATCCGACCATTCAGATAGGTACCCAGTGCTGGATGGCATCCAACCTGAATTATGGAACACTCCTTCAGGCTTCCTATCCACAAACGGATAACTGTCAGGTAGAAAAGTACTGTTATAATGATAATGTTACAAATTGTGCATTGAAGGGTGGCCTCTATCAATGGGATGAGTTACTGAGATATACGACCGGTAATGACAAACATGGTATCTGCCCGACGGGCTGGCACATCCCCGATGAGCAGGAATGGCAAACACTGTTTAATTTTTACGGGGGACAGCAATTCGCAGGGCAAAACCTGATGGCATCGGATACACCAACAGGCTTCTTTGCCGTACCTGCCGGGGTTCGTTACATTCAGCCAAACTGGATCTTTGATAATTTCGCCACCTTTTTCTGGAGCACAACTTTTGATACTCCCACGAAAGTGTCTTCACATGCCATGAATGTAAAAGACAAAAGTATTTCCCACTATTCATCCTCCCGGGGAAATGCATTTTCGGTAAGGTGTATTAAAGATTAGCCGAAGAGTTCAAAAATTATTCAGCAGATATACTATTTTTGCCAGGCGTATATCAATTAAAATAAAACATGGGGCAAGAGTCGGATTTTCACAGAAGCCTAAATCTATTTGATTCAACAGCAATTGTCGCAGGGTCGATGATCGGCTCAGGGATTTTTATAGTCAGTGCCGATATTGCCAGGCAGGTAGGATCGCCGGGATGGCTGATGATGGTATGGATTATTACAGGCTTACTTACGACTTTTGCGGCCCTGAGTTATGGAGAACTTGCCGGTATGTTCCCGAAAGCAGGAGGCCAGTACGTTTATTTAAAGGAAGCCTATAATCCCCTTGTCGGTTTCCTTTACGGGTGGACGTTGTTTATGGTCATCCAAACCGGAACCATCGCGGCGGTAGGAATGGCTTTCGCCAAATACCTGGGGGTCCTGATCCCTTCAATCTCGGAATCAGTGACCTGGTTTGATCTCAGCTTCGTCAAATTTGGCCCCGTTCAGATTGTTGCTATCCTTTCCATCGTGCTCCTAACCTGGATAAATACACGTGGAATACAGTCGGGAAAAAGGGTTCAGAACATCTTCACCTCAGGAAAATTCATTTTCCTGATTCTCTTTATTTTCATCGGGCTTGCATTTGCATCAAATTACCAGGCGCTTCACCTGAACAAACAAATTCTGTGGAATCCGGTTCAGCTGAAGGGCGGGAAATTAATACCGCTCTCAGGAATCAGTCTGGTTACCGCGCTCGGAATGGCGATGGTCGGATCACTCTTCTCATCGGATGCCTGGAATAATATCACATTTACTGCCGGTGAAGTCATCAACCCCAAGAAAAACATTCCCTTAAGCCTTTTCCTTGGCACATTCAGCGTGACCATTCTCTACCTGCTTGCAAACGTTGCCTATTTGGCGATCATACCTCTCAGGGGTCACCCCGAAGGTGCAACCATTGCAGAAAGAGGGATCCAGTTCGCTACCAACGACCGGCTTGGAACAGCAGCAATGGCAAATATTTTCGGGAATTCGGCTGTAATCATCATGGCCTTGTTTATCGTTGTCTCGACCTTTGGCTGCAACAACGGACTAATCCTGTCGGGAGCACGAGTTTATTATGCCATGGCAAAAGACAAGATCTTTTTTAAAAAGGTTGGCACATTGAATTCCCAGGGCGTACCGGCTCCAGGATTGGTCATCCAATGCGTATGGGCAAGTCTTCTCTGTCTTTCCGGCACCTACAGCCAGCTTCTCGATTATGTTGTGTTTGCCGTACTCATTTTCTATGTGCTGACAATCGCCGGGGTATTTGTTTTGCGTAAAACGGTTCCGGATATGGAGAGGCCATACCGGGCCTTTGGTTACCCCATCATCCCGGCTGCATACATCCTTCTTGCAACCATTATCATGATCATCCTGCTGATCACCAAAACGAACCGCTCCCTTCCCGGTTTGCTGATTGTTCTGATGGGAATCCCTGTATATTTTTTCTGGCTCAGACGAAAACCAGGGAATTAGCGTTAAATCAAAGTGAGAATACCAGTATACATATCCTCAATCCTTCTGTTTTTCACGTTTTTCCCGGCAATTGTCAAGTCACAATGCTTTTCAGGAAACAATGCTTTCCAG
>Ga0118677_10010800_pt1 | contig 10015 bp, 4 predicted proteins | sample AliMusrvi5mmetaG_FD_86154 | JGI IMG/M metagenome (GOLD analysis project Ga0118677, IMG submission 86154)
CAATGGCGCCATGCATTTCTACGTCAACGGAGTGGAACAGGGCGCGCCCATCAGCAATATCGGCAGCATCTCCAGCCGGGACCGCTGGCAGATGGGGCAGGCCGTCGCCGGAGGCGGCCAAGCGTTCAACGGCGAGATCGACGACGTGGCCATCTACCACAAGGCGCTCTCCAGCGGCCAGGTCGCAGCGTTGGCCGCCGGCACGGCCCCGCCGATTTATGCCGCCTACGATGTCTCGCTCCTGTCGGGGGTTGCGTCCTCGACCAGCGGCACGCTGTCTTTCAACGCATTGGGAAACACCATCTACCAAATCGCCTTCGCCGCCCCGGGGAACGCCATCTACAATTACCCGGCCGATTTCTACTTCTTTCCGCCGCCGGCCAACGACAACTTCACCAATGCGGCAGTCATCCCCAACACGCTCAACACCACGAACCTCGCGATCGGCAACGGGAGCGTGCCGGCGCCGTATATCAATTACGCGGTCCAGGGTTACACGGAGCAGGCCACGGCCGAAACCGGCGAGAGCGAGAACGCCAAGCTCAGCGTCTGGTACTCGTTTCTCGCCCCGGCGAGCGGTTGGCTGAGTGTTAATACAGCCAACGCCTCGGGCATCTACAGCTACCTGGAAATCGGCCAGGGGTCTGTGAGTACCTTCACCAACACGACCAAGAGCGGCTGGTCGGTCAACCCGGGCATCACGCTGCGCGTGATCGGGGGGCAACAATACTACATCCGCCATTTCTCGGATTCCGCCAACAACTGTACTCCGTTCACCCTGACCCTGGTCCATTACCCGCAGCCGGCGAACGACCTGTTCGCCACCCCGGCCCCACTAACGCTGAACAGCCAAAGCTTGCATTACGTGTTCAACAACGGGGTGACCCTGGATTATCCGGTGCTGTCATCCGTGATGGACATCAACGATTTTGCCGCGACGCGCGAGTCGGGGGGCGAGCCCTCGTATGGCAACTCGGTGTGGTACAACTACACGCCCAGCCAGAATGGCCGCATGGTTGTGGGACTGGCCGACTACGGCGACTGGGGCACCTACAACGGGTATGAGATGGGCATTTACACGGGGACGGCCGCCAACTCGCTGACGACCCAATTCAACTCCCAATCCTACAGCTGGAACGCGCTCATGAACGGCTGGCTTACCGCCGGAACGAACTACCTGGAGCGCATCGCCACCTACGACAGCGGCCATTTCCTGAGCGTCTTCGAGGTCACCAACACCTTCTTCCCGAACCCGGCCAATGACAACTTTGTGAACCGGCAGCCGATCGTGACCCGATACGTGACCAACTCCATGACTTGGAAAGGCCAGCAACTCTTTCTCTCGATCGATGAGGTGGCTAACGTGCCCGGGTTCAACTTCTCGGCCACGACCGAGAGCGGGGAAGCGCTCCAGAGCGGGACCTACAACTCCATCTGGTATTCATGGACGCCGACCCACAACGAATACGTCACCATCAATACGGTCAACAGCTACCAGTATCTGTCGCCCGGCTCCACCATTGACACGTATCTGGCCGCGTACACGGGGAGCGCCGTCAACGCCCTGACGACCGTCGCCGGGAACGACAACGGCCCCAGCATGGGCAACTGGAGCCAGACCGGCTTCACGCCCGCCCCCGGGACCGAATACAAAATCCAGATCAGCAACTACGGCAACGGCAGCGCGGGCTGGACGATGCTGAACTTCCAACAGCCTTTCCGGCCGGCCAACGACTATTTTACCAACGCCACCCCAGTCACCCTGACCAAGTCGGTGCTGGGAGACGGCTCGACGTTCGAATACCTGCTCCTCTATGGGACCATCACCAACGCATCCGTGGAGACCAGCGAACCGAACAACGGCGGCGTCTCAACGGTGTGGTACACTTGGACCAACGACATCACCGGGCCCGTGACCATTCGGATGGATTCCTCCTTTGGTGGGAATTTCTACGTTTACAGCGGCAACGCGGTGACCTCCTTGTCCACCATCGCCGGCCCCGTCGGCGGCTTGGACGGCAAGGTCTACTGCACCTTCAACGGCGTGGCCGCAAACGCCTACCGCATCCAGGTCCGCTGCGGAACCGGCGGCGGGGCCTTCTCGCTCGAGTTCTCGCAAAAGGCCAATCCCGGAAACTATGTCACGACCAACGACAACCAGACCAACGCGTTCCAGATTCTGCCGGATTCGATTGACGCGAACAACCGTTACGTCGGGTTGGCGAACGGCAGCGCCACAAACGCGACGCTGGAGCCGGGGGAGACCAACGCGCTGACGGCGCTCATCAACTCCGGCGCGGATCTCAACGACAACTACAACACCAACGTGGTCGGCAGCAACAGCCTCTGGTGGAGCTACACCGCGACGGCGACCCGCAAGATGGCCACCTACAACCAGGCGCTGGTCGCCTGCGTACCCATGCGGCTGGGCCTGGGTTACGACGCCTTCATGAACCTGGTGAAGCCGTCCAACCCCTTCAACGAGAATCAATACCTGGTGGCGACGACCAACGGGACCTACTTCACCAACGCCAATTCCGCGACCTGGTTCGCCAGCCGGCCGGCCCCGGGGACACCCTTCCGGTTTGAGATGGATTACATGTATGTCGCCAACGCAGGCGCCGCCAACGGGCTCCCCAGCACCTACAACATCGTCATCATGGGCAATAGCGGGTATTACGACCCGCTCGTCATCCGCACGACCGACCTGATGCTCGGGGCTTACAACAACGGGACCTTCACGCCCTACAACATCGTGCTCACGCAGAACCAGGAATATTACCTGAGCCTGGAATGCAACGGCGGCGGCGCTGCAACGGTCTATACCCTGACCCTCAACCGGACCAACAGCTCGACCATTTACGTGGGGTTCGACGCCAACTCCTACTATCCCATGGGGCTGGGCGCCTGCGGCGGGCGCGTCCACGACCTGCGGGTTTACCAGACCTCCCCGGTCAGCCACGAGGCCATCGAGGTCTGGCAGAGCGGAAACCTGATCGCGATCGACGACGATGTCGTGGTCAACAACTGCACCGCGTGCCTCACTTACCAAATCCGGACGACCCCGCTCTCCTGCACGACCGACGTGGCCGCAGGCAAAATCGCCACGGAATCCTCCATCGTGAACCCCGCGGCCAATGCGGTGGACGGCAACAACGCCACGTTCAGCCACACCCTGAATTTCACCAACAGCTATTGGATGGCCGACTTGGGCCAGGCCTATCGCATCGACCGGGTCGAACTGGTCAACCGGACCGATTGCTGCGCCGTCCGCATGACCGGTCTGGTGCTGCGCCTCTTCGACGGCGTCTCCAATTCCGTAAGCTCGATGATCGTCACCAACCCGGGCGCGGGGGCTACGTGGACCAACTTTCCCCCGGCCGGCACGCTCGGGCGCTATCTCCGCGTCGGTCTGGAGAACGGCCAGCAAAACGCCGATGGGAATTTCTACGTCACCCTCGCCGAGGTCCGGGTGTTCTCCGGCACCACCAACCTGCTGCGCATTGCGCTCGAACTCGCGCAGCACAATAAAGTTTACGAGGACATCGCGACGAAATTTTTCGAGCATTTCTTGAGCATCGCCGCCGCCATCATCGCCCCGGAATTGCCCGCAGAAATGATCGCATGCGCCGTACCATCGCGCACCATGTGTGTCCCTACGGCGATAGAAGAGTCGCGTTTTTGTTTGATGGCCGCGGACGGGGCATCGCACATCTCCACCACCTGCGAGGCGTGCTGCACAGTGATATTCGACGGGATAGGCTCATTCGCGTCCAGATGCGGCTGCAACTGCTCTGCATCACCGACAAGTATAAGCTGCACCTGCGGTAAAGAGCGGGCGGCATTAACCGCGCCCGTGACAATTGCATGTGGGGCTTGATCGCCACCCATGGCATCCACGGCGACGGTGATGGAATTGAGCTGGTGGGTAGTATCCTGCACGATCTAGTATCTTATCCCTTCAGCACATCGAGATAAACAAATACTTCGCCTTTACTGGCCTTTATTTCGAAGGGATAAGGTACTCGACACGACCAGTGACGAAAGCGACCATGTATCATGGTCTGGTTGATCTCTATGCGTAAAGCATTGGATTATCGGCATAGTCCGCGTTGGCCTGCGCTAACCGACGTGGGTTAGCTGGTCTGTCCTCGCCGAAGCGCGAACACTTTGCGCCCATTATACGTCCCGCAGGACGGGCAGGCATGATGCGGCATATGCACGGCATCACAGGCCGGGTTGTTGCACGGCACCAGGGTCGGGGCTGTCAGTTTCCAGTTTGCACGACGCTTGTCACGGCGAGCTCTCGAAAATTTCGCTTTTGGATTTGGCACAATCGTCTCCTCTGTAAAATGATTTATGATTTAGGATTTAGGATGGCCTTCCCCTCTGGGGAGAAAAATATCCAAAGTCGTAAATCGTAGATCGCAAATCTGTTTCGGTCAGTGTTGTTGTCGTTCTTCTAATAATTGCCGCAAAATAGCCATTTGCGGATTTTCCGCTTCGGGTTGGCAGTCACAGGGTTCTTCATTCAAACGTTTACCGCAATGAGGGCATAACCCGGGACAGCTTTCCTCGCACAACGGTTTCAAAGGCAGCGCTAGCAATATGCTCTGTCGCAGCAATTCATCGAGGTTGAGATCCAGCGTCCCGTTAATGAAAACTCGACTTTCCGGCTCTTCTTCTTCCTCAATTCGCGCACCTTGTCCTGGCGTCTGCGGAGGGTGAATGACAAAATCATCCTGGAAAACAGCATGCACCGGTTGCTGATACAACGTGCCGCAACGCGCGCATATCTGTTCCACTTCCGTATCCACCGCGCCTTCCAGCAGCAACACGTGTCCGGTACTACTGGCCGACATCCTGCCATGCACTGGAGCAGTAAGCGTCATGCCGTCTAACTCCTTGATGGTCAGATCAATCTCATTCTCGGCATATGAACCCGGAATGCGGGCAATTTCCGACAGGTCCAGTTTCACCGTCCAGCTCCTTTCCGGTTGCGGCGATCTCCCGTGCAACCGCAAAGTTTACGCCCACGCTCTCGTCGTTATATTCCCTGCAAGCGGACACGCTAGCCTGCAAAATTCATAACTATTTCGAATAATGCCCGGCTAGTCCGGCAGTCCTTACGTTTCATGAATAATCCGGGCCAGACGTGTTGCGAGCGCGAACCTGTATGCTCTGGTGATGGCCAATACAGCGAGGACTGCGCTATTACCTGGGAGTTCGCTAGCAAGTGACGCCCAACCTGGCGCATATTTTATACTTAGGCGCGGGTATTTGTCAAGAAAATAGCGTTTTATAACAGGAGTATCGTTTTTAGGTTACAGATTGTGTAAGGAGCATTCCCATGGTGTTCCATGAAGAAAGTGCCCCAATAACCGAGTCTATTTCCTGCTTTTTCATCCTGCTCCTACTCCTGCTCTAAAAACCTGCGGTTGTCGATTTAGAATTCAAAGTAGGAGCAGGAGCAAGTTGAAGGAGCAGGAAGAAAACTCGCAAGTTAAAAACGATACTCCTGCGTTTTGTAACCAGGGCGTGGTGGTTCAATTCAGGATTCAGGCTATTTTTAACATACAGTAGTTGTTGCATAGATTGTTGCATGAACAGTATCAGAACTCCTGACCTCACTACGTAGAAAACATTCTGCGTGGAAATTACTTGACCTTCTCTTGCCCCTTGATGCTCACTCGCCTTATGGGGTACACTCCTGTATCATCACCTGTTGCGTGTCTTTTCCCGAGGTGTTTCTCTATGCCACAGATTCAGTTACCCCTGTTCCCACACGGCGTCACGGAAATCAATCACGATTTGGCGATCCAGGGCGATGGGCAGACCGTCGTCTATTATTATGGGCATCTGCCGGTCTTTACCCATCCCGTGGAGGATCTCGCGAGTTTTCGCATGATCACCTCACAGTTCCTCGTGAACGGGAGTGTGAGTATGGCGGACATCGTGCAGACCTTTGGCATCTCGTTAACGACGGTGAAACGCTGCTTGCGTCGCTTTCGCGAAGGTGGGACCTCGGCCTTTTTCGTGCCGCCTGCCCCGCGTGCCGGCTCGCGCTTAACCCCGGAGAAGTTGGCGGACGCGCGCGAGGCGCTCCTCGCCGGCGACGCGGTGCCGGACGTGGCCGCGCAGACGGGCGTGTTGGCCAATACTTTGCATAAGGCCATTCGCAGTGGGCGATTGCCGGCGCCCGCGGTAAAAAAAAAACGCTAACGCCCGTCCTCTCCACACAGAGTGCTCGTGCCACTGAGGCGGCGACGGCCCCCATGGGCGTCGGCGCCACGTGGACGTTGGCGCGTGTCGCGGCCAGCCTCGGGCAGGTGTCGGCGGGCACGGTGCCGGTCGTGACGCCAGCCTTGGATGTCGCCGACGGCGGGATGTTATGGGCGGTGCCCAGCTTGCTGAGTGTCGGCCTGCTCGCTCCCGCCTTAGAGATCTTTGCCCCGGTGCCCGGCTACTACGCCCTCGCTTCCCTGCTGCTCGTGTTGGCGTTTTTGGCCTTGGCGCGGGTCCCGACCTTGGAGCAAGTCCGCTATCTGTCCCCCGGTGACTGGGGCCGATTAGTCGGGTTAGATCGCATTCCCGACGTAAAAACGCTGCGTCAGAAGCTCACGACGCTGTGTGCCGAGAAGAGCACGGTGGCCGAGTGGGGACGGCAACTCGCCCAGCAGTGGATGCAGACCGGCGACGACCACGCGGGATTTTTTTACCTTGATGGGCATCTGCGGGAGTATAGCGGGGCGCATACCCGGCTTCCCCGGCATTTTGCGGCGCGGAGGAAACTGTGTGTGCGCGGGGTGATGGAGTACTGGGTGAATGCGTATGGAGGCGCCCCGCTCTTTGTGGTGAGTAAAGAATTGGACCCCGGACTGGTGGCGATGCTGCGGGACGAGATTGTGCCGCGCTTACTGCAGGAGTATCAGCCGCCGGCGACGGGCGCGGGGCCGAAATTCACCATGATTTTTGATCGGGGCGGGTTCAGTCCCTCGTTATTCGCCGCCTTGTCGCAGCAGGGGATCGCGGTGTTGACCTATCAGAAATATGTGACCGCCCCGTGGCCGACCGAGGAATTTACCCAGCAGTCTGTCACCCTCGTGAGCGGCGAAGTGGTCGAGATGCAGTTAGCGGAACGCCCGCTGTGTTGCCCTCCGCTCCAGGAGGCCCGCGAAATCCGCCGGCTGACCAAGTCCGGGCATCAAACCGCCATTATTTGTACGCATGCCACGCTGCCCCTGACGACCGCCGCCCCGTATATGTTCGCGCGGTGGTGTCAGGAAAACTTTTTTAAGTACGCCGTGAAGGAGTTCAATATTGATCACCTGCTTACCTACGACCTTGAGGAGCTTCCTGACACCACACGCGTCGTGAATCCCCAGCGGAAAGCCCTGGAGAGTGCGATTAGCCGGGTGACCCAGCAACGGCAACGCACCCAGGCGAAACTCGGAACTCTCAGCTTACGGGAGACCGCCCTGTCGGACAAGGCTGTCGAAAAATACCAACACCAACAAGGGGAATGGTTGCAGGACATTGAAGAACAAACGCAGGTGCTGCAACTTTGGAAAGAGGCACGGGCCACCACCCCGCGCCACATCTCGCTGGGGGAGTTACCGGTCTCGCAACGGTATCAGGGCATGACCACGGGGAAGAAACTGTTCGTGGATACCATCAAAATGATCGCCTATCGGGCGGAAACGACGATGGCGAATATTCTGCGCGCTCATCTGGCGCGACCAGAGGACGTGCGCTCCCTCTTGCAAGCGCTCTTCACCTCGCCAGCCGATCTGCTGCCAGATGAAGACGCCCACACGGTCACGATCCGCCTGCACCATCCCAGCGCCCGATACCAGGCTGAGGCATTACAGCGGTTGGCTGCGGAATTAAATGAAACAGCAACACTTTATCCCGGCACCGAGTTGAGGATGATTTTTCAAGTTGGAACGAAAAATGGGCCAGCCTAATTCCATGAGGTCAGGAGTTCTGACCATTTGGATATATTTTTGACTTGTCCTGGAGTGCAGATGGACGCACATTGGCTTATGTCACCTGGTTGTTCAATAACTATTCAAAGGATGAATGTCATCGCACGCTATGGCGCGTCAATTCCGACGGGAGCGACCGACGCTTGGTATTCGACCCGGGAATAAATGCTTATATCCCCGAACTCGCAGGGTGGACGCCGGATGGGCGTCGCCTGCTCTTCTACTGTAATTACGGCCCTGATGGGAATGGGATGGGAGATGGCCCCCCGTTGATGAGCATTTCAGCGCGAGGGGGTAACCCAACTAAGGTTAGCGCCCATATTGCGCCAACTATTCCTCCGGAATCTGTACCTGACGGCAATGCCATGGCGCTGATAGACTGCTGTGATAGCGAGTCATTGCATGGAGGCCGGTTGGCTATTTTGTTCCCACCGCATCGTAAACGCATGCTCTCGCCACGTGGAGTGAACGTTGGTGCGATAGCCTGGTCGCCTGACGGACACACACTGGCATGTGTGGCTGCGCCAGAGCTGAGAGGGAACGCTTCAGATGCCCAGGTCAAGCGGGCGTTGGCACGGCGCCGCATTGTGCTCACCTCGCCGGCGCGCTGGCAGCCGCATCCGCTGCGCGCTGGTTCATCGTATCGCGGGGAAAACCCGCAGTGGTCGCGTGATGGCACGCACTTGCTAATAACTCGCATAGACTCGCGGGGACACAACGCATCGATCTGGCTCATCAGTTCCGATGGCATCTCCACCCAGGCGATCACCCCGGCTCTACAAACATACGACTGGGATGAGAACTGGGGTTGGGTAGATTGGCAAGTGCATTACGCCTGGTGGCAAGGCCCGCCGCAGGTGAAAGCGCGGGAGCCTGGTCTGGAAGCCGGCGGCGTAGCATACCTTCCCATACTCGCAACCGTGGAGGCGCTTGGGGGAATGGTTGAGTTCACGTACGAGAATGAGCTCTGTGTAACTATTCCCGCGCAGGGGCATAATACAGTCCCAATCCCCTTCAATCTGCTGGACGATACGTTTCTGCACTTGCATGGTCGAGAATATATGTGTGCTAAACAACTCGCAAAACGTCTGGGATTATCGCTCACCTACACACCCGGCATGGTTTGTCTGGCAAAAAATGGTCGCCAGGCCCGGATCGCCTTGCATCACGATAAGGTGGCGGAATACCGTCTGCGGGAGGTAATGTTTCATCGCGGGCAAACTGTGCGATCACCGGGTTCTCTGCGTATTATCAAACAACACGGTGTCTACACCATTCAATTCCCGAATGCCATGTGGAATGCGCTCAAAAGGTATAATCCCACGTTTGCTATTCGTCGCCAGGATGAGTTCTTGCCGTCGATAATTCGTTCCTATAAATTCACCGCTTCCCAGATACCTGCTGCAGTCATCGGCGACTTCAACGGTGACGGTAAACGCGATGTCGCACTGATTGGTTATACGAACACAGATGATATACTGCTTGTTGTGTGCTCTAGCGGTAGAGGCTATCGAGTGTTGGAAGTGGAGAAAAGCCCGCTGACAAATTCGAAAACTGAAGGGTTTGACATGGGAGAAGGGAAAAAGGAATATGGCATTCTCGACTATCTCACTTTCGCCGTACGCGGAAAACGAAAATCGCCTTTTGAGCCGCGTATGCTGGTAATCAGGACCGACGCATTCGAGTATTTCTATTTCGATAAAGCATCAGAGCTCTATTACTACCGCCATGGGCTCTTTCACAGTTACTGCACTGGTGATTGACGAATATAGTAAAACAAAGCCGTCACAGTCTGTCCCTCGCTGGTGATGGTTCTGCAGGAATAAATGAGATAACCTACGGAGTCAGCGGAGATCTGGGAATGACCACAACAAAACATCAGCTAACCTGTGCCGAATTATCGGTTGCCGATGACGCGCATGAGCGCGTCTGGGATGCGTTGTGGCGTGGCGAGTCTATCGGGCGCATTGCGGCCTTTGTGACTCCCAGCGATGCCACCACCAGCGAAACTTCACCGCGGGCGATCA
>Ga0118677_10016689_pt1 | contig 10014 bp, 11 predicted proteins | sample AliMusrvi5mmetaG_FD_86154 | JGI IMG/M metagenome (GOLD analysis project Ga0118677, IMG submission 86154)
CGCATGAAGGACCGCGTCGTAAACTGAGAAAACCGCCTCAATCCCATGCAACGCTTACGCATGTTATGGCATCCGATTTTCAAACCGCCCAATCTATCCGATGTTCGCGCCGCCACTCACAGCGTTTCTCACAGGTGGACTCCCAGCGTTCCCGTAGCGGCTGGATCACGGCTTTTTCCACCAGGAAGCGGACCAGCGACTCCGGGGTGTAGTAGGAGCCGGATTGTTTCCGCTCCAGAGCGGTCTCACCGAAGAAAATGGCTCCCTTTTCGATGCGGACATCGCCCTCCTGCGGGCGCTGGCCGGCGGCGGGCAGGGTTTGCCAGCCGTTTTTGGTGCGGCGGCGGAGGTAGTGGGTATCGGCAAGGCGGACCTTGTATTCGAGGATGGCCTCATACATTTCCCCCAGGTGGCGGACTTCGAGGTCCTGATAGGGGATGGTGTATTCGCTCTCGGCACCGTCCTGGGCGGGATCGACGAAGGCGAGCCAGTAGAGGGTCGGGGCGAGGAAGTCGTTGCGCAGGCGGTGCTTGCCGAGGAATTTTTCCTCATCGTCGCTGAAGAGACCGCCGTTGTAGCCCATGATGCCGTAGGTGGTGTCGCCTTCGTTGACGGCCTGGACGAGGCCCTTGAGGTGCTGCCAGAGGTCGTAGCCGTGGTTGTCTGCGCGTTCGTTCCAACGGAACTTGCGTGCCTCCTCGCAGAGGGCGCGGATGGAGTGCGGGGCGTAAAGATCTGTGTGGCGTTCCTCGGAGGGCAGAAGGCGGCGGGCCTCGGCGTAGAAGAGGAAGAGGCAGCGGTAGAGCAGCTTGACGGAACTCTCAAAAACCTCGCGGCGCTCGTCCTCGGTGTAGGCGTCGCCGGTGCGCGGCGTGTCGGCGATGAAGCCGTTGCAGATGTATCGCAGAACGCCATCGACCTGGCCGAGCAAGGGCGTTTTCACGCGGGCTTCGAGCACGGCTTCTGAGACTTCGCCATCGAGGTCGAGTCGGGTGAGGTAAATGCCGGCCTTGCGCTCTTTTTCGGCGTCGGTTTCGGCGATTTCGGCGGCTTCGTATTCATCCCCGCCGGACTCGGCGCGCTTCTGGCGCTTCACTTTCAAGCCGAGGGCCTTGAACTGCTTCGCCTTCTCCTTCTCGTAGTCGTCGCGCTCGACCGGCACGAAGCAATCCGCGTGGAAGAAGCGCTCGAACAGGGTGTATGCGGTTTCGTCCTGGGCTTCGAGGGCAGTGGCGAGGTCGAGTTCCACATGGTCCTCAAACGGCTTGGCGGATTTGACGGAGTAGAGTCGCCAGGTGGCTCCATCGGTGAGAATACCCCAGTTGAGCTTCTTTTCGCGGAGGGCTGTGACGAGCTTGGCCGGCCAGAAGCGCCCGACCGATTGGTCGTCAAGATCGGCATCCGGTTCGACAAGGTAAAGCAGGGCGATGCAGTTCTGATAGCTGTAGTCGTCGTAAAGCGCATGCAGGCCGCGGCCGTATTGTGCGCCGGAGAGTTCCTGGATGATGAAGCTGAGATTGCCGAGGGAGGCTTTGACGAAGGATTTCCAAAGTGCCCCGGCGCTTGCCGCATCGCGGCGCTGCCAGCTCTGGCTGAGAGTGGCGAGCCGCCCTTGGGCATCATCTGAAAAATCGATGTGCTGTTGGATGGAATCAAGAAAGATGGTACTGAAGAGACCGGCGTTTTTCATTCGAGGGAAAGGGTTTCGGAGGTGTGGAGGACGACGCGGGAGCCGGAAAAGCGCTGGGCGTGGTAGGCGGCGAAGACGGGGTCTTCGTGGGTGACGAGGATGAACGCGGGCGATTGCTGCCAGAATTCGATTTTCCTGCAGAGATCGGTTTTGAATTGTTTCGACTCGTGTTGGCTGAGCCAGGCTCCGAGCAGAAACTCGATGCCGCTGACGACGTGAAGTTGGCTTTGCCGGTGTTCCGCGATGAGGGCCAGGAGGTCGTCAAAAGAGAAGTGGGTGAGTCGGGACAGAAGAGTTTGGTCCTCCTGGAAGCGGGTGAGCACATCGAGGTGGGGCGCATTCAAAGCCCCAGCAAGCCGGGCGGCGTAGGCTTGCTGACCGGGAAGATCCGGAGTGAGGAGCAAGGCGGCACGATTCCGCCTTTCGACGAGGCGGGTCGCGAACTGGCGCATATCTTCAAGCTCGGGCATCGTCACAGTAGAAGGGGTTCGGGTTCGTCCGGTTTGGCTTTGGTTTCAGGTTCACGGTTCTCGTAGGCGGCGGACAGGAACTCCAGAGGCTGGAAACCATCTATCAGACGGATCTGGTCCAGACCATGCCGAACCTCATAACGGACCCAGCCCTTCTGGTGGAGAACCTCGATCATCTGCCGCATACTCGAAGCATCGAGCCCGAAGATACGCCCCGGAGATCCCGGTTGGGCCTGAAGGTCGGAGAAGGAAACCAACCGTGCCTCATGCTCCTCACCGACCCAATAGATCATGGCTGCCAGCGTCAACGGCTGCAGCGCCGTGTATCGTCGAAGAGTCAGTGTCTTGTCCGGAGTCTCTATCAGAAGGTTGAGCTTCTTGAAGTTCTTGATGGTGTAGGCATCGAGGATGAAGCGGACTTCTTCCGCGATGTGCTTGATCAGCGAGCTTTCGCTGTAGTGCCCCGCCAGCTTTCCCCTGAGCCACATGCTCCATCCCGGCTGATCGGTGGGTTTCCCAGATGTGAGCAGTTCGTTGAAAATCTTGAACCAAACCAAGTTCCGGGGCCTTCCTGCGCCGAGAAAATGGCAGAATTCCAAAGTGACTGGTGAATCCAGAAAGAGGTCATGCTTGTGGACCAACTTGCCCAATGGTGTGAGCAACTGGGTGCGCGGCACCATCAGCCCGAGTGCGGTGGCGACGCTGGCCAGGCTCTCAATCTGGCGGTCGGATAGTCCTGTGGCCTCTACGATTTCACTCCGTCCGATTTTCCGAGCTGAAGTCTGTTCCGCGACAAAGGAAATCAATTGGGCATTCTGAGCTGGCTCAAGGAGATACCCGTTGCTGACCTGAAGCTTTGGCTGATCGGTGGATTTGTTGGATTTAGCTGCCTCAGCAACTTTCGGCGCAACATCAGGGTTACCAGTGTCCCCTTGCAGGACAGCCGGTTGCTCCTCCACCTCGACACGGTTTGAAATTTCTTCTGCGGAAGTTTGAGCCCTCAACCCGCCATCGGTGTTCATGCGCGCTGTGAGCTTCAAGAGCGCAACCGAGCTATCCTTGACGCCGCTGACTTTTTTCAAATCCGCTGGATCGGCGGCAAGCACTGCGGCGATACCGCTAAAGCGGGAAAGTAGAGCCTGCGCAAGTGGCTTCACATCTTTCCGGGGTATCGAATAGGCAAGCAGGAGTTCCAGCAGAGCCTCGTCGGACATTGCTGCTTCATCGCCAGCGAGGAACCGCGCACGCATGCGCTCACGGTGCCCTTCGGCGGAACTTGATGTTGGAGAGTCGCTCATTCAGGAGTCTTCCTTGCGTGGTCTTGTGAACGCGGTAGCGGCTAATTACTTGGTGGGTGGAACAAATAAGGGGGCACACTTACTAATCTTGAGCATTTTCGTCAGGGAATTCGGATTCGATCTGTTGTTGGGCGTTGTCGTGGTCAAAGTGTTTACGTGCGACGGATAGAAAATCCGGCTATTTCCTCCGGATCAATATCGTCCTGATAGGTGAACGGCGAGTTTTCATTGGAGCTATCGGCGATTTCTTCCTCCTCCATCATCGTGACCTGGTGCCGGCCGATCCTGTCGTTGACGGTGAATTTGATTCCCCAGCCGTCCTCGAACTCGTGGAACGGATCCTCTGCCAAGGGCATTACGTTGGTTTTCAAGAACTTGCGGACGTCGGAAATCGCCCTGCGATCATTCACGTCGCTACGTCTCTGGGTCAGGCGCTTGCCCAATCCAAGTTCTCCGAGGATCTGGAGGATCCGGGTCGGGTGCCTGCCGTGCCTCAGCCTGATGTCCATGACCGCCCATGGCTGGGTGCGTTCCTCCCCGTGAATCCGGCACCGCAGGCCGTCGCGCTCGATAGAGAGCATGAGGTCTGCCCAGCCCCAGCCCGCCTTCGGTGTGAACATCGGCGGCACCGCCTTCTTTTTCGTCCCCCGATTTTGGCTCCGGGCGGGGGCGATGGACAGCTTTTCAAGCCCCTTGGCTGAATTGAGAACGATGATCCGAACGTCGTATTTCGATGCGAGCGTGCTCACGTCTTGAGTGAATCCGGCACGTGTGGGCAAGAGCAGGATCGAGGATTCGACGTCGCAAATCGCCGCCTTGATCGACGCCTCCCGGGGATTGAGGTTGGGAACGAACAAATGAACGGGTCGCGGGTCGCCTGGCAGGACGTCGAACGATCCGATCTCATGGACGGTACCCTGGCTCCATTTCGGCTGGTCCGCGGGCGTAAATCCCAGCTTTCGCCCGAGAAACCCGGCGATTCCCTTCAGGTTGGGCACCAGTCGGACACATTCTTCACGTTTGAAAGCGAGCGGTCGGCGGTGGGACGGAATTTCTTGGCTGAACCCGAGAAAACTGCCGTCCTCCTGCGGCTCCAGATCCAGGATTTGCCTGGGCCACTCCGGGTCTTCGATGGAAAAGACCAGATCCGATGCACGCAGGAGTGGCTGGCACTCGGCAAAGTCATCGCCAAGCGCCGCATGCCATGATGCCCGGACCGCCCCGAGCCGGCCGAGTTGGTCAAGACATTGCCAAAATCGCGTCATGCCTGTGGTTCCTGTTGAATTTGCAAGCGTCCATCCACATGCGGACGATGGGGTCGTGGATGTCACCTTGAATCTTGTCGTCCTCTGGCGAAATCATGAGCGCAAGGACCCGGCGTTCCCAGGCGAGGTGGATTGAGAATGTGGCTTTCACCAAATCGAAATCTTTCAGGTAGTCGAGGCCCCGCAGCTCGATCTCGTGAAACACGTCGGCGGCGTGAAGCGTCGTGATGCTGGATGTCCCCTTGCGCCTGAGCGTCAGCTTGCGCAGTAGCGAGGTGGAAACCTTTTCCAATTCAGGGCACATCAGGCATTCCCTGCCGGTGCGGAGCGGTTCCAGAGAGAAACGCCGTGACGGTTTCAGGACATTCACGTTGCCGAACAGGTGTTTGGAGAATGCCTGGCGATAGGTGTTTTTCACCTCATCGCTGCGGCCCGAGAAAAGCAGTTCTCCCGTGTGGGTATCGACAAATCCCACGTCATGCTTCACCGGGCGGAGCGCCTTGACATCGCGCCGGTGGTCATCATCGAAGACCTCAACTCTCCTCACCCGTTCGCCGTGGCGGATGAGCAGCGCAGAGCCCGCCGCTTCGGGGAAGGCCATCACCTCGCAGATCGGGATGTCGAAGAGGTCGGAGCAGCCGAATTCCAGGTCCTTGGCGATCACCTTGCAGACATCTCTGGTGATCTCCACAGGCTTTTGGCCATTCTCGGGACGAAACGACTTCATCGCCCGATCCCGTTTGAGGCTGAACTTGGTATAGATGCGCTGGATCGCCTTCGGATCGAGAAACCAGACTTTCAACACGATGTCGCCGGTCGTGTCGCCATTCTCCTGGATCTTGCTGATGAGTTCCGGGACCACCACGCGGAGTTCGTCGATACCCGGACCCGAGGTGAGCATTTCAAGCAGGTCCACGGCGGCGAGGAAATCCCCCGGACATGCTGCGGGTGGCGAGACGATGATCGCCGACAACTGGTCAAGGTGTTCGTTACTGAGGTCGTCGCCGCTGAGATAGATCCCCTTGGATTCAAAGAATGCCGCGAACTTGCGCAAGAGTCGCAAAAGGTTCTTGGGTTTCATTTTCCGGAGGAAACCGGGATTGCCGAATCGTCTGAATGCGGAATTGCTCATTTCTGCGCGTAATTGGGTTAGAAAAGCGAGGGTTGGTGTGCTTGTTCGGTCCACCATTGGCCGAGCCGGATTGAAATCATCCTGCGGCTCACAAAAAACAGTGTGGAAAGCTGGCGTTCTGCCGCCGCCACTCGATCCTCGAACGATCCGGGGCCGGACAGGACACGCGGCAACTCGGCGCGGGCGGCTTCGATGAGAAGGTGTTTGGGAAGCAGCAGTGCCGCCATGGCCAGATTCGCCTGATATTCCCACCACTCGAATTTCGGCACGCTCTGCATTCCCGCCTCGGCGCGGCACAAAAATCCATCCTTGTCCACGCTTTCAAAAATGCCTGTTTCCTCGCCAAACAACTGCCCGGCGGATTCGACGTTGAGTTTCTCAACAAAGAGGTCGGTGTGAAAAAGCCCGTGGCCTGCTTCGTGCGCGAGTGTCGAACGAACCCGAACCCGGCTGACCATGCTTTCTTCCTCGGCGAGCTGGCGGTTGATGATGATGCGCTTGAGTCCCTGCCGCGTGAACTTGGCGCAGCCCATGATGTGTTCGGGCAGGGATTTGAATTCCTCCTCAATGCCGAACCGCAGGAAGATGAACCGGTCGATCCGAATCGGGCCAGGGGACGACGGCATGAGATCCACCGCGGAAAGCGCCGTCCGGCAGACGTCCTCAATGCGGTTTTCGTGGAGGTAAAGTCGTCGGCAGAAAGGGCCGGCAGCGTTTCTAACGGGGCTCATGGTTCTTCTTTTTTGTTCGGCAGGTTCTCCGTGATGTCGTGAATCTCGGACGGCAGGATGTTCTTCTCTCGCACCGCATCGACGAACTTGCGGAAGGCGAGGCTGTATTGGGTGTCCTGTTCAATGAGTTCCTCCATCTGTCGCGACGGCGGACGGGTGGAGTGTATTAGCAGGTCGTCGAGATCGGTCTCCAGGGCGACGGCGAGTTTCTCGACCAGAGCTTCGGAGGGCTGGCGGTTTCCCATCTCCACATCGCGGATGTGGGGAGCGGATGCGCCCACCTTTTCGCCCAGTTCGCGCAACGACAGACCCGCCTTGTGGCGAAGCTCTGCCAGACGCTCTCCAAGCGATTTTTGAAGCATGTAAGCAGCCTTGCTAACGCGGGGCCGGGCGTCAACACGATTTGTCGCCAGAAATCACAATTTCTCACCAGATCATTCGAATGCCTCTATGAAGCGGATTTCCCGCCCCTAAATCGGCATGTGTGAAAATTTCACACCAGTCTCACACATCTGCCGCCACATCGCAAACCGTTGAATTTCAACGGTTTTTTTGTTTTCCGGAGGCCATGTGTGAAAAAATCCGGTCTCTTTGTGAGCGTTCACACAGAGGCGAAGCGAGGACCATGCACCCGCTTCCACCCACCACCGTCCAAGACCCCGCGCCCCTTCTCACGGAGTCCGAACTCGCCGCCTGGCTGAATACCACGGTGGCATCCGTTCGCTGGATGCGGCGCACCGGGCGGCTGTCCTACCTGAAGATCGCCGGGAATCGCAAGGTGCGATTCGACCGCCGCCAGGTCCTTGAGGATCTCCGCGCTTCGGAGGTCCGCGCCTCAGTCCATGGAGACGAGCAGGCGTGCCGGTTGACTTCGGCCCCCACCGATGGCGGCAGCCATGCCCATTCGGACAACCCGGCCACCCATCTCCACTGATCTCCAACCCACCTCTCAATATGCAAACCACAGCACCCACACAAACCAAAGGCCTGTCCGTCAGTCGCGGCAGAATCACCCGGCCGCAGAAGGCCGTCATTTACGGACCGGAAGGCGTCGGCAAATCGACATTCGCCAGTCTGACGCCCGATCCCGTCTTTCTCGACACGGAAGGCGGCACCCACCACCTGGACGTCGTTCGCCTTGACGCGACATCGACCTGGGAGGAAATCACCGCAGCCGTCACGCAGCTCGCCAAGGCGGAGCATCCGTTCCGCACGCTGGTTGTAGACACCGCGGACTGGTTAGAGAAGAGGCTTTCAGAACACCTGTGCCGGAAGGCTAACAAGGATAGCATCGAGGATTTTGGATATGGAAAAGGCTGGGTCCTGCTGACCGAGGAATTCGCCCGCTTCCTCAATTCGCTCGATGCCCTGCTCGCTCGCGGGATGAACGTCGTCTTTCTCGCCCACTCGACGGTGAAGAAGTTCGAGGCACCGGACCAGGCGGGCAGCTACGACCGGTTTGAACTCAAACTCAGCAAGCAGGTGGCGCCGTTGCTCAAGGAATGGGCGGATCTCGTGCTCTTCGCCAACTATGTCACGCGCATCGCGGAAAAGGACAGCGGCAAGACCCGTGGCGTGGGCGGCAAGGAACGGGTGCTCTACGCCACCCACACGGCGGCGTATGACGCGAAGAACCGTCACGGGCTACCGGACAAACTTCCGTTCACCGTTGAGGCCCTTGCCCCGGTGTTCGGCGCGGCGGCGGAGTCGGGGGGCTCCGTCGCCGCAAACCCGGCTCCAGTCCAATCCGCCACCGACCGGATTCCAGAGGTCTTTGGCGAGCACATGGCGAACGTGGTCGATTTCCTGATCGAACGCGGCCAACTCAAGCGTGCCGCTGATGGGTCGCCCGAGAGCATCGCCACCCTCGATCCGACCTATGCCGCCCGGATGATCGCGGAGCCCAAACGGTTCCTCGGCACCGTGCAGGAATGGGTCAAGGGGAAGGGAGAATCCAAGTGAGCGCCCTTCCCAAGAGCGCACTGCGCCCATCCAACCTGCCGAAGCTCGCCGTCTGCCCGTGCTACGAGAGCAATCCCGTGGCCGGCCCGGCGGCGGAGCGGGGCACGCTGCTGGATTCCGCGTTCCGCGCCGAAATCCTTGGCCTGGAGGAACGGTTCATCATTGGCAACAAGCTGAGCGCCGATGAAAATTCCGCCGTCGGGTGGTCGGTTTCCATGGTGCGGGCGATGGCCGGCCGCGAGCGGGTGCTTGCCCGCGAGGACGATTGCCGGGTGAAAATGCTGGGATTGAGTGGCACCGCCGACGCCGTGGTGCCGACGCGCCTGACGCATTTCGACCTGAAGACCGGGATGCGGCGGAATTACCGCGAGCAGATGGCGGCCTACGCGCTCGGTTTCATGGATTCACAGTTCGCATCCGAATGGACGGCGCACCTGTTGTTCTGCGACCAGCGCGAAATCGAGACCCACCACTTCACCTACGACGAGGCTCGGCGAATCGTCGATCAGGTCATCCGGGCGTTCAATGATCCCGACAAGAAGCCGAGCCCCTGCGAATACTGCGGGTGGTGCGCCAAAGCGGAATCCTGCACGGCACGCCGCGCCATTGTCGCGGAAACCCTGCCGGTCGCGGACCCCGGATTTGATTTCGCCGCCGTGACGGCCGACCCGGAACAACTCGGCCGATTTTTGGTATGCTGCGCGGTGGTCGAGGACTTCCGCGAGCGGGCGAAGCAGGTTGCCACCGACCGGATCAAGACCGGCGGCGATGTTCCGGGCTGGAAGCTCGTCACGCGCAAAGGAAGCGAATTCGTCGATTGCGAGACGGTCGGGGGCCACATCGCCGCGATGGGCTTCGGCCCGGTCCTCGCGGCTTACGGCAATCTATCAATTGCCAAGTTTCGCGACCTGTGGAGCCAGCGGATGCCGAGCGAATCCCGGTTTCCCGACGAGTCGGTGAAGCATGCGGCGCCATCCACCTATCTGAAGCAATCAAAACCCAAAGCATCGGCCAAGCCATGAAATCCGATACTTCGGTTAGACCCATCGTCCGGAAGGCGACTGCCCGAGCACTCTATCTGCGGATTGCCGCGGAATGGATGACGGGCAGGAAGCGTGTGCCGTCCATCGCACTGGCTGATGCCGAAATCGCGGCGCGTGCCGTGTTGGCCCGTCATGCCTGCCAGCCGAAAGCCCATGTCAAGCTCCCCCGATCCAGTCACAGCGACAATCCATAACCCTCACCCAATCTCCAACCAACCAACTCCAACTCCTAAACTACCATGCCATCATATACTGCATCCACCCCCAGCGAACGCCCCGACCATGTCGAACCGGGCGACTACGAAGTCGAAATCGTCGATGCGATTGAGACTATCAGCAAAAGCGGCCACGAGATGATTGAACTCAAGCTCAAGACATCAGGGGGCTGCTACCTCTATGACTTCCTCGTCTTCATTCCGTCCC
>Ga0118677_10016690_pt1 | contig 10014 bp, 9 predicted proteins | sample AliMusrvi5mmetaG_FD_86154 | JGI IMG/M metagenome (GOLD analysis project Ga0118677, IMG submission 86154)
CCCTCTCCGCCATGTCACCGGTGGTGACATTTTCTATACGGGTCCAAGAACACCGGTGATGGGGTATGTGGAGACCCTGATTCGAGATGCACCCTGCGAAATTGAAGTTCTGCGTGATGTGAGCGGACTGGGCCGTGAGGGGAGCTTTTCCCAATGTCGCCTTGCCAATAGCCACTGGCTGTGAAATACTCAGGTTATGCAACCCGCAGCTGCAATATCTGCTGACAATCTCGACTTTGCTTGGGACCGTCCTGAGACGGCAGAGTCGCTGCATCGCCGACTGGCGACCCGCACTGGCGCGGAGTGGCTGCGGACGGCAGCGTGGCTGATGCGGGAAGCGCGGGTGGAGCAGGTCTGGGAGTTTTTGACGCTCCGGGAGGTAGCGGACCGTTTTCCGCAGCTCAGCCCCATGCTGGGGCACCGCCGTCCCGTGTGGGAACATCTCCTTCGCTGTGCTCATGAACTGGGAAGACTCTAAAGCTTGTACGCCGCTCAAGCGGGACTTCCTCCGGGCATGGTTCTTCCAAGAGCGGCGGTTTTTCCTCACGGGGGGCAGCGCCCTCGGGCTTTTCTATCTGGATCACCGCCGCTCCTATGACCTCGACCTCTTCACGAGCGAGGAGGTGGCTGGTAAAGAGGTACAAAATCTCGTGAACCGAGTGGCAACCCAGATCGGCGCTGAATGTGCCGCTTTGAGAACCGCGCCGGATTTTCACCGCTTCAGGCTGACTCGCGGTGAGCAGCGCGAAATCGTGGATGTCGTGGTGGACCGAGCGCCTCAGTTGGATGCTGAGAAAGCCAGTTTTGACGGCATCCGGGTGGACACCCTCAGGGAGATCATCGCCAACAAGCTTACAACCCTGCTCAGCCGCTCGGAGTTGAAGGACTTGGTCGATCTCTATTTCCTTGAGCAAGCCGGGCACGACCTGCTGGCCGCCATTCCCGATGCCCAGGCCAAAGATGGCGGTTGGGAGCCCGCCGTGGTCGCCATGCTGCTCGACGGGTTGAACACTGACGAACTGCCCGCATGGATGATCTGCCAACTGGCTCCGGTGGCTTCTACCATATGTCGGGTACGGCCAGCTTTGTGGCGACCGTGAAGGCTGTGTGGATGGGAAATAGCGGCTCTGGAACATGGACCCTGACCGACAATGCGAACGCCAGCATCGGTCTGCTTCCCACCAGCCAGGCCAGCGACAGCGAATTGATCCTGCATTTCAAGCGGGTGGATGCCATGGCGCCGGCACAATCCATCTCGAACTCAGCGACGACCTCAGTCCCGGTTCGTGGACGACTTCCATCCCGGTTCCTGCCGCCAGTGGTGATGTCGGTGGAGTAACCTTCCAGGTTACCGGTCCCTCTGACGGCCTGGACGACGTTTATGCCCACATTTCGTTTGGACGGGACGCCCGTTGGCCATAACAACTGCGGGATTGGATTAGTCGTAAGAAAAGTGCTCACTAACAACGAAAGGATAGAAAAATGCAACGTTTACTGCTGGTTGGATTGATGATGGTTGAGTTGTTCACAGATATTCCGTCGGTTCAGGCTGCCGACGTGACCACCCTGTGCTGCGAATACCTCGTGAATCCAATGGGGATAGGCTCGGATACCCGGCTTCATTATCTGCGCAAGACGCTGAAGCTTGCGGATAAACCCGTCACCAAAGCCCGCCTCTACATCACCGCCTTGGGCCTTTATGAGGTGAACCTCAACGGCAAGCGCATTGGCGACAGTGTCTTCGCGCCGGACTGGACCGATTACGGCAAACGCGTCCGCTATCAGGTTTACGATGTGACGCCGATGCTCCGGAAAAGTGACAACGTTCTTGCAGGATTGGTCGGCCCCGGCTGGTTTAGCGGTCACACCTGGCTGGGCGTCAACCATTATGGAAAAGTTCAAGCCCTGCTGGCGCAAATGGAAGTGATCTATGCCGACGGCACCGGCTTCAAGAAACTCCTGATACGCCCGACGCCGCCTGCCCTGAGCAAAGTCGAAGGGGGAGCGGGGATTGACTGGGTCAAGGCCAGCTATGATTCGATTAACGGAAAAATCGCAACCTCATGGAAAACCGAAGCGAACACATGCAGCCTCGACGTCACGATCCCGCCGAACACCACTGCGAGCGTGTATGTGCCGACAAAGGATGCCGCCGGAGTCACCGGGTCCGGCAAGCCGGCGACGAAAGCGAAAGGCGTGAAGTTCCTGCGGTTGGAAGCGGGCGCGGCGATGTATGCGGTGGGTTCTGGAACCTACCGGTTCGAGTCCACGCTCCCGGGAACGGTCAAGTGAAACCGCATGAAAGGAAGGAGACCGGCAAATGAAACAGGCCATGAAACGTGTGAAGAAAGTGATGAGCGGTAAGAAAGGACATTCTATGCGGAAGACGACGGTTCTGATAACGGCAGGGGCCTTGCTTTGGGTGGGCGCCGCCTTCGCGGTTGAGGGAAACGGGAAGCTGAGCTCAACTGTCGGCACTGCGGAGGCTCGGGTGTTCAATGTTCTTAAGTACGGAGCGGTAGGGGACGACAAGACGGATAACACGGCCGCTTTTTCGGCATGTCTCAAGGCCGTGATTGCGGTTGGGGGTGGACGGATGGTCCTGCCGGCCGGCGTGTATCGCGGCGGAATAGTGATCCCTGCGGTTTCGAAACCGATGCCGAGTTGGATCACCGTAGAAATCACGGGTGAACTGGAGCCCACACCCGTTTTCGGAACGATCGGGTCCTTCCCGTTGCTGAATAACGGCGTGATCGTTAAGAGCCTGTCCAAGGCAGGCCCTGCGGTCATCTCCGCCAGTTCTTCACCCGCATCGCTGTACGGGGGGGTCTCGGCGGTCAATGTGGTCATCAGGAATCTGGATGTCCGGACTTATGACGATCCGGGCATAGGCGGCATCGACCTGCAATACGCCCTGCAATGCAGGATCGAGAACGTGTTCGTCAACACAGGTCAGTACAACGTGCAGACCTCCAAACCGACCCACGGCACCAGCGGCCTGATCACTCCGGCTGTCAACAATGCCGCGTTGACCATCCTGCGCAACGTGGTCGTGACCGGCTATCACACGGGTATCGTGGTCAATGAGCACACCGACGGGGACAACATCAACCTAGGGTCCAACATCAACGGTCTGGAATTTGTTGCCGCCCATCATGCCTCCCGCTTCGGCCGCGTGTGTGCGCAACGTTGCACCCACGCCATTGCAGTGACGGGCAAACACGGCTTTTCCATCGAACAACTGGATATTGAGATTGCTGGCCCGGGTCAGACCGACGACAATAACAAGTGGCAGGCAACGGCTTATGATATCAATGATCCCGACAATCTTGGAAGAGCTGACATCAAGTACTGGGTCGTCGAAGGGAATGTGGGTGCGGTCGAGAAATTCACCCGCAACGGCGGCTCCTCGATCCGCGCCCGGAGGATCGGCTCCGCTCCGGCCGGAAACAAGTAACGGACAAAAAATACCAATGAGAAACAAACAAAAATTGCTGAATCCTGCAACTGCCGCACTGTGTCTTCTTGCTGCAGCATTGCCGTGCGCTGCTGCTGATTTTCTCCTCAAGGATCACGACAAGAGTTCTCAAGGGCAGCCCTTCTGGCGTCGCAAGCTGATGGAAAACGAACCGGTGCTTTTTATCCGGAACGAGGGAAAAACCGTGGCCGCGGGCAAGCTGCTGTTCGTGCCCAGCGCAAAGCCCACCGTCATGGCGCCCGATCTCGTGATGAAGTATGAGGAGGGAAAGGACTATGTCTGGAAACCTGGCTCTGACACCATCGAGCTGACCGCCGGCACGCGCGTCCCGTTCAAGACGTCAGCCGAGATGGTTCCGCCGCCCGGCAGTCCCAACACCCTCATGGGCGTGCTCTTCTCGGAAGGCCGCTTCTTCCATGACCTGCAGGTGCAGGTCAGCTACCCGCACGCCGGCGGGTGGCCCTTGCAGGACGCGCCGCCAGCGCAGCGTCTGACCCGCAGTCTTGCGAAACTCAACGACAAACAGACGTTCAAGCTCGTGACCCTGGGCGACAGCATTACCGAGGGCTACAACGCCTCCGGCTTCAAGTCGTCCGAGGCGCCGCCCCTTCAGCCGCCTTACCCGCAGTTGGTCGCCGACACGCTGCAGCAGCGCTTCGGCGCGACGGTAACACTGGCGAACCTTGGCCGTGCAGGAACCGGGGCCGGGTGGGGGCTGGAGATGGTCGCCAAGGTGGCCGCCGAGAAACCCGACTTGGTCATCCTCGCCTTTGGCATGAATCACGGCGAGCCGGCGGCCGCCTTCGAGGCGGTGATGCGCAAGCTGCGCGATGCCGTCCAGGCCGCGTGTTCCGGGGCGGACATCGTGCTGGTCGCACCCATGACCGGCAACCCGTGCGGGTTCCCGCCCGAACGCTTCACCGGCTATCGCGACGCATTGCGCAACCTGACGGCGGCGAACGTGGCGCTGGCCGATGTGACATCACCCTGGCTGGAGCTGCTCAAGCGCAAACCGTTCTCCGACCTGAGCGGCAACAACATCAACCATCCTAACGACTTCGGCCACCGTGTCTATGCCGAAGTCATTTGCCAACTCATTCCCCTTGAGGCAGAAACGCGGGGTAGAGGAGCCAAAGTAGCCAAATGAGAAAAGAGAGAGCAGATGCTAAGAAGATCGGCGCCCTCATGGTCCTGCTGCTGGTGCCGCCGGCCGCGCTCCGCGCCGCTGAAACGACGCCAACATCAACGTCAAGGCGGTTTCCGCGCGCGACCTGCCCTCGCCCTGGACAAATCCGGGTTCGGGCCGGCCCGACTGCATCATCAAGGCCCAGCAGACTCACGTGGCGACACTGCCAACTCCTTCAGAGATTGTATATCTGTGGATGGGCGACCTGTGGGGTTCGAGGCCGGACGGCGTCAAAGGACATAACTTTCAGTACTGGAGCAGTCCTCTGCAGTTCGACAATGACGGAATGATCCAGCAGCTCAAGTGGGACAAACAATGGACCATCACCGTGGATCCGGCGAAAAACGCTCACGAACAACAAAAGGACCGAGAAATGAAACGCATGCTGACAGTTGGATTGCTGATGATTGGATGGCTCGCCGGCAGTGTGTGGGCGGACGGGGATCTGGCGGCGAACTTTGCAACGCCGCCTGCCTCGGCGCGGCCGTGGGTGTACTGGTTTGTACTGAGCGGCAACTTGACGAAGGAAGGCATCACCGCCGATCTCGAGGCGATGGCGCGCGTGGGCATCGGCGGCGTGCTCTACATGGAAGTGGATCAAGGCGCACCCAAAGGCAGCGCTGATTTTGCCGGCCCCTTGTGGCGCGAGATGATCCAGCACGCCTGCAAGGAAGCCAACCGGCTCGGAATCGAAATCAATATGAACAACGACGCGGGCTGGTGCGGCAGCGGCGGGCCGTGGATCACGCCTGAGCTTTCGATGCAGATCGTCGTCTGGACCGAGACAATGGTCGAAGGCGGGAAACCGTTTGAAGGCGCGCTTGCCAAACCGCTGGCGAATAAGGGTTTTTATCAGGACATCGCCGTGCTGGCGATGCCGGCGCCCGGTGACGACAAGTTCAGCAAAGTGGCGGCCGCGGCGCATTACAACGGGTTGATGGGCAAGGTCATTGCCGACAACAAAGCGCTTACAGGCCGCGGCAAGGTGCTCGTCTCGACGCATATCGACAGTTGGGAAGTCGGCACTCAGAACTGGACGCCGAAGATGCGCGAGGAGTTTAAGAATCGGCGCGGGTATGATTTGTGGAAATGCCTGCCGGCCTTCACAGGGCGCGTGATCGACAGCGCCGAGGTGACAGAGCGGTTTCTCTGGGATCTTCGCCAGACGATCTCCGATTTGATCGTCGAGTCCGGCCTGCTCGGCCCAGTCACGTTGCGGCCCGTTGACCACATGGATATGAAAAGGTAACAAAGAAATTGAATTCATAAAAATGATAACTCGCATGCATAAATCATTTATCCGCACAGCCATTCCATTTGTGATTTTGGCCGTTTGTCTACATTCGGCGTCGGCGGAGGTTCGGCTGCCCCGCCTCCTCAACGACAACATGGTGCTCCAGCGCGAGATGCCGATTACGATCTGGGGCTGGGCTAAGCCTAATGAGAAGGTGACCGCTAGCATTGGGAAGGCATCAGTTTCCGCGGTCACGGATGCCAATGGCCAATGGTCGGTAAAGTTGCCCAAGATGAAAGCAGGCGGGCCTTATCAACTGACGGTGGCCGGTGTGAATACCCTCACGCTCACCAATGTTTTGATCGGCGAGGTCTGGCTCTGCTCCGGCCAGTCGAACGCGGGGAAACCGATTGGCATTCATCCCGGCCAGCAGCCGTGCCTCAATTATGAAAAGGAGATTGCCGCAGCCGACTATCCGCAGATCCGGCTGATGGAAGTGCCGCCGGAAAGTTCACACGTGCCTGTCGCGGACGTAACCAACGCCGAGTGGCTGGTATGCACGCCGCAGAACATTGTGATAAAACGTGGCGACAATCATGGGTATTCCGCCTGTGCCTATTTCTTCGGCCGTGAACTTCACAAGGAACTGAAAGTTCCGATCGGTCTGATTTCCGCGAGCGTCGGCGGTTGCCCGTGTGAGCCGTTCACCCCGCCCTCAGGGGACCGCTGGCTTGCCATGATTAACCCTCTGACCTCCTTCGGCATTCGAGGCGTGATCTGGTATCAGGGAGAATCGAATCTTGGAAACGGCATGGCATATTTCGAGAAGATGAAAACCCTCATCACCGGCTGGCGCAAGGCCTGGGGGAATAATGATTTTCCCTTCCTGTTCGTGCAAGTGGCGTTGTGCAAATACACCGACGATGTTGAAATGGCGCCGCGTCTGTGGGAGGCCCAGACCGCCACGCTGGATGTTCCCAATACCGGCATGGCGGTGACGCATGACATCAGCAGCTACCCCGACTGCCATGCGACAAACAAACAGGAGGTCGGCCGGCGGCTTGCCCTCTGGGCGCTCGCCAAGACCTACGGGAAGTTTGGCCTGGTCTATTCCGGGCCGATCTACAAATCCATGGAAGTCACAGCCGGCCCGGAACCGGCCAAGATCCGAATACAGTTCGACTACACCGGCAGCGGCCTGGCCAGCCGCGATGGCAAGCCGCTGGATCTTTTCACCATAGCCGGCGAGGATAAGAAATTCGTCGAAGCCAAGGCCGAGATCGACGGCAAAAGCGTGCTTGTCTGGAGCGATGCCGTGCCCAAGCCGGTTGCCGTTAGATTCGGCTGGCGGCAGGATGCAGACCCTAACCTCATGAACAAGGAGGGTCTGCCCGCGCCTTGTTTCCGCACGGACAAATGGGAAAAGTAATCATGCGAAAAGAATTCACTATGAAAAACACACTTGTCTTTATGTTCTGTCTGCTGTCCTCGATGCCGGTATGTTTCGCCGCGGACGCAGCCTTGATGACCCTCCCGGTTGACTCGCCCGCTTTCGTCTTTTCGCCGGGTAACTGGACCGGCGACGCGGGCCGCGCGGGCAAGGTCTTCCGCCAGACGTGGAACCCAGGGGCGTATTTCCGCGTGACCTGGGAAAGCAAGAACCCGCAACCGGTGGCCAAACTCCGGCTCGACCTTTCCATCAATCAGGAAACTCTCAAGCCATCGCCGGTGGCTTACTCGATCGATGGCATCTGGAAAGCCAATATCCCGTGCGCAGGCGAGATCGCCATCGAAGGAATCACCAATGCCGGGTGCCACGAATTGGCGGTCTATGTGCAGCAAGGGACGTGGCAACAGAAGCGCTGGGGCAGCGAGGGGAAAAGCGGCCTGAGCGTGATGCGGGTTACGGGCCTGCAAGTTGATGCGGACAGCACCCCGGTTCCGGCCACCCCGGGAAGCAAGTGGGCCATGATCGTTGGCGACAGCATCACCGAGGGCTGCGGAGCGAGCGTGCTTGCGGGTTATTCCCATCTGGTGGGGCAGGCGCTCCGGACACAGGATTATGAGTATTGCCTGAATGCCTGCGGTTGGAGCGGCTGGATCCACCGGGGCGACGACGGAGAGAACGGAGACGTTCCCGGTTATTATACGTTTACAAAATCCACCAACGGTGTTGGCGGCCAGTATGACGACGCGGGCAGCCGCTGGAACAAGATCGACTGCAATCATTCCCTGCTCGATTCGAAGGGGCATATCAGCGCCTACGGTCAAACCGGCCAGGAACCCTCGCTGATCATGATCAACTATGGGACCAATGATGACCGCTCGCGTAAACCCAATCCCGTCGTTGCAGCCAGCATCACGCAGTGCCTGGCGGCCTTGCGTGCCAGCGCGCCCAACGCGCGGATCATCATCCTCATTCCGTTTGGTCAGTATTGCGCCACGGATTTGAAGGATGCCGTTGCCGCCCGCAAAAAGGCCCATCCAGCGGATACCAAAATCGCCGTGATCGACCTGGGGCTGGAAGTCGCGAGAAACCTCGACTACCAAGAGCCTCACGGCTTGATGGGAGGCCTGCACCCGAATGACCGGGGACATGCGAATTTCGCGGCAGCCATCATCCCGCAGATGATGAAGCTTATCGAAAAGTGAAATGAAAGAAATGAAAACAAACAATATGCACGCATTATCTATCAATAAAGCCCTAGGCGCGGCGCTGTTGAGCCTGGGGCTGCTGGCCATGCTCGGTGAAGGCGTAGGGGCGAAAAGCGCGGGTACGGTACCTTTGGGAACCGGTCGCAATTTGCGACCGGTTGTCTGCATCCTGATGATTACCTGAGATTTCTGTATCTAAGGTCGCGACTTGCGACCTTAGAATGCCAGATTCGGCAGTCGTGAGTTGAAACATGAAATCAGCAGGGAAACGCTCGCCATTCCGCTTCACGGCTTCATTGAGGCGCTTGGTTGGCACGCCATAGAGTCCTGCGAGGTCGGCGTCGAGAATGACCTTCTGTTGGCGTAGGGTGAGAATGAGCGATTCGAGCGGCTGGGATGATTTCATGGGAGGAACATCGCTTCCCTAGCAAAATCCCGGCGGCCGGACAACCCTGGATCTTGATCAAACCTGCAAGCAGCAACTCGCGCCTCCGCAGGCGACGACCTTTCCTGTCAGCCCCCGAGCGCCGCGGCGCAGCGGCGGAAGTGATGGCCGTAGATGGCGAGCCTGACCGCCATGGGCAAGAGTGTGGGTCGTCGGAACATGGTCCAGGTGAGCAAGCGCCAGTATTGGAACCGCTCACGGCCGATCACCCCGAGACTCACGGCGGAGCGCGCGAATGCGGCGATGGCCTTGGGATCGAAACGCAGTGGCATTTTCGGCGGATGGAACTCGCGCAGGAAGGTCCGCACGCGCCGGTAATACGGGCGAGGCGCATAGATCGAGGCGATCAGGTTGCGGTAGCCGTCCCGCAATGCCTGCAAGTCCATGCGCGGCAGAAAATTGGTGGTGCCGTCGCTGTTGTTGCCGCTGGATGCGCCTAACAAACGGCCCTCGCGCCCCAGCCGCTCAAACAACTTGGTGCCCGGCAGGGCGGTCAGCATGCCAACCATCGCGGTGACGATCCCGCTGCTCTGGATGAAATCAAGCTGCCTGCGAAAAATGGATAGAGTATCGCAATCGAAGCCGACGATGAATCCGCCCTGCACTTCCAAACCGGCGCGTTGCAATTTCCTGATATCATCCAACATATCGCGGCCGCGGTTCTGGCGTTTGTTGCATTCCGCCAGTCCGGCTTCATCGGGAGTTTCGATGCCGATGAACACGGCGTCGAATCCCGCCGCGACCATCTCGCGGGTGAGCGCCTCGTCGTCGGCCAAGTTGATCGAGGCCTCGGTATAAAATGTGAGTTGGTGCCGCCGCTTGCCCTGCCATCTGACAAGCGCCGGCAGCAGATCCTCGCGCAGCTTGCGTTTGTTGCCGATGAAGTTGTCATCGACGAAAAACACCGGCCCGCGCCAACCGGTGGCGGCCAACGCATCAAGTTCGGCTAGCACCTGCACCGACGACTTGGAACGGCTGCGGTGGCCGAACTTCGCGGTCACATCGCAGAACTCGCA
>Ga0118677_10016691_pt1 | contig 10014 bp, 5 predicted proteins | sample AliMusrvi5mmetaG_FD_86154 | JGI IMG/M metagenome (GOLD analysis project Ga0118677, IMG submission 86154)
TGGGATTTGGGAACGGTTACCAACGAGGTGGTGACCACAATGGCCTTGCTGGCATACGATGACATTTTAAGTGTCCGCTATTTCGATGCCAGCCTTCCTGCCTATTGGAAAAAAGATGGAAAAACCATCGAACAATTGCTTTCCCAATCCCTGTCCGAATTTGCTGGATTAAGTGGGAAGTGTGTCTCATTTGACATGGAACTGGTCAGGGATTTGGAAGCGGCGGGAGGTAAAAAATATGCAGAAATGACTGCCCTGGTCTACCGCCAATGTCTGGCCGCCCATCAACTGGTAGCCGATGCCAATGGCCAGCCGCTGATTTTTTCCAAAGAAAACTTCAGCAACGGCTGCATGGCCACCATCGATGTGGTCTATCCAGCCTCGCCCTTCTTTTTTCTTTTTAGTCAGACTTTGACGAAGGCTATGTTGCAGCCCATCTTCGCCTATGCCAAATCGGAACGGTGGAGATTCCCGTTTGCCCCACACGATTTAGGAACTTATCCCCATGCCACTGGTCAGGTATATGGCGGCGGCGAGCAGACCGAAGAGAACCAGATGCCCGTCGAAGAGACCGGAAACATGGTGATCATGACAGCAGTCCTCGCCAAAATGGAAGGGAATGCCAATTTTGCCAACGACAACTGGCCGGTTCTGGAAAAGTGGTGCGAATACCTGCTGGCCAAAGGGTTTGATCCCGAAAATCAATTGTGCACCGATGACTTCGCCGGACATCTGGCCCACAACATCAACCTTTCCGCCAAGGCCATCGAAGCGCTCGGCTGCTACTCCATGCTCTGTGAAATGACAGGAAGGAAGGAGAAAGCGGCTGAAATACGGAAAAAAGCAGAAGCCATGGCTGCAGAATGGATCAAACAATCAGCCGAAGGCGACCACACCCGACTGGCGTTCGACCGTCCGGGTACCTGGAGCCAGAAATACAACCTGGTTTGGGACAAGATCCTCGGATTGAATCTTTTCCCGAATGATATTCTGCAGAAGGAGATCCGATATTACCAAACCATGCAGGCCGAATACGGCTTGCCGCTCGACAGTCGCCAACGGTATTCCAAGAATGACTGGATCACCTGGACCGCTACCATGGCAGATACCAAAGTGGCTTTTCAAACGCTATTCAATCCGGTCTGGCAATATGCCAACTATACTCCTCAACGCGTTCCGGTATCCGACTGGTACATCGTCGACAACGCCTACATGGTTGGATTTCAGGCAAGGTCAGTGGTTGGCGGGTTTTTTATCAAGATGCTATCTGACAAGGCAATATGGAGTAAATGGGTGAACAGGGGTGGCAACATATCAGGTCCATGGGCGCCACTCAAAATTGACAATTGACAATTAGAAATTGACAATTGTCAATCAATTAAATTCTGCATAGGTGAATTGTACAACCCAATTGATACGCAAATAGATTATTCGCTTAACTTATTGAAACAACCTACCAACATATAATATTCGTATGAGAAAGAAAATTACACTAGCAGCTTTTGCCCTGCTCTCCTTTCTTGCAGGAAATGGTCAGCCACAAAACCAGAATTTTCCCTTCCGGGATCCATCCTTGTCCACCGAAAAAAGGATAGATGATTTAATCGGACGGTTGACACTGGACGAAAAAATAATGCAGATGATGGACAAGACACCGGCCATCGAACGCCTGGGAATTCCGGTCTACAACTGGTGGAATGAAGCCCTGCATGGGGTTGCGCGAACCGGTTTGGCGACCGTATTTCCGCAGGCGATTGCGCTGTCTGCAACATTTGATGAGGCAGCCATGCTGGAGACTTTTACCGTGATCAGCGATGAGGCACGTGCAAAATACCACAACTACCAGAAGGAGAATAAATTCGACAGGTACAAGGGGCTTACTTTCTGGACTCCCAACATCAATATCTTCCGCGATCCGCGCTGGGGAAGAGGCATGGAGACCTATGGCGAAGATCCATTCCTGACCTCAAAAATGGGGTTGGCTGCTGTGAAAGGGCTGCAGGGGGATGATCCAAAATATTTCAAGAGTTTCGCTTGTGCCAAACATTTCGCCGTTCACAGCGGACCGGAATCAAGCCGTCACAGTTTCAATGCACAGGTCAACGACCGTGATTTGTGGCAAACCTATCTTCCTGCCTTCGAGGCTTTGGTGAAAGAGGGCAATGTCCAGCAAGTGATGTGTGCCTACAACCGGTTTGAGGACAAGCCCTGCTGCGGAAGCGACAAACTACTCGTAGACATTCTCCGGAATCAATGGGGCTACAAGGGAATTGTGGTATCCGATTGTGGTGCCATCGACGATTTCTACCAAAAAGATCCGAAAACTCCCCGGCACGATACACACCCTGATGCCCCTACCGCTTCCGCGGATGCGGTACTCAACGGAACGGATGTAGAATGCGGTAACAGCTACAGGAGCCTGTCGGATGCCGTAAAAAAAGGGTTGATCAAGGAGAGCCAGATCGATGTCTCACTGCGCAGACTCTTCAAAGGGAGGTTTGAACTCGGCATGTTCGATCCCGATGAGATGGTGAAATGGTCTAAAATCCCCTACAGTGTGGTCGATTGCCAGAAACACAAAGACAAAGCCCTGAAGATGGCCAGAGAGAGCATGGTCCTGCTGAAAAACAAAAACAATACGCTGCCGCTGAGCAAAAAAATCAAGACGATTGCCGTGGTTGGCCCCAATGCCAACGACTCGATCATGTTGTGGGCCAATTACAATGGATTCCCATCCAAAACGACCACCATCCTGCAGGGCATCAAAAACAAATTGCCAAATGCTACCATCCTCTACGAAAAGGGTTGCAATCACACTGGAGTCGTCAATGCCGACAGCATGAATCTGATTGTTTCTAAAGTTAAAAATGCAGACGTTATCCTGTTTGTCGGTGGAATTTCACCAAGGTTGGAAGGCGAAGAGATGCGGGTTACGGTTGTAGGTTTCAAAGGGGGTGACCGCACCAATATTGAGATTCCAACCATCCAGAAAGAACTGATCAAGGCCTTGAAGGCAACGGGTAAGCCTGTCGTGGATGTGGTTTGTACCGGCAGTGCACTGGCATTGAACTGGGAAGAAGCCAATGTAGATGCTATCCTCAACGCCTGGTATGGTGGCGAAGCTGCCGGTAACGCCGTTGCGGATGTACTTTTTGGAGATTACAATCCTGCCGGCCGTCTACCGGTTACCTTCTACAAAAGCATCGACCAGCTTCCTGCTTTTGAGGATTACTCGATGAAGGGACGTACCTACCGCTACATGACAGAAACACCCTTGTATCCTTTCGGTTATGGACTTAGTTATACAAAGTTCGCATATAAATCAGCAACATTATCGAAATCAGTGGTCTGTAAAACGGATAGTGTGAAACTGTCTGTCGAGGTGCAAAACATGGGAAAACGCGATGGAGATGAAGTGGTACAGGTTTACCTCCGGAATCCGAACGATCCCAACGGTCCGCTGAAGGCACTGAAGGGATTCAAGAGGGTATCATTGAAAGCAGGTGAATTGCAGAAAGTCAACTTTGTGCTCGCATCCGGGACATTCAATTCCTTTAACGACCACACCCGGAAATTTGAAATACTTCCCGGCAAGTATGAATTGCTCTACGGAGGCAGCTCAGACGACAAATCACTTAAGAAAATCAGCCTTGAAATCCAATAATCATCCATCATCCATCATGAAGTATCTTTTTACAATTTTCGCTTTGCTTCTTCTATCCAATATTAGCTTTGGGCAGCCTGATATCAAGCCAAACAAGGTTGTTCCTTCGCAGAAGCAGCTCAACTACCAGTCGCTGGAAATGGTTGGGTTTATCCACTTCAACATGAATACCTTCACCGACAAGGAGTGGGGATATGGCGATGAATCACCGGCCCTCTTCAATCCCCAAAAACTGGATTGCGAACAATGGGTGAAGGCTGCAAAAGATGCCGGTATCAAGGAGTTGATTCTGACCGCCAAGCACCACGACGGATTCTGCCTGTGGCCAAGTGCCTACACCGAGCATTCCGTCAAAAACAGTCCCTATAAAAACGGGAAAGGCGACATCGTGAAGGAATTTACGGAGGCATGTGCCAAATATGGGATGAAAGCCGGATTGTATCTCTCCCCATGGGACAGGAACCATGCCGGATATGGCACCCAGGCTTATATCACCTATTACAAGAACCAGCTGCACGAATTGCTTTCCAATTATGGCAAGATTTCGGAAGTATGGTTCGATGGGGCCAATGGCGGAGACGGTTATTATGGAGGAGCCAGGGAGACCCGAAAGATTGACAAGAAATCCTACTATCCCTGGGATGATATTCGGGAGATCGTTTACCAATTGCAGCCTGAAGCCCTTATTTTTTCAGATGCAGGCCCTGATATCCACTGGATCGGAAACGAACGAGGCATAGCCGGTGAAACTTTCTGGAGCATGCTTGACAGGAGTCAGGTAGCAGTCGGCGATGCAGACACGGATTACCTGAACCGGGGTGATTACTATGGATCGTCGTGGGTGATCGGTGCATGTGATGTCTCCATCCGGCCGGGGTGGTTTTACCATGCCACGGAGGATGAAAAATTCAGGACTCCTTCCCAGTTGGTTGATCTGTATTACAAGTCGGTTGGCCGGAACGCGGTGTTCCTGCTCAATATTCCCCCAAACAGGGATGGACTTTTCCCGGAGAAAGATGTAGTTGCCATGAAGAAATACAGGGAGATCCTGGACAATACCTTCAAAGAAAATTTAGCCTCGAATGCCAAAGTAACCGCGTCATCCACCCATTCTAATTCGGCAAAATTCAGTCCTGGAAACATCACCGATAATGATTTGAACAGTTATTGGGCTGCCGCTGATGACAAAAGGCAAGCATCGCTGGAAATTGCAATAGACAGGACCAAAAAATTCGATCGGATCCTGTTGCAGGAACCTGTTCGTTTCGGACAAAGAATTGCTTCGTTTGATATCCAACTTCTGCAAAAAACCGGATGGCAGACAATCGCAAGCGGCACCAGCATTGGGTTCAAGAAACTTTTGCGAATTACACCCATTGCAGGCAGTAAAATCCGGATCAATATTTGGGATGCTAACAATACACCTGCAATCTCCAATTTTGGCTTGTATAAAGCCGCTTCAGGAGACGTGGTTTTTTAATGGGGGAGCACGCCGGTGAGGTTTCAACGAGGTCTTTTAAAGCTGATTTCAGAATCGAAATATAACCAACAAAATAGTGCAACATGAATTACAAACCCTTGTCATTGTTGATTCTGCCTGCATTTTTGGCAGGTTCGTGCACTCTCCGGACTGGCAGTGAAAAGAGCGGTAACTCCATTGGCAGCCGTGGGTTCAACCAAACCTACCGGGAAGCCAACCTCGACAGGATTGCCTTCCCGATTGGGGGCCTTGGAGCTGGCATGATTTGTCTGGAAGGATCTGGTGCCATCTCCCATGTCTCTGTCCGCAACAGCCCTGATGTATTCAATGAACCGCTGTTATTTGCCGCCATCTGCGTCAAAGGCATCAACAACGGTGCACGGATACTGGAGGGTCCGGTCCCTTCCTGGAAATACTTCGGTCCGCCCAATACCGCCAATGGGGGAGAGCGCACCTCCTACGGTCTTCCACGATTTGAATCATCCGACTTTACTGCACGCTTTCCCTTCGCTGAACTGCATTTGAAAAATGATGGCTTTCCTTTGGAAGTAAAAATATCAGGCTGGAGCCCATTCATTCCTGGCGATCCGGATAACTCAAGCCTTCCGGTTGGCTGCCTCGAATACACCCTGAAGAATACATCACCGGCCATGATCGAGTCGGTATTTTCCTTTCATTCGGCCAACTTCATGAAACAAGGCAGTGGTGAAAACTCAGTAGACCGGCTTCCCACCGGTTTCATCCTCAGGCAAAAAGCCGGAGAAAAGGAGCCACAGTCACAGGGCGATTTTGCCATTTTTACAGATCAACCTTCCACCATTACAGATTGTTGCTGGTTTCGGGGCGGATGGTGGGATTCCCTCACCATGGCCTGGAAAAATGTGGAGGAGGCAGGGATGATTAATCGTCCTCCCATCCAAAGTGGTTCGCCCGGAGCTTCCCTTTTCGTGCCAGTCAAACTGGCTGCCGGAGAAGAAAAAACGATCCGGATTTCCATGGCCTGGTATGTGCCCAATTCAAATATCAGGCTGGGAGAAGATCCAAAGGAGGCTCCCAAATGTGATCCGACCTCCGGATGTTGCCAGTCGCCCTATTATCAACCCTGGTATTCCGGCAAATTTGGCAGCATCCTGGAAGTGGTCAATTATTGGAACAACAGCTACAATGAGCTGAAATCAAAGACCCAGCTTTTCACCAATGCCTTTTACAACAGTACCCTGCCGCCCGAAGTGATGGAAGCCGTGGCTGCCAACCTCTCCATCCTGAAGTCTCCTACCGTTTTGCGCCAGCGCGACGGGAAACTGTGGGCATGGGAAGGATGTTCCGACAAATCGGGCTGTTGCGAGGGCTCCTGTACGCACGTGTGGAACTATGCGCAAGCCATACCGCACCTCTTCCCATCCCTGGAAAGGACACTCCGTCTCACGGAATTCAATGAGAGCCAAAACAGCGAAGGTCACCAGAGTTTCCGGTCCGCTCTCCCAATCCGGCCAAAAGTTCATGACTTTCATGCCGCAGCCGACGGCCAGCTAGGTGGCATGATGAAGGTCTACCGCGAATGGCGCATCAGCGGCGACAACCAATGGATGAAGGAGCTCTTTCCAAGAGTCAGGGCCAGCATGGACTATTGCATTGCCACCTGGGATCCGCGCCACAAAGGGATCCTGGAAGAACCGCATCACAATACCTACGATATCGAATTTTGGGGTGCCGATGGCATGTGTACGGGATTTTATCTGGGAGCCTTGCTGTCGACTACCCAAATGGGTGAATTTCTTGGCGAAGATGTATCCAAATACCGCCAGCTTCTCGAATCCGGTAAGGAATTCATGAAGGACAGTCTGTTCAATGGAGAATATTTTTACCAGAGAATCAAATGGAAAGGGCTCAATGCTCCCGATCCGGTAAAGCTTTCACTCAACAGCTGGAACTCGAACTACTCGGAAGAAGCACAGGCGTTGCTGCAAAAAGAGGGTCCCAAATACCAATATGGTACCGGATGCCTTTCAGATGGAGTTCTTGGCTTTTGGCTGGCCTGTATGTGCGGACTGGAAAGCCCAATGGAGACTCAACTGGTTGCCAGTCACCTCGATGCTGTCTACCGCTACAACATGAAACACGATCTCTCCAACCATCCCAATCCGCAGCGTCCTACCTACGCCCTCGGCAAGGAGGGAGGATTGCTACTCTGTAGCTGGCCCAAAGGTGGAAAACTCTCCCTGCCATTCGTTTACAGCGACGAGGTGTGGACCGGAATCGAATACCAGGTCGCTTCTCACCTTATGCTGATGGGTGAGGTCGAAAAAGGTCTGGACATCGTCAGGACCTGCCGAAGCAGATACGATGGAAAAATCCGTAATCCCTTCGACGAATACGAATGCGGTCACTGGTACGCCAGGGCCATGTCGAGCTATGGATTACTCCAGGGACTTACAGGAGTGCGGTACGATGCAGTCGACCATATCCTTTACTTCGATTCTAAAATTGGAGATTTTACCGGTTTCCTGGCCACTGAATCGGGCTTTGGAAATGTAGGACTTAAAAATGGAAAGCCGTTTGTACGCATGGTATATGGAAATCTGGATGTAAAAAAGGTGTTGGTATCGGGTGTCGTTCAATCCTTGTAGATTGACTCCCCGTGCAGACAGAAGGAAAGCCAGATTCAATTCGGGTGCAAATGAAATTACGGGATCCAACTATTAATTGAAACCTGCACGAATTCAACTTCAAAAGCTTTAAAAATCGCTAAATTTGTTGTCCCTATCAACAACAGGATACAATTTACTTTTATCATTAATCATCCCGGTCAGGGATATAAAATTCAAATTATGAAGAAAAACATCATTTTGACCTTCACTTTGCTGGCAGCGATGCTGGTAACCGTTCCCGCCTTTTCGCAGGGAGTCAACCAACTGACGAAAAAAGAGAAGAAAGAGGGCTGGACCCTCTTGTTCAATGGTAAAAACTTTGATGGATGGAGGCAATGCAACGGCACAGCCATGCCTACCAACTGGAAAGTTGAAGACAATGCCATGAGGATCTTCACTGCGCCTGGAAAGAAACCGGGACAAGGCTCAGATGGGGATGTGGTTTTCGCTTCCAAAAAATTCAAGAATTTTGAACTTTCCGTCGACTGGAAAGCAGGCAAAGCAACCAATTCGGGCATCTTCTACTATGTCAGGGAGGTTCCGGGAAAGCCAATCTATTACGCTGCCCCGGAAGTTCAGGTGCTTGACAATGCCGATGCGAGCGACAACAAAATTGATAACCATCTGGCTGGTTCGCTTTACGACATGCTTCCCTGCGATCCAAAGACGGTACATCCTGCCGGCCAGTGGAATACCACCGTTATCAGGATCAAGGATGGAGTGGCTACCCACGTCATGAACGGCAAGGAAGTTGTAAAATACACCCTTTGGACCCCGGAGTGGGATGCTATGGTTGCCAAGAGCAAATTCAAAAATTTCCCGGGATTCACGGAAGGGATCGCCAAAGAAGGATTCATCGGCTTGCAGGACCACGGTTACGATTGCTGGTTCCGCAATTTGAAGATTCGTGAGTTGTAGTTGCCAAATTAGCAGGAATTTGATAGTATTGCAAAAGCCGGAACCTTGTCCATTTCCAGACAATGTTCCGGCTTTATGCTTTGGTCTTGTCTGGTTCCCTGCCGGGGAAACCTGATCTCAGGAGTTTTCTATCAAACCAAATGCCCATCAGTGCAAACCAGGGATCTATTTATACTCCAGTCAGTTACTTTGATTTAGTTTGATCGCTTCTCCTAACTTTCCCTCGTCGTTATATAACCAACAAAAGCAATTAACGCCTGCTTGTACTCCGAATCAGGGTAAACGACGAGTTGATCGAGGGCCATTTGATGGTATTTCTGCATCACTCCTTCGGCATAATCGAAGCCGCCTTTTTCAGCGATGAAATGGGTAACTGTAGTAATATCTGAAGTCGACTTGCTCTTATTGCGGATAATGTTCAAGATTTTTCGTTTTTCGGAAGCACTGCCTTCGTTGAGGGCATAGATCAGCGGAAGCGTAATCTTCTTCTCATGAAGATCGTTCCCGGTAGGTTTGCCGAGAAGATTTGATTTCTTGAAGTCAAAAAGGTCATCCTTGATCTGAAAGGCAATACCGGCATACTCACCAAACAAACGCATACGTTCAATTACTTCGGCATCCTTCGTTACGGAACAGGTACCCACCGCAGCACTGGTAGCCATCAGTGAAGCGGTCTTCTTTCGGATGATCTCAAAGTAAACTTCCTCGGTGATATCCAGTTTTCTGGCTTTCTGGATCTGGAGAATTTCACCTTCACTCATCTCCCGGACAGCCGTTGAAATGAATTGAAGAATGTCATAGTCCTTGTGCTCGATCGACCAAAGCAATCCCTTGGCCAAGATAAAGTCACCGACGAGTACCGCTACCTTGTTTTTCCAGATGGCATTGACCGAGAAAAAGCCACGGCGCTGGTAGGATTCATCCACGACATCGTCGTGTACCAGCGTGGCGGTATGCAACAATTCGATGGTTAAGGCAGCATGGTAGGTGCGTTCGTTGAACTGACCATTCAGTTTGGCTGCCAGGAAAACCAGAATGGGCCGCATCTGTTTCCCCTTGCGCCGGAGGATGTAGTGCATGATGGTATCGAGCAGGGGGATGGAAGTCGCTGTCGATTTTTTGAAATAGGGTTCAAAGTGACGCAACTCCGCTTCGACCGGAGCAATAATTTCATTTTTTGAGGCCATGCGGAATGAGCTGTTTCTACTCCCAAAAGTAATAAATTTTCGGCCACGGCGGGACTGTTTGTATCTGTTCTAAATTAAACATTTTAACGATTTGTTCCATTGATTAACTATATGGAT
>Ga0118677_10016694_pt1 | contig 10013 bp, 5 predicted proteins | sample AliMusrvi5mmetaG_FD_86154 | JGI IMG/M metagenome (GOLD analysis project Ga0118677, IMG submission 86154)
ATTTTAGATTCCTCTTTCGTGTGAATGAAAGGGAGTGCATTGACCATCTTGGTGATAAAAGGAGAAGAGGAACTGTAACTTCCGTTGAATCCGAGCATCGTATTGGCAATAGGATCGTCGCCGTAGTTCACTTTTTGGGTAAGCGGTTTTTCGAGCAGGTACATCACCGTGGAGCCGATGTTGAAATTTTTACTGATCTCGTAGTTCAGGTGGGTTCCCAGCATCGTCTTGCGCTGCATGCTGATCAGATCCTGGCTCTCTGTCGTGATCGTAATGGGAGTGCCGGATTGAAGCAATCCCTGATTTATCACCTTGACCCTGCCCTGGGTATAGTCGACGATGTAGTCCACATCCTCCTGAAGCTGCATGCCCCCTGCCATCACCTTGACGGATCCTCTGGCGATGTTGATGGCATCCAGGGATATTTCAGAATTGGAAAGCCCCTTGTAACTTCCTTTCAGGTGGTACTTATTTTTTTCAGCATCCTGCTCTGCTGCAGTTTTGGTATCGTTGTAGAGCGAGGTGAATACATATTTTTTGACGGCACTGGCATCCCCGTTGAATTTTTTTTCCAGGTTTGAACCAAAGGGCTGAACGACTGGAAAGATGATCCGACCCTTTTGGGCATCCACAGTGACACGGTCTATAAAGTCGAAAATACCATCCGGATAGGGGTCTTGTTGACTGTTCAGATTATCTAGGTTCATCACATTGAGCAGGTTCTTCTCCTTCAGGGGACCGTCTGGCAGGTAATTCAAATCTGTTCCTGAGGCATTGTTCCGATAGAGGACATCCATTTTAAACTGTTCACTGGAGAGTCTTTGCGCCTGAATATTGTAGATGTTTTTCATCATCAGGTCCCAGTTTTTAAATTTTGGATTCAGGTTGGTTCCTTTTAACATTTTAAGGACCAGTGTATTTGGAGCCTGAATTCCATCTGTCGAAAACTCACCTACCTGAAAAGTCTTGCCGTTTGCAGTATATTGATAGGCAACGGCAAGGATCTCGTCGGAATTGAGGGCCATGTTCAGGGAGATGTAACCCAATTGGCGGTTGATGGTGTATTCGGTCGAATCGAGGCGCCTTGCATTTTCAATTTTTTCATAATCCCGTCCGGCAATAAAATCCCTTCCCGAGAGTGGTTTAAGCGCCTCATTCAATTTGGAGATATCCCGAATATTGGAATAATTGGCGGTAAGTTCCTTGTAAATTCCATTGATGCTGTTGTTTGGCAGCTGATTGAACGGATAGCTGAGTCCGGGGGTATCCCCAAATTCAGGGATCGATTGATTTTGCTTGTTCTGTCCGTATTCTGCAAGGTCCAACAGGGCCAGGATGTTTCTGGATTCCTGAAAATGGCTGGATTTGTTGGTCACCCAGATCTCCACCTTGTTGATGGTCACGGAGGTTTTTAAAATGGGGATTTCTGTCAGCGCCTGGTCATAGGTGTTGTAAAAATGGTGACCCAGGAAGAAGTTCCTGTTGGCATCGTAGTTGGTGGCATTGATGTCGAACTTGGTCTGTTCTGCCCCTCCTTGTGTGTTGATCACCTTGGTCTCGCCCTTCTGTTGGGAGAAGAGGGTAGAAACGGAAAGTTTTCCAAACTGAAGATCCATCTTCACTCCAAACAGGTTGGTACCTCCCCGGATGAGTGATCCGGTCAATGGCATCGACACATTTCCTGCTTCCACATTTTTTACGATGTCGTCCTCATTGCCCGTATAAGTGAGTTTGATCTTATTTTCGAAATCGAAAGTCGCATCGGTATTGTAATTGAACCTCATTTTCAGTCGGTCGCCTATTTCACCATCGAGGCTAACATTTATTTTCTGGCTAAAATCAAAGGTGGTATTCCGTTGCATTTTGGTTGGGATGGCCGGATTCTCAATCTTGTTGCTCTTGAGTCCGAGCGTCATCTCTACATAACCCTGTGGATGGATGTTGACAACGCTGCTCCCGAAAACTTTGTTGAATGCTTCACCGCCCAGTTGAAACTGTGGAATTAACTGCGTACGACGATCCAGGGATTGCTGGGATATTTTTTTTCTCCAATAACGGTCGATTGATTCCTTCAGGTCTGTTTGCAGGTATTCGTGCAGGCTAAGTGCACCTGGTAACTTGTATTCAACGGTACCGGCTTTCTCCGTGAGCAGGTATTGTCCGGTAAGGGCATCGTAGCTGATTTCCATCTTGATGTTGGAAGGCTTCTTCAGGTAGAGTGCCGAACTATCACGGTCGTTCAGCCTGGAAAAGGAACTCTCTTTTTTTTTGGCGCGGAGATGAATGACGGTTGTATCGTTGTTGGAAGAGTCGTTCGCGGGGGAAATAAAGGCATCAAAACTCCTGTGCAGAGCATTTGCAGACCCAAGGGATGCGTTGCTGTGCCAAAAAAGTGCAAAACATGCAGAGAGCAGTGCTGCAACAAAGGTTTTGAAAAGTACTTTTTTCAATTTGTTCAAAAACTCTTTAATGCCAATTTGATAAGATTCTCAACGGCTATGGCAGGTTGTTCGGTTAGGACCTGGTCTACCAGTTTTTCTACAGTTTTTTTGTTAAACCCGAGCATTTCCAAAGCAGCCACCGCCTCAGAACGAACCGGGCTTTCACCCGAACGGAACAGCAGGTCGCCCGCCGGAATTTTTCCAATTTTATCCTTCAGATCGATGATCACTCTCTGGGCCGTTTTAATGCCTATCCCTTTGATGTTTTTCAGCAATCCAACGTTTTCTGTAAGAATGGCATGCTGAAGTTCATCTGGTTTGTGGGAGGAAAGCATCATAATGGCCGTATTCGCCCCTATTCCGTTGACAGAGATCAGCATCCTGAAGAGCTCCCGTTCCGACTGTTCAAAAAAGCCATACAACACGTGAGCATCCTCGCGGATCACCTGATGCAGAAAAAGACGGGCTTTTTCACTGCCGTGAAGTTGAGAGTAGGTAGTGAGAGATATATGAACTAAATAGCCAATATCGCCTGCTTCGATAACAATACCGGCAGGCGTCAGACTGATCACGGATCCTTTGATGTGTTCAAGCATGTGAGCGGAATTTGATGGAATTTATTCTCCTCCTGTACGATCTATTTCGTGGTGCTTCAGTGGATTTCTGGAGAGCTCTTTGTAGAGCTTTCTGGATTCAAATACGTCGATAGCGAGATAGATGGCATTTCGGAAGGAGTCTTCTGAAGCCACGCCTGTACCGGCAATGTCGTATGCGGTTCCGTGCCCCGGGGAGGTTCTTACGATCGGCAGTCCGGCCGTAAAATTAACCCCCGATTCAAAGGCAAGTACCTTAAATGGAATTAGCCCCTGGTCGTGGAACATGGCCAGAATGGCGTCGAATTTCTTGTAATCACCCGAGCCAAAGAAACCATCTGCAGCAAAGGGGCCAAGGGCAATAATTCCCTCTTCGTTGGCTTGTTTGATAGCAGGATAGATGACATTCTGATCCTCCAGTCCGATGACCCCGTGGTCTCCCGCATGGGGATTCAATCCCATCACCGCAATGCGGGGTTTCCTGATGGAAAAATCCTCGAGCATGGTTTTGTGCAGGATCCGGATGTTCGCCAATATTTTCTCTTTGGTCAATGCTTGTGAAACCTGCGCAACGGGGATGTGACCCGTTACTACTCCAACTTTCAGCTGATCACTAACCATCAGCATCATGTAGTTTTTTGCAGCAAACTCACTTGCAAAGTATTCTGTATGTCCGGGAAATTTGAATTGCTCGGATTGAATGTTTTCCTTGTTAATCGGAGCGGTGACCACCACATCGATGTCTCCCGATTTCAGATCCCTCACGGCAGCCTGTAGGGAAAGTAGTGCTGCTTCTCCCGCTTCAGGGGTCGATTTGCCCAATTCCACACGGATCTCCTCATCCACACAATTGATGATGTTGACTCTTTTGGAGTTGGCCTCACGGGCGTGGGTTATTTGGTTGAAGCTAAACAATTCGACATCAAGTGCTTTTCTGTGATAGGCTGCAACTTTGGGAGACCCATAGACGATTGGAGTACAAGACTCAAGTAATCTACTGTCTGACAGTGTTTTGATGATTACTTCATATCCTATGCCATTGATGTCCCCGTGGGTTATTCCGATTCTCAGTTTATGCTGGTCCATACTTTACGTTTATTGGTTTGAACGGCCACTTCCCGTCCTCTTTATTTGTCAAATTTAAACTTTTATTCATTCAATAGCGGATTAAGCTTTTGAATTTGAACCTGCATCCAAATGCAGCACAAGGGCATTGAAAAAATCGTAAAGCAGCCTCACTCCGGTAGCCGTTCCGCCCACCGTACGGTAGTGATCCGCTGCATGCAGGTAGGCGGGTCCTGCGATATCGAGGTGTATCCAGGGATAATCCACGAATCGTTGCAGGAATTTTCCAGCAGAGATTGCTCCAGCCTCCCCTCCACCGATGTTTTTCATGTCTGCGATGCTGGATTTGATCATTTCATCATACTCTTCCCAAAGCGGTAATTCCACCATCCTTTCATTGACCCTTTCGCCGGAAGCCTTGAGCATTTCAAACAAATCTCCGCATTGACTTCCCATTGCGGCTATGCCGTGAATCCCAAGTGTCATGGCCGCAGAGCCCGTAAGCGTTGCCAGATCTATCACGATCATCGGGTCGTACCTTTTTGCATAACAAAGGGCATCGGCCAGAATCAGCCTTCCCTCAGCATCCGTATTCAGCACCTCAACGGTTGCTCCGTTTGAAATGGTGATGACATCACCCGGCGTGATGGCGTTTCCCCCAGGCCTGTTGTCGGTGGCGGGTACCAGGGCAATGAGATGGAGCGGAAGCTGATTCTTGGCAGCAGCATAAATTGCTGCCGCCACGGCAGCCCCTCCTGCCATATCACATTTCATGTAATCCATCGATTTGGCGGTTGGCTTCAGGCTCAAACCTCCTGTGTCGAAAACGACCCCTTTCCCGACTAGCACAATTGGCTGACTGTTGACGACCCGTTCAGGTTTCCATTCCAAAACAGAGAAAGTAGGAGGATCCAGACTCCCCTTGTTGACTGCCAACAGGCCGCCCATTCCAAGCGCCTCGATCTGTTCTTTATTAAGAATTTCAGCCTGCATTCCGGCTTCGACGCACATTTGTTGAAAAACGGAGGAGAGCCCTTCTGCATTCAGACTAATAACGGGTTCATTGACCAGATCTCTGGCTTTGTACACGGCTTCGGTGATAACAGACAACACTTCCACCTGTTTTTCGGTAAGTTCATCTGCCTGGATAAGGATCTCAACCAGGCTGGTTCTTGCTTTTTCGGCCTTGGAGTTGTATTTTAAAAATTGATAACTTCCCAACAGGATACCTTCCACGAAAGCAAGTAACTTTTCCGAACAAGCAAGGAGTGAGACCACCTCTGCAGATTTGATCTTCTCTTTCCTGGCCCATTGAGCGACCTCATTCCCCAATCTTCGCCAGGCTTCCAACTGATGATTTGGGTCAGTCAGGAGGTTTGCCTGAATGACCAACAATTTGGTTGAGTAGCGATTTACCTCTGTTATTCGTTGCTCACTGCTCAGTTTCTCCTGGAGATAGCTACTCTCGGCTTCACTGAGGGATAATTTGGAGAGGTCTGCAGCATCCTTTATCAGAAAGATGCGAAAAATTGCCTCTGTACCTGGAATACTTTTCTTTATGATCATGGTTTCAATTCTTACGTTTTATAGCCATTCAAAAGGCTTTGGCTCAAAATTACTACCTTTAACCCAATATAAGCAAGGTAAGTGCAAAAGGAATGACGAAAAATTGATATTGGTCAACGTGAGTTGAATTCCCTAAGGTAGGGGTCTATTTTTCTGATCCTTTGTTGTAAATAGTTATATTACAGCGTACAAAGTAGCACCATAAGAGGTGTTATGAAAGGAACTTGGATTGAAAAATAACCATTTCTGCCCTTTTGACATCCTTTAGGTAGTTAATTGATTTCTGTTTATGTCACTTTTCCTGCTTCAATTTTCATATACTTAACAAAAGAATTGCCATTTTGTTAAATACAATTGTCACAATATATGTTTGCAGCGCTTTTTGAAAGGGCCTTGCGCCTCGAATCACTATCAGCTTCTGAAGGAGAATTGCTTCTGAAGGAGGCCTCTACTCCCGATTTAATTTGGGTAGCCGATTTCTTGAGAAGACTTCATAAACCGGGGGATGTGGTGACCTGGATGATTGACAGAAACGTCAACATCACCAACATTTGCATTTCTGGATGTACTTTCTGCAATTTTCACAGGAAGATCAATGGGGAAGGGACCTATACCACCACCGAGGAGGAGTATGTGGAGAAGATTGATCAGATGATCAGGTTGGGCGGAAGTCAACTGTTGTTGCAGGGTGGCATGCATCCGCATTACGGATTGAAATTTTATACAGACCTGTTTAGCGACCTGAAGAAGAAATATCCGGGCGTAAAATTGCATGCGCTTGGTCCACCGGAAGTAGTCCACATCGCAAGAAAGGAGCGGCTTCCTTTCCGGGAGATCCTTCTCAGACTAATGGAGGCAGGATTGGACAGCCTGCCCGGTGCCGGGGCAGAGATACTTTGCGATCGCGTCAGGAAGCAGGTTTCACCGGGAAAGGCATCGGCTCAGGATTGGCTGGATGTGATGAAGGAGGCGCATCAACTTCACCTGCTCACCTCCGCCACCATGATGTTCGGTCACATTGAAACTCCTTTGGAGCGGATGGAACACCTGGTAAAATTGAGAGAGTTGCAAGAGCAGAAGCCGGCCGGTAGTCCAGGATTCAAGGCTTTCATCCCCTGGCCAATTATGTCTGAAGGGACCGAGCTGGGGAAGAGTGCCGAGATCAAACCCACTCTGCCCGTTGAGTACATCCGGATGATAGCCATCAGTAGGATCATGCTGAACAATTTTGAGAACATACAGGCCTCCTGGCTTACTGTCGGGAGGGAGACCGGCCAGTTGGCCCTTCACGCAGGAGCCAACGATCTGGGCTCCATCATGATTGAAGAGAATGTTGTCTCTGCTGCCGGGGCCTCTTTTACCATGAATGCCACACAAATGCAAAAATGCATCCAGGAGGCAGGGTTTATCCCCCGGCTGAGAAACCAGGGCTATGATTTGATTGCATTGCCGGAAGGTATATGAACTTTTGCCATAGGCTTTCTTGCAGACACCAAACATTTGCAACTTATTTACCAACAGCTAATAGCTAACAGCTAATAGCTAACAGCCAGCAGCCTATTAAATAAACATATTTTGTACCTTTGTGCTGAAAATTTGAAAGGAAGGGCCGAGTGAAATCAATCATTCCGGAAGGATCCCTTTCAAACTTAACCCAAAAAAGAAGTTATTGAAATGAGAAAATGGCGTATTGAAGATTCTGCTGAACTTTACAACATCAACGGATGGGGAATCAATTATTTCTCCATCAATGAGAAGGGTCACGTGGTAGTTAAACCACGCAAGGACACTGTTGAGGTCGACCTGATGGAACTCGTTGAAGAGTTGCAGCTAAGAGATGTTTCTACACCGGTTCTGCTTCGTTTTCCAGATATCCTCGACAGCAGAATCGAGAAAATGGCAAGCTGTTTTAAAATTGCCGCCGAAGAATACAGTTACAATGCGCAGAATTACATCATCTACCCGATTAAGGTCAACCAGATGAGACCGGTCGTGGAGGAAATAGTTACACACGGAAAAAAATTCAACATCGGACTGGAGGCTGGTTCCAAACCTGAACTTCATGCGGTGATTGCGATTAATACTGATAACGATTCACTGATTATCTGCAATGGTTACAAGGACGAAGATTACATAGAGCTTGCCCTGCTCGCGCAGAAAATGGGACGTCAGATCTACCTCGTCATCGAAAAGCTGAGCGAGATGAAACTGATTGTGAAAATTGCGAAGCAGTTCAAGGTAAAGCCTAACCTGGGCATTCGCATAAAACTATCCAGTACCGGAAGCGGCAAATGGGAAGACTCTGGTGGCGATGGCAGCAAGTTTGGACTGACTTCCAGCGAACTGCTCGAGGCGCTTGATTATCTCGATAAAAACAAAATGAAGGATTGTCTTCGTCTTGTCCATTTTCACATTGGAAGTCAGGTAAATAAAATTCGCCGTATCAAGCTGGCCATGCGCGAAGCATCGCAGTTTTACGTCCAGATGCACAAGAATGGCTTTCATATCGACTTCGTGGATATTGGCGGCGGATTGGGAGTCGATTACGATGGAACCAGGTCTTCCAGCGAAAGCAGTGTCAATTACAGCATTCAGGAATATGTCAACGATGTCGTTTCCACTCTTGTGGACGTGAGCGAAAAGAACGGACTTCCGCATCCCAACATCATTACTGAATCGGGTCGCTCCTTAACGGCGCACCACTCTGTTCTTGTTTTTGAAGTACTGGAATCTACTTCACTTCCTACATGGGAAGAGGAAGAAGTCGTGAGTCCGGACGACCATGAATTGCTGAGGGAGCTATATTCTTTGTGGGATACCCTGAATCAGCCCAGGATGCTGGAAACCTGGCACGACGCACAGCAAATCCGGGAAGAAGCACTCGACAGATTCAGCCTCGGCCTGCTGGATATTGCCACCAGGGCAAAAATTGAAAGATTATTCTGGTCCATTGCCAAAGAGACCATCCAGATGATTACAGGGCTTAAGCATGTACCGGAAGAATTTCTGTCATTGCCTAAATTATTATCAGACAAATACTTCTGTAATTTTTCACTCTTCCAGTCTTTGCCTGATTCCTGGGCGATAGACCAGATTTTTCCGATCATCCCGCTGGATCGCCTGGATGAAAAGCCCGACAGGAATGCAACGATTCAGGATATCACCTGCGACTCGGATGGTAAAATTGAAAACTTCATTTCTGCACGTAGCCAGTCCTATAACCTTCCTGTACATTCCCTTAAACCAAAGGAACCCTATTACATCGGCGTTTTTCTGGTAGGAGCTTACCAGGAGATTCTGGGCGACCTGCACAACCTTTTCGGGGATACCAATGCCGTCCACGTTTCTGTGGATGAAAAGGGATACAGCATCGATCAGGTGATTGACGGAGAAACGGTTGCCGAGGTTTTGGAATATGTGCAATACAATCCCAAGAAGTTGGTGAGGACCGTTGAAACCTGGGTTACCTCTTCCGTGAAATCCGGAATTATATCGGCCGAAGAAGGGAAGGAATTTTTATCTAATTATCGTTCGGGATTATACGGATATACATACCTTGAATAGCCTCCCAATTAAATGAGGACTGCATTCATATACAGGCAAGGAAAGTGCATTTTGCATTGGCTTTGCCTTTTTTTTGCGCTCTCCATTTGGATCAATCCGCTTTGCGGTCAAAACTATTTTCAGACAGTAAAAGGGATCATCCGGGACCAGGAATCGCGTCAGCCCATCCCGGAAGTTGCCGTGAAATTCTCTGGTCCGACAGCGACCTACTCGGCTTTTACCGATCCCAATGGCTACTTCAGACTGAAGATTCCCAGTGGGCGTTGGGATTTGCTTGTTTCACGACTGGGATATGGTTCCAGGGTTCAGGATGTTCAGGTAGGAACGGGAAAGGAGGTCATGCTGGAGATCACCCTGGAGGCAAAAGTCTTCGAAACGCAGGAAGTTCAGGTTTCTGCGGGGAAGAAACAGTGGCTGACCCCTGCCAGCGGCGCCAGTGTCAGGACGCTGCAAAGCCAGGATGCTGCCAGATTTGCAGGTGGTTATTACGATCCGTTGCGGATGGTGGCCAATTTTGCTGGCGTCACAAGTGGAAACAGCGACGCAAGCAATGAAATTGTTGTCAGAGGCAACTCGCCCCGGGGGTTGCTTTGGAGACTGGAGGGGCTCGAAATACCCAATCCAAACCACCTTTCGAACGGTGTTGGCAGCAATGGAGGTGCTTATTCCATGATTTCGACCAACGTTCTGGCAGATTTTGATTTTTACACCGGGGCTTTTCCTGCCGAATTTGGGAATGCCTTGTCGGGGGTGATGGACCTGAGACTGCGGAAAGGGAATACCG
>Ga0118677_10016695_pt1 | contig 10012 bp, 4 predicted proteins | sample AliMusrvi5mmetaG_FD_86154 | JGI IMG/M metagenome (GOLD analysis project Ga0118677, IMG submission 86154)
GAGCTCTTCGGCCACGAGAAAGGCGCTTTCACCGGCGCCTCCCAACGCCGCATCGGCCGCTTCGAGCAAGCCGACGGCGGCAGTATTTTCCTCGATGAGATCGGCGAGATCGATCCGTCCACCCAGGTCAAACTCTTGCGCATCCTCTCCGAGCGCACGTTGGAACGGGTCGGCTCCAATACCCCCATCAAGATCGACGTGCGGGTGATTGCCGCCACCAACAAGAGCCTGCGCGGCCTGGTGGATGCCGGCAGTTTCCGCGAGGACCTGTTTTTCCGTCTCAACGTGGTGCGGATCCACATGCCGCCACTGCGCAACCGGCGCGAGGACATCGTGTTGTTGGCCAACAGTTTTCTGGAGGAATTCGCCAAGGAAAACCACCGCCCGCTCAAACCCCTCAGCGATGCCGCGCTGCGCTGCTTGCTGGCCTACGACTGGCCCGGCAATGTCCGCGAGCTGCGCACCGTCATCGAACACGGGGTGGTCATGAGTAATGAGGAGGTCATCGACACCCGCCATTTGCCGCAATTCTTGCTCGCGGCTCCAGCCGCGGCCGAGGAATCCGTCCCGTCTGGCAAAATCGCCCTTGAAAACCCGCCCGCTTTCAACTTGCATGCGCTCGAAGCCGATGCGATTCGTTGCGCCCTTGCCGCCGCCCGCGGCAACCGCACCCATGCCGCCGATCTTCTGGGCCTCAGCCGCCGTACCCTCCAACGCAAATTGAAAGACCTCCACCCCTAATGTCCTCATTCCTCCCCGTCTTACTCTCATGAGCGCCCAATCCTCGGCTTTCGATGCGGGCGTCATCATTCGTCGCAGCCTGTTTTTCCTGGTGATGATTTCCCTCACGCTCGGCAATCTGTTCACCCTGTTCCGCGGCCTCGACTCCCCGCAGGCAATGGACCAAGCCCAGATCGCGCGCGAAATCGCCCGCGGCAATGGCTTCACCACCAAAATGATCCGCCCGGCCGCCTACAGCCAGGCCGAAAATGCCAAAAAATCCGTCGTCTCTCTCACCAAATTTGAAGACACCTACCACTCGCCCCTCAATCCGCTGCTCACCGCCGCCATCCTCAAATTAGTCGGGGCGGTCGACGGGGTCAAATGGCACCAAATGGGCGAAAACCAACTCATTTTCCCGCTCGACCGGGTCATCGCCGCCATCAGCACGGTGTTTTTCCTGATGGCCATCGGCGTGAACTACCTGCTCATTTCACGCGTGTTCGACACCAAAATTGCCGCCGTGTGCGCCATCCTGATGCTCTTTTGCGAATCGTTCTGGAACTACGCGCTGAGCGGTTTGCCGCAGATGTTGATGCTGATGCTCTTTTCGTGTGCGATTTACTTTGTGTATCGGGCGATTGAAGCGGCGGCGGAGGGCCGCGTGGCGATGACCCCCGCGATGATTGCAGGGGTGTTTTTCACCCTGCTGGCCCTCACTCATTGGATGACGGTGTGGATCGCCCTGGGCTACATCATCTTTGCAGCCATCGCTTTTCGCCCGCGCGGCATTGTCGCGGCCGCCATCCTGGTCCTGCTGCTGATTCCCGCCACCTTCGTGATGATGCGCAATACCGGCATCAGTGGCACGCCTTTCGGCACCGCCTATCTGACCCTCTACAATGGCCTGGCCGGCTCCGAGGATGACATCATGCGCACGGTCAACCTCCAGGACAACCTCAACCTCAACGGCTTGTTTTCCAAAATCATCCGGGTGGCGTTGCTCCAAACCGCCGACATCATCCCGTTTTTGGCCGGCATCATCGTCGCCCCGCTGTTTTTCATCTCGCTGTTGCACCCGTTCAAGCGCAAACCCATCGCCACCTTCCGCTGGGCGATTCTGCTGATGTGGTGCACCACCGCCGTCGGCCTCGCCTTCTTCGGCGTCACCCCCAAAGGCTTGGATCCAAACCAACTCCACCTCGTGTTTGCCCCCATCATGACCGCCTATGGCCTGGCCTTCCTCTCGATCCTGTGGGGCCGCCTCGAGTTCGTCGCCGCCACCCCGTCGCTGCGCAACGTCCATTACATCTTCATTGTCGTGGTCTGTTCGCTGCCCCTGCTGTTGTCGCTGCCCCAAAAAATCAGCGTCGGCATCCAAAACCGCGACAAGGGCGGCTTCCCGCACTGGCCGCCGTACTGGGCCCCCGCCCTCAATTTGCGCCTCAAGAAAATCGTGCCGGAAAACCAGGTGACTTTCTCCGACCAACCGTGGGCCGTCGCCTGGTATGCCGATCGCATCAGCATCTGGCTGCCGTCGGATCGGGCCGGCTTTGAAAAACTCGACAACATCGCCACCGATTTGGACACCGCGGCGGCCGGCATCCTCATCACCCCGTCATCCTACGGCGCCAACAACATGTTGGAAATTCCCGGCAAGTACAAGGATTTCACCTCGCTCGTCCTCGACGGGCAGGCGATGATAGCCACCTCCACCACAGCCAACTCGCTCGCCGACAAGGACAAGAAACTCGAGACCGTGGTCAAACGCTACCCGTACCGCGTTCCGTTGATAGGTTACTACATGACCTTCTACAGTGCCAAACCCGTGAAAACCTCCGATAAACCGGAATGACCGCGATGCCACGCAAGAAAGACAACCTCGCACCTGCCGCCGCACCCTCGTTTGAGGACGCGCTGGCCGGGCTCGAGGCGATTGTCGACTCCATGGAGCATGAGCAACTGCCGCTCGAAGAACTGGTTGCCAGCTACGAGAAAGGCTCGGCCCTTCTCAATCACTGCGAATCGATCCTCAAGTCCGCCCGCGGGCGGATTGAGCTCATCACCCTTCGCAACCCCAACGAAAGCACAGCGGAAGCCGCCGCGCCCGGCGCCCAAGCTCCCGCCCCTCCGCCGGTCCCGGCCGAGGATCCCAACGACGATGACGACATCCGCCTGTTCTGAACCTCCTGCGCTCGGTCCCCTGCTTTCGGCCATTGCTTGTCCCGACGACGTCAAGAAACTCGCCGACGACGAATTGGTGGCGCTGGCTGGCGAGATCCGCCACTCGCTCATCACCTCACTGTCGCGGACCGGCGGCCATCTCGGACCCAATCTCGGCGTCGTTGAATTGACCATCGCGCTGCACCGCGTATTCTCCACCCCCGACGACACCCTGGTGTTCGACGTGGCGCACCAGGGCTACGTCCACAAAATGCTCACCGGGCGGGCGTCGCGCATCCACACCATCCGCACCTATCAAGGCCTCAACGGTTTCCTGTTGCGCAGCGAATCGCCGCATGACGCCTATGGCGCCGGCCATGCCGGCACCGCCCTGTCAGCCGCCCTGGGCATTGCCACGGCCCGCGATCTGGCCGGCGAAAACCATCACGTCGTGGCGGTCGCCGGGGATGCCGCCTTCACTTGCGGCCCGACCCTCGAAGCACTCAACAACATCGCCGAGACCACCCGCAATTTCATCGTCGTGCTCAACGACAACGAGTGGTCCATCGACAAGAACGTCGGCGCCATCGCGCGCTATTTCAATGCGCTGCAAACCCACTCGACCTATGCCGCGGTGCGCAGCAAGGCCGCCGAATTTGTCGAGAAACTCGCCGGCAAGGCGGCCCGCAGCCTGGCCCACAAAGTCGAGGAGAGCGCCAAGAACCTGTTGTTTCCCAACGTGCTGTTTGAAAAATTCGGTCTGCGCTATTTTGGCCCGATCGACGGCCACGACCTGCGCCTGCTCATCCGCACCTTCGAGCACCTCAAAACCCTGCACGAACCCGTCGTCCTCCATATCATCACCGAAAAAGGCCGCGGCTATCAACCCGCCCTCGACGACCCCGGCAAATTCCACGGTCTGGGTGCCTACAAGCTGGAAGACGGTTCCACCAGCAGCACCAACACGCCGACCTGCTCGGAGATCTTCGGCCGCACCCTAACCGATATTGCCAAGACCGACCCGAAGATCATCGCCATCACCGCGGCGATGCCCGGCGGCACCAAGCTGGATGTGTTCCGCAATGAGGTGCCGGGCCGCTATTTTGACGTCGGCATCGCCGAGGAGCACGCCGCGCTGTTTGCCGCGGGTCTGGCCTCCAAGGGGTTCCGGCCGTTCCTGGCGATCTATTCCACCTTCATGCAGCGCGCCTATGACATGATCATCCATGACATCGCGCTGCAAGGACTGCCCGTGCGCTTGTGCATGGACCGTGGCGGCCTCTCCGGCGACGACGGCCCGACCCACCACGGCCTCTTCGACATCGGTTTCCTGCGCCTCATCCCCGGCCTCATCCACATGCAACCCAAGGATGAGGATGAGTTTGTGGATATGCTTCACACCATGGCCGCCTACGATGCCGGCCCCTCCGCCATCCGTTACCCCCGCGGCTGCATCAAGGGCACGCCGATCAAGCCCACCCCCCAACTCCTCGAAATCGGCAAGGCTGAAGTCGTCGCCGATGGCACCGACGTCGCCCTCATCGGTTTGGGCAGCCTGTTTGAAATGGCCGAACACACCAAGATTCTGCTCGAAGCCAAGGGACTCTCCGTCGCCCTCATCAACCCGCGCTTCATCAAACCGCTGGATACCGCCGTGCTGGAAACCTACGCCGCCAAGTGCCGCGTCCTGTGCACTTTCGAGGACCATGTCCTAACCAACGGGTTCGGCTCCGCCGTCATCGAGCACCTCCACGGTGCCGGATTGCACACCCCCGTCGAGCGCATCGGCTGGCCCGATGAATTCATCCAGCATGGCAAGCCCGAAACCCTCCGCGAACTCCACGGCCTGACCGCCGCCCACGCCGCCGAAAAAGTGGCGCGCCATTTCTAACGCCACGCAGCCCTTCACCGGTCGGCACTTGGCTTCCCGGCTTTGCTAGACCACGGCACCGGGCGCGATGCCGCAGCCACCCGCATGACTGGCGGCGGGGTGCAAGCCGCCAAGCACGATTGACGAAAGTTGCCGCCAGGTGCGCCCGTAGCTTTCTATCGAAGGACTATCGCGAGGCAATGCCCCCCTTTACGACGAATCCGCTGCACCCTTGCCAGGTCTGCGGACTTCTTGAATGGAGGGCAGGCCGGCTTCGCTGAATCCGTGCTTCCACCCCATCCTGCCACCAACCAAAACCAGAGAACACCCCAACCGCACGCGCATCCTAACACAAGCCAAAGAAAGAGCCGTTGCCATGACCACACCAGATAGAACCCACCACCGCAGAATCAATTTGAACCATCTCGCCCTCGCCATGGCGCTGGGTGCAGCATTCGTGGCGGCCCGCGCCAGCGCCGACACCACCGTTGCCACCGGCAGCACCTTGACGATAACCGATCCAACCGACTTCAACGCCAATGCGGGTGCCGTAACAATTTTCAACGGCGCTTCGCTCCAGTTCCGACCTAACAGCCAGGGCAATTACCCCCTCGGCAACAACCTCATCCTCGCCGGCAGTGGCGGCTCCATCAGCCTCGGCTTCAAAGCAAACGACACCGACTACACGTGGAACGGCACGCTGACGTCCACTGCGACCGGTGCCCAAACCCTGGCCATCGCCACCGGCCTGGGCGCCAACGGCGACCGCGAGTCGGTCACCTTCAACTCGCCAATCCCCGATGTCGCCGACGCCAGCCCGCTGGGCCTGAACGTCAATTTTTCGACCCAGTCCGGCTCGCAGAGCTGGGTCAATCTCAATGCGGTCAACACCTTCACCGGGCCGATCGCCTTGGTGAAAGGCGCCAACCTGCAGCAGGGCTACGTGACCATCGGTGGCACCTTGACGCATTTCAACGGGAATACTTCCGGGGCAGGGACCTTGGGTGGCGGAAATTATGCCGGGGCCATCTCCCTCGATAGCAACACCATCCTCAACTACGCCAGCTCGGCAGACCAGCTCCTGGCCGGCACGATTTCCGGCGCGGGTGCCCTGTCCAAGACCTCCGGCGCAGGAACGCTCACCCTTTCCGGCCCCAACACCTATGGCGGCAACACCACCGTCGGCCGCGGCACGCTGGCCCTCGCCACCGGTGGCGGATTGACCTTCGTGGTGACCAATGGCTCCAGCAACAAGATCACGGGAGCGGGCAGCGCCACGTTGGATGGGAGTTTCACCATCGACACCTCGGCGGTGACTGCTCCCATCGCTTCCTGGACGTTGGTGGACGTCACCACCAAGACCTATGGCTCTAACTTCAATGTCGTCGGCTTCAGCGGCGCCGCCCACGTCTGGACCAAGGTGGATGGGGCCGCCACCTGGACCTTCAGCGAGGCGAGCGGAGTGCTGAGCATCAACACCGTGGCAACGATGACGGCCTTTGGGATTCCCGGCTATGCCGGCACCATCAACGCCAGCGCCATGACCGTGCAACTGTTTGTGCCCTACGGAACGAATTTGGCAACCCTCGCGCCGACTTTTTCAATCACCACCGGCACCTGCGACCAGACCAGCGGCGCGCCACCCGCGCCAACCTTCGCCGCCACCAACCCGGTCACCTACACCGTCACCGACGGGGTCTCCCACCCGTACGTGGTGACGGTGACCGTCTTGCCGCCCGGGCCCGCCGGCGTCAATGGCCCGGTGCTGTGGATAGATGCGTCGCAAATCGCAGGCCTGAGCAACGGCAATTCCGTGGACACCTGGACCGACCTGTCTGGCTATGGCCATACGGCCTCGAAGACTGCCGGCACCATGACCTATGCCACCGGCCAGGTCAACGGCCTGCCGACGGTGCTGTTCCGCGCCAGTGCGTATGCAAATCTCCTCGGAACCCTCTTCGCCAAGGAACAGTATATCGTCTTCAGAATCCAAGGTGGCGACTGGGGCACCGTGTTAGGTAGCCAGTCGCAGAGCGGATACCTGCTAAATCCCGCGGGTTATTTCTGGAACGGCATGTATCCAGCCGGCGTTTCGCAAAATGGCAGCGTGGTGACGGCACAGCCCTACCAACTGAGCAACATCGCCAACTTCATGATTCTCAAAATCACCGGCAACAGTATCGATCCAAGCGTCCGCTCGGGCTGGGCGCTGGGCTTTCAGGGCGCGGGTAGCTGGCATGCGTTGAACATGGACCTGGCCGAACTCGTCGCCTACGACCATCCGCTCTCCGCCGCGGAGGAACAAGCCGTCGGCAGCTACCTAACGGCAAAATACAATGTCGTGGACTCGACCTATCCGGTCGGCCCGCAGAAAAACATCGTCAGTTTCACCTTTCCTTCCTACGGGGACGCGACGATAGCCGGCACCGCCATCACCAAGTATGTGCCCAATGGCACGGTGGTAACGGCGCTGGCGCCCACCTTCACCTTGTCCGCCAATGCCACCTGCGATCAAGTCAGCGGCTCCACCCATGACTTCAGCAGCCCTGTGACCTACACCGTGACGGCCTCGGACAGCACCACCAAAGTCTACACTGTGACGGTCACGGTGTTGCCGCCCGGCCCGCCGGTGGCCGGATACACCCGCTGGTTCGACGCCTCCGCGCTGGGCCTGGCAGACAATGCGGCAGTGACCCAGTGGATTGACAGCAGCGGCAACGGGGCCACCGCCACGGTGCCGGGGGGCAATGCCGCTCCCACCTACGTGGCCAACGCGGGTACGGAAAGCGGTCTCGGTGCGATCTATTTCGCGGGCAACAGCAATGCCAACAACAGCGCGGCGCTGGGGTTCACCCGCGACAGCAGCATCCGCGCGGTCTTTGCCGTGTTCAAGGGCAACAGTTTCCTGCTAACCGATGCCAGCCAATACCATTTCCACCGTCCCACCGACAACGATGCGACCTCCCCGCTGTGGGCAGGGTATGCCAGCGGCAATATCACCGGCGGGTCCACCTACGTGAACGGAACCCTGGTCAACGGGACCAGCTTCAACATGCCCACCACCCTCCACAACGGCTTCAATCTGGTGGAAGTGCTCACCACCGGCTCGGTGCAGGCCGATTCCTTCAACAAGGATCGCACCTTCCATTCCGGCAATCAATACCAGGCCGAGGTGATCCTCTACGACCGCGTCCTGAGCGATGCGGAGCGCCAGCAGGTCGAGGCCTACTTGACGAGCAAGTGGTTCGCCGCCGCCACCAGCGGCTACGCCACCTGGGCCGCCACCTACGCCGGCGGCCAGAGCGCCGACAAGGACTACAACCATGACGGCGTACAAAACGGCATCGCCTACTTCATGGGTGCCACCGGCCTGGCCACCAATCCAAGCGTGGTCAACGGCAAGGTCGCCTGGCCCCACAGCGCCAGCGCCACGGGCATCACCTATCAGGTCTTGAGCTCGCCGAACCTAACGACATGGACCGATGTGACCGCCGATGCCGTGGATGCCGGGGGCGTGCTGACCTACACCCTGCCGAAGAGCAATCCGGCAGGGTTTGTCCGCCTGAAAGTGCTGGCTCCCTGACGTCGCGGCCCGCATCAAGCCTCGCCGAACGCATACCTCCGGGGCCGCTGCCTAACAAGCAGCGGCCCCGTTTGCGTGCGCGGATGGGGGATTTGCAGTGAAAAGCCCAAAAAAGTCCTCGACATGCCGCCCGGGCGCTCCTTAGCTCGCGCCGGCAAAGAAGGCGAGGGTGCCGACCTTTCCGGCAGTTCCGGAGTACCCGAGTACTCGAGCCGGCTCTGCCGCATAGTGGGATGAGCATCTTGGCTGTTCCAAGCAACCAAACCGCTGCGAACCACCCAGCCTGCAACGCCCCCAAACGTCCAATTGTCCGTGTCAGCAACCGTAATCCAAAGACCATGAATCATCCGCCACGAATCGCAACTCCCCGCTTCCCTTTCAAACCCTTCGCCCTGGTGACCCTTTTGGGCTTGGCATGCCTCCCCGCACAGGCACAAACCGTGCTCCCGGTCGGCGGCAGCGGCACCATCGCCGACGAAACCCTGCCCACCGTCGCCGAGGGATCCAAACTGGTCGCGCAAGTTCCCAGAGGCGGCGTGCATTGGACAGCCAACGGCGGCGAGGGCGTGGTGTACTCCAAGCTCAACAGCCCAACCCTGACCGTGCCGCACAGCGGCGAGGTGACGCTTAAATTCACCCACCGCTTTGACTTCGAAGACGGTTATGACGGCGGCGTGGTGTACCTGTCGGTCAATGGCGCGGCACCCACCCAGGTGGCGGCGGGCGCGTTTACCGCCAATGGCTACAATGCCAATTTGAGCGGCAGCAGTGCTTTCACCAACCAGGACGTGTTTAACGGCACCTCGGAGGGCTACGACACGCTCACCCTCATCCAGAGCGTGGCGAGTCTGGGCACCTTGGCTGCCGGCGACAAGATTTCCATTCAATTTCGCGGCGGCTGGGACGAAGGATATGCGGCACCGGCACCGGATTGGGAAATTGGCACGGTCGAGCTGCGCGACAGCCTCGATACGGCCATCCTCGACGTCGATTTCCTCAACGGTGCGGGCAAGTTCACCGCCGTGAGCGACGTGGGCCTCGCGGGCCCCTGGCGCTATGCCGGGCCGCAATGCCATTTTGAGATCGACGCCGACGCGTTGACGGCGGATCGCTATGTGCCGGACAGTCCCGGGCCCAATACCATCATTGATCTGAGCGGTGCCGATATCGCGGTGGTACTGCTCGGCGGAACCCTCGATATTGGAGACGCTTTCAACTTGTTTGACCTGGCGGGCGGCACCACCCTGCGGGGCAGCTATAACAGCATCAGCCTGCCGCCGGGCCAGTGGAACCTGTCAAACCTGGGCGTGACCGGCACCATCGTCTATGTCGGCCCCCCAATCACCGATGCCGACGTCTCGACGGTGGCCGCTTCGCTGCCCAAAATCTGGGCGGACGGCTTCGACACATCCACGGTAACGGTCAGCCTGAAGAGCGTTGGCGGCGATCCGGTCGCCGGCAAGACCGTGTCGCTGGTGTCCAGCCGCAGCGGCGGCGTGGACATCATCACGCCAGCCACCGCGCTTTCCGATGCCAGCGGCGTGGCGACCTTTAGGGTAAAATCATCGACAGTGGGCGGCCCGGCGGTGTTCACGGCCACCGATGTGGATGACGGCCCGGTGGTGCTCACCCAAACGGTCAGCGTGTCGTATGCCGCCAATCCGCCCGCCCTCGCC
>Ga0118677_10016696_pt1 | contig 10012 bp, 4 predicted proteins | sample AliMusrvi5mmetaG_FD_86154 | JGI IMG/M metagenome (GOLD analysis project Ga0118677, IMG submission 86154)
CAACATAAGCTCCGAATCTATAAGACCCGTGAGCTCAAATGACAGCCACGGCAACACAAGATGGGATTTTTCTACTCTTCCGAACGGTATCTGGGACGGCGGAGGATTGAGCGACCACAGATGGTCCACTGCGGCAAACTGGACCGGTTCCGTCGCGCCGACGAACGGGGACGAACTCTTCTTTGGAGGATTGGCCCGCTTGACGCCGAGCAATGATCTCGTCGCCCAAAAGTTCAATATCCTCACGTTCAATCCTTTTGGCGGCACCATGACGCTGCATGGGATTGGCATCGTCCTGGGTGCCGGCGGCATCACCAACAACTCCTTTTTTGAACAGACCGTCGGCTTGGGTAACTACAATTCCTCAATCCCATACGGACTCCTGGTCGAGGGCGACCAACCATGGATTGCGGCCAACGGCAGCCTGAGGATCTCCTCCGCGGTAGCCACAGCGGCCAACATCGCGTGCACCATCACGATCACCGGCAACTATGACACGACCGTCACCGGCAACATCGAGGGAGACCGGGGCCCGCTTGCCATCACCAAGAACGGCGTGGGAAACCTTTACATGTTAGGTACCAACACCTACACCGGACCGACCGCCGTGAATTCCGGCGAGCTGCATGTCGGCAACGGAACCACCGGCAGCATCAGCGCGGCCAGCGTGGTGACCGTGGCAGGGGGAGCGTATTTGGTTGTCAATCTCCCCGCCAACAGCGTGATGGGCAACACCATCGTGAACAACGGCCATTTCAGCAACTGGTCCAAGAACACCACCACGCTCAGCGGACCGATCAGCGGCACCGGTGCTTTCGACATCTCGGACGTGGGCACGACGATCATGACCGGCACCAATACCTACACTGGCCGTACCGATATTCCAATTGGCACCCTCCAGATCGGCGATGGCACCACCGGTTCGATCTCGCCCGGCAGCTTGGTGACGATCGACCCCTTTCCTACCGATTCCGCTACCCTGAAGCTGAACCTTGCCAACGACGGCGTCTTTGCCAACCACGTCATCAACGGCGGCAAGGTCGCGTTCATCCAGGCGGGAACCACCACCCAAGCCGCCACCAGCGTATTCAGCGGCACCGGCACCCTGTCGATTACCGGGTCCGGCATCACCAACCTCCTCGGCACCAATACGTTCAGCGGCGGCACGACAATCAACACCACCGGGGCGGTCCTCGCGGGAAATCCCAACTCCAACAGCTCCACACCTTATGGAACCGGCACGTTGACCATCAACCAGGGATATGTTGACACCTACGAATCCCAATTGCTCAAGATCAACACCGGCGGTTATGTGCAGACCGGCGGCACGATCGCGATGCATCTGCAAGGAACGACGCCCGGCAGTTACACCCAGTACAATGCAACCGGCAATGCCAGTCTCAGCGGCGGCACGGTGCTGGGGTACGATTCCACGGGCACCTATGTTCCCTACGGCGGCGATGTGCAGAACATCATCCACACCACGGGTGGCCTGAGCGGGCAGTTCGCATCGAATTACGCGCTTTACAGGATTTGGCCTTACGCGACGATGACCCCGACCGTCTATTACAACCACGGCGATACCCTGCTGTATCCGACGATTACCTATGATTCCGCCAACGCCTATATCACTTGGGTCCAGGACTCGTTCACCTCGCCGGCGGGACTCACGCCTAACCAAAAGTCCGTCGCCAGGGCCCTGGACTTCCAGCAGCAACACAACGCCCCCGACCCCGACAGCGCCATCACCTACCTCAACAGGCAAGCGCTCGCGGATTTGCCCGCCCAGTACGACCTGATCGCGCCGGAAGAACTGACCGCCGTGTTCCAGATTGGTTTCCTCGGCGCGGAAGTGCAGAACGCGAACATCGAGCGCCACCTCGAAGCGGTTCGCGCCGGCGCCGCAAGCACGGACACGCCTGCCGCCGCGCCGGGTGCCAAGGGCGCGGTCGCACCACCGCAACCGGCAATCCAGCGCTGGACCGCGTTCGCCGAAGGAGTGGGCGAATTCGCCAGCGTCAGCAGCACGTCCAATGCACGCGGCTATGACAACACCACCTATGGGGCCACCGTCGGCGCCGATTATCTGGTCAACGGAAACTTCGCCGTCGGCTTCCTCGGCGGATATCTCAACACCAACACCAGCCTGACCAGAGGTGGATCGATCGACGCCAAGGGCGGCAAGGGCGCCGCCTACGCCACCTATTTCCGCGATGGCTTCTACTGCGACATGCTCGTTGGCGGCGGCTCCACTTCCTTGGACACCCACCGCGCCTCGTTGCTCGGATTCGCCGACGGCTCCACCGACGGCTCCGAATTCGACGCGCTGCTCACCGTCGGCTACGACCTCCACCGCGGCGGCTGGAGCTTCGGACCGATCGCGTCGCTCGCCTACACCTACGTCGGTCTCAAGGACTTCACCGAACACGGCTCGCTCACGCCGCTCAGGTATCCGTCCCAAAGCCAGGCATTGCTCCGCACCGATCTCGGCGGCAAAATCTCATACGAAGGCAGGATCGGCAACATGGGAATCACCCCGACCTTGGCAGTCACCTGGGAGCACGGATTCCTCGACTCCACCCAGTCGATCGAATCGCGTCTCGCCAGCAGCACCAGCAGCGCCTTCAGCGTGGACGGCCCGGAAATCGGCCGCGACGCGGCGCGGGTGGTCGCCGGTGTCAACCTCCAGATCACGCCCTCGCTGTCCATCTACAGCTATTACAACGGCCTGCTCGGCTGCACCAACAGAACCTCCAACAATGTCTCCGTCGGTATGAAATTCAACTTCTGATCCCGCGATCCGACTTGAGAATGACCCACACGGACAGCATTGGGCGCAAACCCATGCGGTTTCGTTGTTCAGTCATTATTGTTCTGTCCGCTCCGGCGGTGCCCCCATGAGTGCCGAAATCGCCCGCCGCGTCGTCGAAGCCTTCCATAACCGCCCCGCCAACCCCGCCGAAATCGTCAACCTAACCAAACGCGAAACCGGCATCCTCGAACTCATCACCGAAGGTCTCGCTATCCGCGACCGGCCTCAGCAGGTTGCCAATTCCCCACCCTCCCTCTTCGTGCGTGCTGGACGCCTTGACTGCCGGCTTCAGCTCTTTCTCCGCATCCTTGCCATCCTGCCGCCGCACCAGGCGGAACGCACCATCGAGCGCGACCTCAACCAGATAGGTATTTCTAACATCCTGGGCGCGGAAGGCGAGACCCGCGGCCGAGACGTGATGCGGGTTCGCGCGCAGCTCGAACGTCGTGTCGATGGTCACATCGCCCCAAGCCCCGCCCGCCACGCTGAGTCCGACGTCGCCGGCCTGCTCCAATTTGCGCGGCAGCAGCCAGCCATCGACGGTCTTCCACGCGTCGTGGTTTGGAAACGAGGCGATCTGCAGCGTCCAGGTGCTGATATACCAGAGGCGGTTGAGCCGCTCGTCGTTGCACAGGAAGAATCCGTCGTTAGGCGAACGGTCGTAAACGCCGCTGTTGACCATTGCCACCGAGTCGATGTCCACCGAGGTTCCCGGCGTGTCGAGTTGCAGCCGCACATAGCGCGCCTGACCTTGGATCAGCGGCGCGATGAACCGGCCCGTGCGCGGAATCGAATAGGTTTCATGCCGGTTGATGTTGCCCGGCAACACCGGCAGGTCAACACCCGCTCCAAGATACCGCGCGCTTCCCTCGCGGGTGAAGTCACCGGTTTCGGTGAGTCCGTCCGGGTGATCCGCATAGGCGAGCCGCAGCACCGGTTCGCCGCTCTTGGCGGTGACCGTGAAAACCGCATAACCTCCCACGCTCTGCTTGCCGAAATCCAGCACGACCACCGGCTTGCCGCCGCTCTTTTCAAAGGTCATCCGGCAACTCTTGCCGTCCTCGCGCAGCAGTGCCTCGGCCGCCTCCACGCGCCCCTCCGTGCGCACGACGCACACCGGCGCGACACGGTCGGACGAAGGTGTTAGAACATGGGCTTTCGCCTGTTGCAGCCAGGCGTCATCCGCCGCCGCATTCCGGGTCCACCGCGCCGTGCCGGATGTGCCGGAATCCGCCGCCTGAACCGGCATGCCCAGGCCCGCTGCCACCAACACCAACCAAACTTTCAGACGACTATTTTCGCAGTTCATATAATTATCCAGGTTCTTCATCATCAAAATCCTGCCGAAGCAAACTCAAACACTGTCCGTTTTTCATGGCATGGTGGCTTTAATGCGGCCGAAGAGTCGGGTGTCTGCCGGGTTGACCTTCGGGATAATTGCCGTCACGTGGAGGAGACCGGCCCCCGCGATGGTGAAGATAACACCATCGACCGTTGCGGAACTGTCGGGGACGGGCGCGGGTATCCATCCGCCGATACCTCTGCCATATTCGACCGCCAAGGTCACGGTTCCCCGGTCGGCCTGCCTCAAGCAGTCGAATACCAGGGTCAGCGTGCCGCCGGCATTCGCGGTCGCAACCGGCAGGAGTCCGCGACTGTCTCCCAGCGGATCGGTGCCGCCAAATATCCACACCAAGCCGTTGGGCACGCCGTCGCCGTTCGGGTCGTCGCCGAAACCGGTCTCGTCGGCTGGCACACCGGAATGAGCGACGATCCATCCCGTGTAGGGCGAGGCGGGGGTAATGGTCACATTGCCGATGTTGTCCAGCCAGGGATCTCCGCTGACCGCGCTGAATCGCAGACTGAGATTGCCGGCGTTCGCCGCAGTTCTTGTTAGGGTATAACTCTGCCACGAATCGTTGGCCAGGGCGGTGGTATCCACCAACATGCCATAAGGGGTTAAGTCTATCAGAAAGGCCGCGTTGAAGACACCGCCGGCAGCCGTCGAGGATACGGACCGGCCCCGCCCGCCATGGAATGTCACTGAGACCGCGTCCCCGGCATTCACCGTCGCATGCAAGTCCTGATAGATCGAACCGGTGTTGCCATTGATCAGCGCATACCAGATGCCGCCGCCAAGGCCGGCCGCGGAAAAATGGGCACTTGCCAAGGTGACCAAAGAATCCTGCTGGTATTCGCTAACAGCGGCCGGATTCCAAACCGGCGCGAGATGCGCCCAGCCGTCCGCTCCGGATAGTGTGCCCGTGGTTTCAAAACTTCCGTTCTGCACAAGGACGGTGGTGGTCGATGCCACCGTGAAGGTTTGGGGAGTCGAAGTCGCCGTTGCCGGAGGCGTGCCGCTGTCGGCCACCGTGGCACGAATCTGATAGGTTCCGGCTGCCAGCGGGCCAAGCTCCACCGCATAGGGCGCGGCGGCGCAGGTCCCGGCCACCGTGGTCGCACCACCCGGACCGGTGATGTCATAGCTCACGGTAAAGGGTCCCGTACCATTCGTCACGGTGGCCGTGGCCGTCGCCGATGCCCCGGCAAGGATTTGCCCGCCGTCGAGGGGGGCTGCCATCCTGACAAATAGGACGGCAGGAGTCGTCAGGGAAATGTTGCCGATGTTGTCCAGCCATGGGTTGCCGCTGACCGCGCTGAATTGCAGGCTGAGATTGCCGGAGTTCGCGACAGTCTTGGTCAGAGTGAAAGCCCGCCATGTATTGTTAGACAGGGTGGTGGTGTCCACCCGCATGCTGTAGGGAGTCGCGCCGACCAGGAATGTGGCATTGAATACGCCGCCGCCAGCGGTGTTCGTTCCCGCCTTGGCGCGCCCGCCGTAGAAGGTGACCGACACATTGTCGCCGGCATTCACAGTCGTTGCCAGATCCTTGCCGAGCGTGCCGATATTGCTGTTGATCAGCGCGTACCACGCCCCTCCGCCAACGCTCGTGGCGGTGAAGTGGGCGCTCGATGCCGGGGCCAAATTATTCTGCTGGTATGGATTGGAACCATTGGCCGGACTCCAACCGGCGGCGAGGAGAGCCCATCCCGAAGATGTGGATAAAGCGCCCGGGTTCTCGAAGCTGCCGTTATCCACGGTGATCGACGCCGCCGCGACACTGAACGACGAGGTATATGACGTGGTCGTTCCCGCCGCCGGGTCGGTCACAGTGAGCACCCAGTAATAGGTTCCAGGCGGCAATGACGACGGCAGGGCGACGGACTGGTTGGAGGTGCCACCCTGCGGGGTGAGCCGCGCCAGGTTGCCATGCGCTTGATCCATATCATACATCGCCGCCGTGCCGCAATAGACCTGGTAGATGGCATTCGCAGGCAAGCCATTGGCACTCCAGGCAAGGTGGCTCTGCGACGGGGAAACCATGGCCCCGTTCACCGGGGAAGGGACCACCACGGCGGGGTTCTGTTTGACCAGCAGGACCCAGTCATCACTTGTCGGCCTGACCGGCACCGTCCATTGGCCTGCCGCGGTTGGCGTGAGGCCGCCAAGCCCAGTGGTCACGCCGGTGCGCGGATTGAACCACGACGCCTCGTATGGAACTCCCGCCGCCATGCCCATGATGGTTCCGGTGGCGTTGCCATCGCCGAAGAAATAGACGACATAGGTGGTATTTCCATCCGAGGAAAGCAGCGAGTGATCCGGATCGGCAAACACACCCCACGCCGCGTCATCGAAGCGCGGCGTGAGATTCCACCAGTTGAGGGATTTGTAACAATTCGCCAGGTACGTCATCTGCGTGCCAGTGGGCAGGTTCGCGCCGTCAAACCACTGGAGATAGCTGCCCGGCATGTAGTAATCCGTGCCGTAGTCACCGATGGCATAAAGATCGTTCCACACGCCGTTGGCACCGTAACCGTAGCCGCACATGCCCGATTGGAAGGCCCGGTAGCCGGCTCCCCTGGCACCCTTGTTATCCGTCCAGAAGGTATCATACGGGGATTCATAGAGCACCGCGGGTTTGGCCGGAATATTCTGATAGAACTCCTTCGCCGTCGCTTGCCAGGCGTGCGCCGTGAGGTTGCTCTGCAACTGCATGGGCCACCACTTGTGATAGGGCTTGCCACCCCACCACGAATCCGCCGGATGGTTGATGCCATTGCCGATGGACTGCATGTGCACACCGAGTGGCTGCGCGTAGGCGTCGTTGTCCGCGACCGCCTGCGCACCCGCATACCACAGCCCGATGGTTGCCGGGTTATAGGCACCGTACACGTTCGGGTCGAGTTCCTGGCCGACGGTCCAGAGCACCGGATAAGCTCCGTAGCGCGCAGCCCAATAACGGCCGAGCTTCGTCATGCAGTCGGCGGTGAAAACCGCGTTTTGGGCCGGCTCCAGGACCCAGGTGATGATGGAGTTGGCGTGGACGATCCCGTGGTCCGCGAGGTAGGCGAACTTGCGATCGATGTTCGCAAAGCCGGGAAGATCCGCCGCCGTCAGGCCGTCCCGCAGATCGGCATGCGCTTCTTCCGACGGGCCGGTGTGGGTGCCTCCGTGCGGATTGTGGATGGCTTCCGACTGAAACACCGTGAACCCCTGGGCCACCCGCCTGTCCACGGTGTATTTGAACTGGGATGCCACCCCAACAGCGTTCGATGTGTCAAATCGCTCGTGAATGAACAGCCAGTGGGTGTCGCCCAGATAGAAAAACGGCGTGCCATCGGCATGGACGAAGAAGTGGCCAGTAGGAGAAACCTTGAGGAACCCGTGCTGATAGATCGGGAGGGTTCCGGCGTAGGCGTTGCATTGAACCGTGCGACCCACTCCCTGCAAGCCACTGTTCGCTGGGTCCGTGCAGGTGGTGACCATGCTCCACTGGCCCGTGACGGTGGGAGCGAAGCGGACCCGCCAGGTGTTGCCGCCATCCCAAAAGCCCGGCCGCACGATCACCTCGCCACCCGGGCCGGTGAACGTCGCGGTCACATCCACATTCAGGAACGGATCCGCGTAAGTGACCGCACTGGTGAGCGGAATCTCGGCAACGCGCCAACGGACGGTGGTGAAATCGGCCGCCAACCCGGCCAACGAAAGCCAGACCGTCACGCCAACGCCTCCAGTCCACATCAACCAAGTGGCAGCAGAATTCATCGCTTTGATCTGGAGCGGCTTCCGGCCGCCATGGCGGTTATGACGCGAGGGTATTTCATGAGGTTTTGACCGCGAATCGGGTTGGGTTTTCGCCAGATCCACTATCGGGGATCCGATCACGGAAGCCGATCAGGCACTGGCTGGGCCGGCAATGTAGCGCATGCGGGCGTCCAACGCCATGATTTCCCGGCCAATTTTCACCGCTTTACTGTCTGTCCGCCTCTGCGCCCGATGGACGCGGTCAATCAAGCATCAGGGTTATCGCCCTTGGGGAGGTATGCGAGGGCTTCGATGATGGAACTTGGGCGGAGTTTGAGCAGGGAAATGATTTCGGGGTAGCCCATGTAGCCGCAGTTGTCGCAGGCTTCGCGGTTGCCGATGGAGCGGCAGCATTGGAATTCGCGGTTGCGGGCATAGACGACGCAGATGTCGGAGGGTCGCTGCCATGAATCGTTGCGCACATCACGCAGGGCGGCGGCGGAATTGCAGATCGGATAGCGGCGTTTGAGGGCCAGGATGCGGTCAATGATCGGGCGTTTTTCCTCCATCGTCAGGAACAGCTTGTCCATGCCGTAATACGGCGTGTGAAAATAGAATGAAACCGCCCGCACCTGCGGTATCGCCGCCACATAGGCGGTGAATTCCTCGAGTTCGTCCGCGTTGTGGCGGTTGATGGTGCAGTTCACTATCAGATTCGGATGCGGTGAGTTGCGGATATTGGACAAGACCTTGTCGTAGTCGTTGCCGCGCAGGCGTTCGCTGGTTTTCTTCAAGCCATCAATGCTGACGAAAACCGTGTCGGCCGAGGTTTTCAAGGGCAGTGTGCCGTTGGTATAAAGACTGATCACCTTGAAGCCAAGCTGCCGGGCATGGGCCAGGACATCAGGCAGGCGGCGCCCGCCATCGCGCCACAGCATCGGTTCGCCGCCGGTGATCGCCAACAGACGGATTCCTTTGCGGCGCAGGCATGACAATCCGTGGCAGACCTCGTCCCAGGTCATGTCGGGGATGCCGGTATTGGCGACCGCGCAATGTTCGCAGCCGAGATTGCACTGTTCGGTCAGGACGAATCCGCCGATGAAAGGAATCCGCCGCCGCAGCAGGCGGGTTTGGATGAGATACCAAACTCCGTGCAGGGCGCAGGCCGTGGTGGTTCGCATGCTCATGGCGGGTTTCCTTTTTTTGGTGGTTGGCTGGTCTTTGGCCGGCGTGCCTCTTGCAGCCTGACATACGCCTCGAAGTCGGCGAAGAAGGCATTTGTTTTCCGCTGGATCATCGTCCATTCAAGAACACCGATCTCCTTGTCCATGGTCACGCTCTGTTCATAGGTGATCGTGCGGAGATCGCCGCTGGCGCTGATGGCATAACTTCCCGACAATGCCGTCATGACGGGAATCCCCCACCCTGACACCTTGTTGTCGAGCATTGTGAAACCCACGGTATGCCGCGCCCGGTCGATCGTTTTCCGATAGGTGGCGGTCGAGGTGCCCACCGTGTAGTCGGTGCGGTATTCCACGGTTTGCCAGTCCGCCCCCTTTTTGAGGAGCCTGACCTCCGATTCGTGATAGAATTCCTTGAGGTGTTTGAACTCGAAACAGATCTCCAGCAGATCCGCTGCCGGGAGCGGACTCCGGAAGACAAGCCGGACCGTGCAGGTGGCCCCCTCCTTCGCGAACGTGGTTCGGCAGCCGGGTTGTGACTCCGCGGCGGGGGCTCCGCGCACAGCCAGGCCGATGACCCCGGCAAGCGCGAGCAGGCAACACGCGACCAACCAACACGCGGATAGCGGAATGCGCATTTTCATAGGGCGATTCTATCGGGAAATGCGGTGGCGCGCGCGGCGGACCACACCGTGTTGACGTCATTAAGGGCTAACAGGTTTTGTGCGAGGTGCACCCAATGGCAGCCCCGGGTATTGAGCGCCAGCCAATCAGCGGATTCGTTTTCGACAAAGCCGAGGGCGCGGAGCAGGCGGAAAATCCCGGCGAAGTCGCGCTCCGGATCGCGGTCGAAGAGATCGCGGTAGGCGGCTTTGGGCACTCGTGTTTCATAGAGTCGCCAGTAGAGCCAGAACATGCGGTCCAAGGTGGCGC
>Ga0118677_10016697_pt1 | contig 10012 bp, 8 predicted proteins | sample AliMusrvi5mmetaG_FD_86154 | JGI IMG/M metagenome (GOLD analysis project Ga0118677, IMG submission 86154)
GGGTGTCGAGGAGGCGGCGGACGAAGACTTCCCAACCTGGGACGCGCTGGATTTCGTCGAGGAAAAGGGTGATGGGCTCATCGGCGGGGTCGGGTACGAGGCGCAGGTGGATGTCCGGGATGAGGTGGAGCTGGCTGGCCTGCATTTCGCCAAGGCGCTCGTCCTCGAAATTGAAATAAAGCAAGCGGGCGGGAGTGCGCCCTGCGGCGATCAGATCGGCGCGGCATTGGTGAAGGAAACTCGTTTTTCCGGCCCGCCGCATGCCGATGACCGCCATGGCTTTGCCCTTGATGGCAGGCAGGCCGACATCACGCCGGGTCAGGGAAGGCAGCGGCGCATCGAGTGCGGCCATGACTTTTTCCCGGACGATTTGTTCCAATTGGTCTTTCATCGAGGCTTTACTAGTTCATAATTGGTCTTCTGGAAAGACTAATTTTCGGGTGGGGTCAATTGGCATCAAGGGATGTGATCTGCGGTGGACGGATGGCATGCACTTGTTCCATCCATGTAAGGTGTTGGATTTGCCTATGGGCGGAACGGCTTTTTTGGATAGGGAATCAGTTTTTTCAAGCGATTTTGAGGAAGGGGATCTTCCTGCCTTTGGGGCCGATTGCCCAGATGGCCAGGGCGTCCTTTTTCGTGATCTTGCCGATGTAATGGCTGCGCAGCATTTCCACTCCTTCGGTGTGGCCGTGTTCGAAAATCAGCTTCTCTATCGGTTTTCCAAGGGCGAGGACCACTGTTGCCGCAGTATGTCGAAGCGCATTGGCCGGCCATGCCGGAAGATGATCCTCCGGTGCCTTCCGCATCTTTGGTTCAAGGTTGAGAGTCGGGACCAGATCGGACCAGATTTTCCAGCCCGCAAGTCTGCGCACGGCGTCGTATTTTCGTTGCCAGTTTGCAGGGATGACAGAGTCGGTGATGGGATACTCTTTGAGCCATGCAGCCAGCGGTGCCGGAATCTCGATGAACCGGCGGCGGTTGTTCTTCCTGTCGTTGATGGCCGGAACAGTGATTCCCTCGCTCGTGAAATCCTCTGGTTCCAAACGGTTGATTTCAGCTTGCCGCATGCCGGTGAAGAGCGCAACGGCGAACGGCACTACGGTGTCCAGGAAATGCTTTTCGGAGGTGGCCATGAGTTGTGCGGCCTGCTTGCTCGTGAGGGTTCCAATTATGCCGAGGGGGGCTTCGCGCGGGTCGATTAGCGACAGGGCATCCGCCTTGCACCACATGCGAGGAGACTTTGCCGCCCACCTCCAGAATGTAATGAACAGACGTAACTTTGCGTTGAACGCGCTGGGACCGCTCGTGCGATCATCGATATGTTTGGCGATTTCAGCCCCGGTAATGGTGCTTAACTGACGACCCGCGAAGTCCTCGCAGAAATGTTTGGCCATGTGCTTGATGGCCGACTTCTGTTTGTCGGATTTCGATTCCTTGGCGACTTGAAACTTGGATACCGCGTCTTCCACTGGAGTGCTGGCGAGGTTTTCGCGCTCCATGGACGCGATGCGCTCAGCGGCCTGCAACGGCGTGATGCCAAAAGGAGCCAGCAGGGCGATGGCGGCGGAGGTTTGCCGGGCCGCTTCCAGCACGGTGATGTCGTGAGGCTTGAGGAGCGCCGCGGCAGCGGTGGCTTGATCGGCGAGGACGGGGGAAATCGCGCGGGCCTGATTTCCAAATTCCTCGCGCTTATCCCTGAGGTCACCGGCGGCAACAAGTGCGAGTGCCTGGGTCCGGTAAAGCAGATTCTGCCGCTTCCCGGTCGGTGACAGTTTCGGCGGAACGCTCAACCGCCACCGTGATCCATCTTTTTTGGGTGTCAGCCGACTTCGCTTTGCCATGGCAGGAATCCTACCGTATCTACCGTAAAATGCAACAATATGCGTAATATTCGTCGTATGCCAAAAATCCGTATTCTAAGCATCAATAGGTTACGTAAAGCTTAACTGATTTGGGAGCAGTAAGTCGTCAGTTCGAATCTGGCCGCCCCGACTCTTCATAATCAATGGGTTGTGAAGATTTTGACCTAACATTATGTTAGGCTGCTGCCCTATAACTGCCCTTAAGAAACGGAGTCAAATCAAATGGTGGTGGTGATTCGGCAGGATGTTTTGAGGTTTGGAGTGCCTGCCGATGGCGATTCTGACCCAATCCGGTCGAAGGTGGTGACCGTTCGTCTGCGATGGACGGCCTAATCGGACGTCCTCAATCCGGTAGGAGGATCCGTCATCGCAGCCATTGACGTAATGAAGTTCTCCCCTATGGTGGCAGAGCCCGTTGGCACGTTCTGAGCCGCTGATTGCGAAAGCTATCACCGTCAGAGTTGGCGGGTTCCCATAGGCGGCAGACGTGCGGTGTGAAAACCTGCGATAGCGTCTGCCGTCTTTTTTGCTCGGCGGCAACCTTCCTCCTTCAATCAAAAAGCGGAAATCCCATGAAAGCAGACAAGCCGGTTACACCCCCTCCAACCGATCCGGCCACGACTGCCGGGATGCCAACCCCCGAAGAAATGGAATTGTTTCGAATTGCTCGGGAAATATAAAAGGAACGGGCGGCGGCCAAGGCGGCGGCTTCCGCCCCTGATTCTGCCAGTCCACTCGGTCGGATCGGCGGCAGCGGGCGTGGGGTGCTCGAAGACGTGGCACAGGTCAAGGAAATGCTCTTGCGCGGCGGAGCGCTCTTTCAATTCCACCTTGCGCCACTTCGCTATGAATTCCGGAATCGTCATCATGGGGGGGGGAGAATGCTACGGCTTGACCTTCAATCCGGCTTTCACCGCAAGCGATTTTTGGCGGGCGTCGAAGGTAAGAAAGTTCTTGGTGCCAAGTGCGATGGCGGCGGCGACGTGTAACACGTCGAAGCCGCGTGTGCCGAGTGTTTTCGAGTGCGCCGCGCTGAGTGCTTCCGCTTCGGAATAGGCTTCCGCCCATGAAACGGGGGTTTCGACAAGCACGCCGGTCTTGGCGTCCGCTTCGACCGCGTCTAGCAGCCGTTGACAGTCAGTGGCGGTGATTTCACGGCGAAACACGGCGAGGCGAAAGGCATTGCGGAGTTCGTGCCGTTGCAGCGGAGTGAATACCAAAGGGGCATCAAGGGTTGCGGCGATTCGCCCGGCATGAATGGTGTTTGCGTCCTGTGCGTACAGGGAAAAGAAAAAACTGGTATCGGCATAGGCTACCATCGGCTTGCCTCCCGTTCCTCTAAAACGACATTCGGGATGATCCTATCCCCAAAGATGGCCTTAGCGCGGGCCGCGAAGTCCGGCATCTTGAAATTGGCAGGGGCTTGGGGAAGCGGCGGGCAAATGCGGGCGACGGGCCGGGTCCGGTTCAACACCGTGACTTCCTCCCCTTGCGCGACCAATGCCAGGACCGCGCTGAAATCGTGATGGACTTGCCGAATGGTGACTGTCTTCATGTGCCACAACATGTCCCACATCGCCCCACGCGTCAAGCATCGGATGCGGTTTGGGGAAGGGTTTCAAGCCATGTTGCCCAGTGGTTCTGAAAAATCACCGGCACCCCGGCATGATGACAGACGCGAATGGTGTGAGCGCTTGTTCGGCTTGGGCGCGGATGCGTTCCGTACGGGCTGGCCCAAGCGATAGTTGGAGACTCCAATAATCAAAATCGCCCTTGCGCCAGCGGGTTGAGCGGTCGCGGGTCCCGCATGGGTCGCACCGCATGGGTCTTGCCACGGTGGGCTGGAGGGATTAGGAAGCGGCGGGGCTTGTCGGCATTCGCGGCGGGCGCACGGATCGACCATGAGCTGCAAGAAGAAGAACTCACCGAAGCACCTGCAATGGCGGCTGGAATGTCTGGGGCACACGCTCATCGAGGTGCTGGCGGGCTGGCTGCCCGGGCCGTGGGTTTTCCGGTTGGGCGAGGCGCTCGGGGGGGTGGTTTGGCATTTCATGCCGCGGCGGCGCGTGATCATCCTGAGAAATCTGCGGATCGCGTTCGCTGGGGAGAGGGATCCTGCGGAAATCCGTCGCATGGCCAAGGCCACGTTTCGGCGCACCGGCGGCAACCTGATGTCCGCCGCCCACACCGCACGCCTTGCGCCCGAGCGGCTCGGCAGCGTGATCCAGATCGAAAACCTCGGCTTGCTGGAACAGGCACTCACCGGGGGAAAAGGGGTGGTTTTGCTGCTCGCTCACATGGGCAACTGGGAGATTCTGAGCCGCCTGATCCACTTATTTCCGGCAGGCTCGCGGGCCGGGGCATTTTACCGACCGCTCAACAATCCGCTGTTGGACGCGCGGGTGTTGGCGCGCCGCCAGGCGGATGGCACCCGGATGTTTTCCAAGCGCGACAACGCGCTCCAGGTAGCCGGTTTCCTGCGCGAGGGCGGCATCGTCGGCATTTTGGCGGACCAGCGGGTGGGCGCGCAGGGCGACGCGGTGCGGTTTTTCGGGCGGTTCACGCATGCCAGCCCGCTGCCCAGCCTGTTGGTGCGGCGGGCGAAGAGTGCGGTGCTGGCGTTGTCGGTGACGAGCGACAAGCCCGGCACATGGCGGGCGGTTTTCATGCCGGTCGAGGCTCCTCCCACCACCGCCAACTGCATGGCGGCGCTCGAACAGGCGATGCAGGCCGGGCCGATCGATGTGTTTTGGTTCCAGGAACGCTGGAAGGTGAAGGTCCCCAGACGCGGAACGATCCGCGATTGGTTCGGCGCGAACACCACCGGCGGTGGGGAAAAACCGTTGCGCGCGCTGCTTTGGTTGGTGGATGCCCCGCCGGAATGGTGCCTGCCGGAAACCTGGTTCCACCCGGAAGTCGCTTATGAAATCGTGCTCGCCCCCGGCGGCGGGCTTCCGTCGTGGCTGCCCGAAACCACCACCATGCACCACCCGCCAACGCCTGACAGCCGCACGGCACCGGAAAAAATACTCGCGCTGATCGACGACGCCGCCGACCTGCCGGTGGATTTCATTCTCGCTCCTAGTGCCTCTGCGGCGCTGGTCAAGGCGGGCCAGCAACTGGCGATCCCGGTGATTTCCTTGCCTTCGGAATTCAGGATGAAGCGTTAGAAACCAACCGCCATGCCCACCCCACGCCCGTTACTAACCGTCGTGTCGAACGCCGATGAGAGGTTCTTCCCGGGCCTGGCCGTGGCCGTTACCTCCGCAGTGGCCGCAGCATCGGGCGATTCCGATTACCGCTTTCTTATACTCGACGGCGGATTGAACCCTGCTTCGTTGGCCGCCCTTGCCGGAATTGTCAGGGAAACCGGCGCGCGGCGCGGCATCCGGGTCACGCTGGAACCGCTCGAGGTCGATCAGAACCGCCTGTCGGCCCTGCCCGAGCGGCGCGGGTCACGCATGACCTATGCGAAACTGGTGTTGCCGGAAATCCTGCCCGCTTTGGATTCCATCATCTATCTGGATGCGGACGTGTTGTGTTTTCTCGGGCTGGAACCGGTGCGTCCGCCCGCCGGTGAGGACCACTGGCTGTTAGCCGGAGCGCGGGATTTTTTCGCCGTAATCGAAAAGGACTGCCCGTGGATCGGGCAAGTGCCGCCTGCCGAGCGACGGCTGCCATATATCAACTGCGGAGTGATGTGGATGAACCTGAAGGGCCTTCGCGAAATGGCTTTCACCACCCGGGCCATCGCCGCCCGCGCGGCCATCCCGGTGGCCCGCCAGGGCGATCAGGCGGTCTTCAATTTCCTTTGCCGCGGCCATTCCCACATCTTGCCGCCCGCCGTCAATCACTTCACATCCTTGGGATCCACCCGACCGTTCCGTGAGGGAAACCTGAACCTCAACATCCACTACATCGGGGCACCCAAACCCTGGTTGGGTCCGCCGAAAACCACCACCTGGCTTGCCCATTCCCTCTGGCACCAGGCGCGCGCCGCGCTCATTCCCGGTGTTGTGTTAGATATGCCATCGCTTCCGCCGCATGATCATGCCAGCGTCCGCCGCAAGGCCGCCCTTTACACGTTGTGCAATCCGTCACGTGCCGCCCACTATCGCGGCGATCTCCGTTCGCTCAAGGATCCCGCCAGGATCCTCGCTGCCGCATCCAACCACTGGTCCGCCCGCCTGCGATGACAACCCCGCTGGAAATCCATCTTGCCCGCCGCGACGAACAAAGCGCGGAGCGCGCCTATCGCATCATCCGCGCGGCCGGCATGGTGTCTGCCCTGGCAGGAAAGTGGGCGAGCAAGCTGGTATTCAACACATCCACCGGGCACATGCGCTTCATCCCGCCCGAACTGACGATGAAATCCGCCGGCGAGGGTTCGTGGTCGCTGTCCGTCGCCGGCAAACCGCTCACCCCAACCGTGCCCTTGACGGATCTGATAGGTCTGATGGATACACCGGTGTCGATTGTCGCCAGCGGCCCGTCCGCGTTGGACCATGACTGGGATGCCTTGCGCGGTGGCAAGAGGTTTGTGATCGCCGTGAACGGATCGACCACCCTGCTGGCGCAACTCGGCATCAGGCCCGACCTGATGGTGGTCATTGATGACAAGTTTTGTGTGAGTGGCGCACGGCACTTCGCCGCAGCCGCAGGCGTGCCGTTGGTGATCGAGACCATCGCCGGCGCGACCTGGGCCACGCTGGCACCCGACGATTTCAACTCCCGCGCGGTGAGCTTGTTAGAACGGGTCAACTCATGGTATGCCATTCCCAAGGTATCGGCCGCGGAGTTGGCGCGCATGAACGACGAATCGGGCAGGCCGTGGACCCTGCCGGAGAGGATGGACTCGAGGTTCCGTGTCGGTTGGAGTGCGCGGCCGGAGTGGGGCTTTTTTTCCGGCCGCACGGTGACGTTCGCCGCGCTGCAAGTGGCGGTGCGGTTGGGCGCGCGGGACATGGAAATCATCGGCATGGACCTCGGCGGCAACGGCCGCGCCTATCAGGAACCCGAAAGCGCCCGGCCAAGTTATTTGCTGGCCCATTATGCGGATTACGTCCTGCCATCATTCGAACTCATGTCCCGGGCCTTGGCCGATACCGGGGTGCGGGTGAGGAACCTGTCACCCGTTTGTCCCCTGCCCCGCCACCTTTTCGCAACATGAGAGAAGAGACAGAAGCACTCACCGTCCGTGGGCGAACAAACAGGGCGGTAATTTGGCAGGGTCGCTACGACGACGCGCTGATGCGCGTGGCAAATCATCGCGGAGCGATGCTCGATGGTAGCCGTGGGTTTCAACCCACGGAAAGGGGACCCCAAGAAAACTGCCGTCGCAGAGCGACGGTTGATCGGGATCGGCGTCATTCGTTCGCTCGCGATTTCATGCGTCGCGCCGCGCCGCGGATCGTTCGCGGGCGTGCCACCCGTGGGTTGAAACCCACGGCTACCATCACATCGTCGCTCCGCGACATAGACGCATCTCACAGAAGAAGAGAAGACAGAAGATGCAAGACATGAGATAACGAACATATTCATGTTAATCCAATGACTCTAGCGGAATTATTAAATGATCGCCAGACCGTCGGCAAGCGCTGGCTTGCGGTGCACGAAGTCGCGGACAAGTTATGGCCACGGTTTGCCGCCATGTTGGAACGACGGAGGTGGCCCGAACGTTTCAGGCACATGCGAGCGATCATGCCGGGTTATATGTACGAGCCTGCCGGCGGCGGCGGATGGATCATGAAAAAGGACGGCCGCATAGTGACCGATTGCCTGCCGTTGGAGCGCATCGTGGGCAACATCACCCGGCCCGTGACAATCTTTGCAACCGGACCCACAGCACGCGATTGCTCGTGGGAGCGGCTGCAAAGCGGTGATCGCTTCATCATCGCGGTCAACGGCGCACCGACAGTTTTATTAGAGCGGGGGATCCGGCCGGATCTGCATCTGGTGATAGACCGCCATTTCGTTCAATCCGGAGTCATTCATTTCGCGAATTCCCCGGACGTGCCGTTGATCGGCACGCACCGGTCTGTGGCGGTGCTGGCGGCGCTGATGCCGGGAATTTACGCGCGCAAGCCGGTGGCGATTGTCGAGCGGGTCAATGCCTGGTATGGTATTCCGGTGATCGGGCAACAGGAATTGCGCCAACTCAATCGCGACTCGGGATCGCCGTTTCATTTTCCGGACGAACCGGACCGCAAGTTCCGCATTGGTTGGAGCGACCGTCCCGGGCTCGGGGTATTTTCCGGGTGTACGGTGGTGCTCAGCGCGTTGCAGGTAGCCGTGGGTTTGGGTGCCACCGACATTGAAATCATCGGCATGGATCTCAGCAACATGGGCCATGCCCATACCGCCGGCATTTCCAAACGCCCGAACGAACTGGTCTCGCAATATGAACAGTATATCCTGCCGACATTCCAAGCCATGCACCGCGCGTTGTTAGGCAAGGGTGCGGCCGTCCGCAACCTCTCGCCTGTGTGCCCGCTTCCCGCCGGGTTGTTCGCCAATAATGGGAAATGAAAATCGCATGAACGCCAACCCGTCACCCACCTACCGTCCCGATATCGATGGCTTGCGCGCCCTGGCGATCCTCGGCGTGCTGGTCTATCATCTTTACGGGCGGTTCCTGCCGGGCGGGTTTGTCGGGGTGGACGTGTTCTTCGTGATATCCGGTTATCTGATCAGTTCGATCATCGACCGGGATCTCGCCCAGGGAAGGTTTTCGATCGCGCGCTTTTACGAGCGGCGGGTCCGGCGGATTGCTCCGGCCTTGTTCGCGATGACCGGACTGGTGATGGTCGGCGCGCTCGTCATCCTGCTGCCGGCCGACCTGGCCGCCTTGGCCAAGTCCGTCAGATATGTCATCGCGGCCATGCCTAACATTTGTTTCCTGCGGGAAACGGAGAGTTATTTCCACAGGACCGCGCAGCAGGCGCTCATGCTGCATACCTGGTCGCTCGGCGTGGAGGAGCAGTTTTATCTATTATTTCCGCTGTTGTTATGGATTCTTTACCGGGTGATTGGAAACCGGCGGATGCGGGTGGTGGTGCTGGCGGTGTTGTTTGTCGCGTCTTTTGCCGCGGCCGCATGGGTGGTGCCCGCGCAGCCAATGAGGGCATTCTTCCTGCTGCCCTACCGGGCGTGGGAATTGTTACTCGGCGTTCTGCTGGCGTTGGGCGGACTGCCGGTCACGAGTTGGCGCCTGGGTCAGATCCTGGGAACCGTGGGGCTGGCGATGGTGGTGGGAAGCATGCTGTGGTTCGACGCGCATACCCCGTTTCCCGGCCCCACCGCCCTGATTCCTTGCGCGGGCACGGCGCTCCTGATCTGGACCGGCGCACGGTGGGACGCCTGGACCTGCCGGCTGCTTTCACTCAAGCCGTTTGTTCTGTTAGGCCTGATCTCCTACTCGGTCTATTTGTTGCATTGGCCGCTGATCGCGCTGATGAGGTACCGGTTGCCTGACAACGCCTTTTCTCAAGCCGCTGTTTTGGCGGCGAGTTTGGTTGTCGGTTATCTCTCATGGAGATATATCGAAAAACCGTGCCGCAATCCCAAGTTCGGTTCGCGGCGGCGGGTATTCGTCTGTTGGGGGATGGCCAGCGCGTTTCTGTTAGGAATTGGCTTGTGGACGGAGCGCGCTGCGGGATTTTCCGGAAGGTTTCCGCCGGCGGTCCGCCACTTGCTGGCATTCAAGGAGAAGGGCACCCACTGGGCGAAGAGCGACGTGAACGAATCCAAGCCGGCGAAGGCCCCGGTGTTCGGCACGCCCGGAGTGACCCCCGGTTATGCGTTGTGGTGTGACAGTCACGGCGTGGCCATGATTCCCGGGTTGGAAGCAAGCGCCATCGATCATGGCCAGGCATTCAGGAAATTCGGAATGAACGCGTTGCCCCCGGTCGCGGGAGTGGTCAAGAATTCCGACAAGGATCCGCAGAAACGCCTTGCCTATTCGCAGGCCGTGCTGGATCTGTTAGCCACGGACCCGACCATCCACACGGTCATTCTGCACGCCCGCTGGAGCCTCTATTGCAAGGGCCAGAACGAATCCGGACAAACCCGCATGCCGGTTTCGTTCTACGGCCAGTCGTTTTCCTCGGTCGATGAATTGGAGAGATATTATGCGGCGCGGATCCGGG
>Ga0118677_10016698_pt1 | contig 10011 bp, 5 predicted proteins | sample AliMusrvi5mmetaG_FD_86154 | JGI IMG/M metagenome (GOLD analysis project Ga0118677, IMG submission 86154)
GTCCAGTTCGTCGAACCGGCCACCGTCAAAGTTCCCACGGTGACATTGGCATTCACCGTCGGTTGCCGGGGAGCGGCATAGTTGAAGACCGCCTCATCCGCCTCGGCGTTGGGATAGGAGAAATTCTTGTCCCAGTTGTTCGCCGACGTCCAGTTGAAGTCGCCCGCGCCGCCGTCCCACGTGTAGGTCACCGCGCCTTGCGTCGTGAAATTGGTGCCCTGGGACCAGGCGCCGCCCCAGGCGTTGGTGGCAAAGTTGCGGTAGTAGTACGTCGTGCTGATCGCCAAGCCCGTCAGATTCGTCGAAAACGCGTTGCTCTGACTTCCCATGCTGATCACATTCGCCCAAAGGGCGGTGCTGGTGGGATCGGAAGGGATGTTCGTGCCCCAGCACACGTAAACCCCCGGCGTCGGAGTGCCGGCCGTGACTTGTCCCTGCAAAGTCGCCGCCGTGGACAGAAGGTTGGTCGCGCCGCCGTTGTCGTTCACCGCCGGCGGACCGCAAGACGGGAAACTCAGCACGTTCGTCGCCCACAAATCGTCCAACGCATTCGTGGCCCGGAACGCAAAGTAGTACGTGGTGTTCGGCGACAAACCGGCGACCAGGACGGCAGCATTAGTCGTCGGCGTAGTCACGACGCCAAGGTTCGTCGAACCGCCGCCCTGCCAACCGATCAGGGTTGCACCGGGGCTGTTCGTGCCCCACAGAATGCCCCAAGCCGTTTGGGACGCGCCTGTCGAGGTCAACGCGCCCGTCAGCCAGGCGGCGCTGACCGTGTGCAGGAACCGCGCGACCGTGGAGGGATTGAAAAAAACCAACCGGTAGTTGGTGAGCACGTATTGCCCGCGGGCGTCGAGGTAGAACCCATCGCGTAGCGCCTGCGGGACGGGCTGAGCCAGGGCGGCCACGGCCGGATCGTGGAACGGCGTCTGCATCCACGAGTTGGCGGCAATGATAATCAGCGCGGAGAGATGCGAGCCGACAAATACGAGCAAGGCCGATAGCCAGTACACCCGCTTCCCGACCCGCGCACGGCCGAACAGAAGGATGCCGAGGAAGACCGATTCCAGGGTGAAGGCCGCAATGCTCTCCATCGCCAGCGTGGTGCCGAAGATCGGCCCGGTGGCTTTCGAAAACTCCGCCCAATTGCTGCCGAAGGAAAACGGCAGGATCAGCCCGGTCGCCACGCCAAACGCAAAGATCAGGGCCAGCAACCGGGACGTGAACGCCGAGATGTCCCGGAACAGGGGCCGATCCGTCTTCAGATACACCGACTCCGCCAGGAGGATGAACAACGCCAAGCCGAGCGTGAGCCCCGGAAAAATGAAATGAACCCCGATACTGATGCCTGACTGAATGCGCGAAAGCAAGACTGCGTCCATGCGCTATCTTGTACCGAGAACGAGTTCGCTTTCCCACAAAAAAGACGGCGGATCGCAACTTGACACCCGCCGGCCGCTCACGCATCATTTTTCGACACCCGTGATCCAAACGCCTGCCCATATACGCCACCCGGCCACAATCGGCGCCGTCATCCTCCTGATCGTCGCGCTCGCGGCGATTGTGGTAGCGATCCTGCTGATCCGGGAACGCGCTCGCGTCTACTCCATCCCGATCTTGATGTACCACAAAATCGGCGCCGAGACCGACACGACCTGGTGGGTTACCGAGGCTGACTTCGAAGCCCAGCTCCAATGCCTGAAGGAACAAGGCTATCGCTCGATCATGCCGTCCGAACTCGCGGCGCATCAACGCTGGGGGCGCCCTCTACCGCCGAAGCCGGTCATCATCACGTTCGACGACGGTTACGAGAACACTGTCGGGCGCGCCGAACCCTTGCTCCGCCAATACGATTTCCAAGCCGTGTGCTACCTGATCACCGGGCAGGTAGCCGACACGCCCGAAACCCGACGAAATTTCGAGGGCGCACCCATGCTGTGCTGGTCCGAGGTCAAAGCGGCCGATGGCAGGGGCACCCTGCACTTTGGAGGCCATACCCGCTCTCACGCCAACCTGCGTTCCGTGGATAACCCCACAGCCGAGTTGACCGGCTGCTTCAAAGACCTGCGCCGCAAAGGCCACCTCAAGCCCGAAGGCTTCTGCTATCCCTTCGGACAATACAAACCCGAAACGCCTGCCTTCGTCGCTAAAGCCGGTTTCGATACGGCGGTCACGTGCGACGACGGGTTCGCGATTACCACCAACGGGCTGAACTTACTCGAACTGCCCCGCGTTCCGGTGATCGGGGGTCATCACGCCTATCACATCGAACGTGCCGCGGCGACCAACGCGATCACCATCAAGGTTTGGAAAGAGGGGCACGCGATGCAGGTTTGCGCGCGGCTGGTCTGGCCCGGTTCGCCGGAGGGGGCCGCCGACGGTTGGCTCGCGACAGCCAAAGTCGACACTCATCCCGCCACGTTCACGTGGCCGCAGCCCGCCGGGCACGCGAATGAAGTTCCCATGCTCGAACTGTGGGATAATTTCAAGGTCCTGCGGCTCTTCCGGCATGCGGCAATGTGATGTCTTGAACCGACCACGGCGCCGTGAATGACTTGCTGTCGGTGAATAGTTCGACCTTGATCTGCAACTTCTCAGGCCACTTGTCTCCCTGCGCAGGACGTAGCGTCTTCGTGCAATAGCCTTGCCATTCACGAAGTTGAAACTCCGATACTTTGAAGGGGTGGCCGTCGGGCGTCAGGATCTGGAACCCCTTTACCTTGGTCTTGTCTCCCTTAAATTTGAGATGCAACCACCCGCCGTCCTGGTTTTCGATCTCCGCTTCAAGTGCGGCACCTTTGGCGCCCTTCTCCGTCACCATGATTCCCAAATCCACGACGTTGGAGCCGGAACCAACGGTGTAGGTCACCGTGCCGGCCATTCGGTTGATGCCCGCGAGGTCGGCTGGCACCGTGCATGATAGGTTGCACGAGGTACCGTCCTGTGAAAGATTTCCATTGCAGTCCGACTCCTTCGACACGACCGCCTTGCCGTTCATGTCGACGAACTCCGTCATTTCCACCTTGCCGAGCGACGAGACAGCACCATCAAAGACGACACCGAGATCAACTCTCGTGTAGCCGTGGTCGTTCTCGCCTTTGGGGAACGAGCGGTTAATCGATTCCACACGGACCGTCTTGATCGTTCCATTACCGGCCGGCGCGGCGGCTACGGCAGCCGAACCGTCTTGCGTGTTGGCGTCCACCTTCGCCATGAGCGCCGCGGAAGTCTCCTTGGCCGAGGCAAGTTCCTTTGCGTAATCGAAGAGAGGCGCGTCGGCTTCAATCTCCAAAGTCGGCTTGTGCTCGGGGTCGAATCCGAATTGCTTGCCGAAGTAGTCAGTCAGCGACTTGCCATCTTTCAGCTCAACCTGGGCCGTAAGGGCGGCCAATTCGTCATCGCTCTTGGCAAAGAGTTCGTCCATGGCCTTGAGCATCTTCCCGCCATCGAACGTGAAGGTGTAACCGTCCTTGGCCCGAGTGAATCCCTGCGCCAATTTGGCCGGTTTCGCCGTAACGATCGTGTACGTGCGGACGTCGTTGCCCAGAATCACGCTCATCAACGGACGGGTGTACTTCCACCCGGTGCGAGCGCGGCGGACTGCCTGCAGCATGGCCTCCTTTGTCTTGGGTTTGTTGTCGTCGGCGGCCATCTTTGCCCCATCCTTTCCGCCGTCCTTCTTCTCCTCCTTGTCCTGCAGAACCGCGATTCGATACCCCTTGGCGGTCTTCGCGTAGTCCAACCGGACATCATTGCCGTTTTGGCCTGTCATCGAGCCGATCTTGAGTTTGGCCAGATCGTGAAAGTACGCGATCCCTTTAAACAGAATGAGGCCCTCGGGCGTGGCGGTGCAACTCACGCCAGACCAGGCATCCACGTCGACGCTTCGCGTCAGTACGTTCTTGAGCGCGTCGACCACCTTCTGGTCATCGGTTTTCGGCTTGTTGTCACCGAAGCTGGGCGTGTCTATGTCCAGCGGATAGGTCGCCGTGTACACGAGCTTGCCCGTTCCGTCGGGATTGATGAAGAACGTGTTCTGGGTTTGCTCGCACCCGGCCAGGACGAATAGGGAGACGACGGCAAGAAAGGCAAAGAATCGACGCATAGAATCTTCCTTATTGATATGGGCTTCGGGTGACGAAGATGCCTGATCGAGGATCGACAACGCAAGGATGAATGCGGAAAGCGTGAATGCGGCACGTTGGAACGGCATTTGCATCGGCTGTCGCCTATCGTCTATGATCCGCCCCTCGAACGAACAAGGAACCCCCCTATCATGAGCCTCACTCATTTGGACCTGAACGGAACGTGGCGTGTACGGTGGTCGGATGGCCAGCGCGGCCGCCCGGAGTATGCCAACCGCGACACCGTGGAGGAGTCGCGCTATATCCCCGCCACGGTGCCTGGCGAGATCCATCTCGATCTCGTCAAGGCAGGCTTGATCGATGAGCCGACCCAGGGTCTCAATTGCCTGAAAGCCCGTTGGGTGGAAGAAATGCTCTGGAGCTACCGGCGCGAGTTCACGGCTCCGCGTGGCGCGCTGGCCGCCGGCGCCCGCGCCTGGCTCGTGTTCGAGGCGCTCGACCTGGTCGCCTCGATCGTTCTGAACGGCAAGGAAATCGGTAAGCACCGCAACGTCTTCTACCCTTGCCGCCTCGACGTGACCGGCGCGTTACGGCCTGGCAAGAACGTCCTGACCGTCCATCTTGACGGCGGCCTGTTCGACGTCTCAGATCGCCCCGGCGAGCCCTATAGCGGCCAACTCGACCACAAGCTCCACAAGCGTTCCTGGCTGCGCAAGCCGCAGTGCCAGTTCGGTTGGGACTGGTCAACCCGCCTCATCAACGTCGGCATCACCGGCCCCGTTCGCTTGGAATGGACGGCCGATTCTGTCCGGGTTGACCGGCTTGTGCCCCTGGCGACGCTGACGCCAGACCTCACCACGGGGTCTGTGCGTGCCCGGTTGTTCCTCGAAGGCCTGGGCAAACAGCCGGTCAAAGGCGACCTTACGGTGCAGGTGTCGCCCGGAAATTACCGGGTCAAAGTCCCCGTCGAAATCAAGCCCGGCCCTGGTGCGGTCGAGGCCGTCGTGCCCGTGCCCTCCCCCGCCCTCTGGTGGCCGGTTGGTTGCGGTGCTCAGTCTCTCTACACCGTCACCGCCGCACTCACCGTCAAGCGACGCGCCGTGGCCCGGCCTTCCGCAACCGTCGGCTTCCGCCACGTGCGCGTGGACCAGTCGCCCCATCCCGCCGGCGGGCGCTCGTTCGTCATCGAAGTCAACGGCCGCAAGGTGTTTTGCAAGGGCGGCAATTTCGTACCGGCCGACATGATCTTCGCCCGCCTCGACCGGCGGCGCTACGAAGCGCTGACCGACCGCGCGCTCGAATCGAACTTCAACATGCTGCGCGTCTGGGGCGGCGGCCTTTATGAAAGCGACGACTTCTACGAATGCTGCAACCGCAAGGGCATTCTGGTCTGGCAGGAATTCATTTTCGCTTGTGCAAAATACCCGGCCACCGACGCCGCATTCCTGGAGGACATCCGTCGCGAAGCCCGCCACCAGATCCGGCGGCTGGCCGCACACCCGAGCCTGGTCGTGTGGTGCGGGAACAACGAGATGGAAGTCGGCGCCTGGGAGTGGGGTTATGACAAGTGGGGCTCCACACTGTCCGACTACGGCCTCTTCCACAATGTTCTCCCGCGGATCCTGGCCGAGGAGGACCCGACGCGCTATTACCAGCCGTCGTCGCCCTACTCACCCGATGGACTGAGCCCCAACCGGGACGACGTGGGTGACCAGCATCCATGGAGCATCGGGTTTACCGACACGGACTTCCGCAAGTACCGCGCCATGGCCTGCCGCTTCCCCAACGAGGGCGGCATCCTGGGGCCGACGGCCCTGCCCACCATGCTCGAGTGCCTGCCGCCCGGCCAACGGCATCTGCGGTCCTTCGCGTGGCAGATTCACGACAACAGCATCGACAGTTGGGGCGAGCCCAGCCACCAGGATGGCATGGTCCGCGACTGGCTCGGGCTGGACGTCACCCGGTTCACCGTCGAGGACTTCGTCTATTGGGGCGGCCTGCTTCAAGGCGAGGGCTTGCGCGAATACATCGACAATTTCCGGCGGCGGATGTTCGATTCCTCAGCCGCGATCTTCTGGATGTATAACGACTGCTGGCCCGCCACGCGTTCATGGACGACCGTTGACTACCATCTGCGCCGCACGCCCGCCTTCTGGTCCGTCAAACGCGCCATGGCGCCGGTCTCGCTCGTGCTGACCGAGGAGAACGGGCGCGTGGTCGTGTACGGTGTAAACGACACCGACCGCGCGGTCGAGGCCGAGTTGCGCTATGGGGTGTTCACGCTCGCCGGCCGCTACCCGTTCGACCGATCCAAGCCCGTGGTGCTGACGCCCAACGCCTCGACGCGCCTGACCGACTTCCCGGGCCGGGCCTGGGCCGACCGCCGCGTGAGCCTGGCGTTCGCCACGCTCGTCCAGGACGGCCGCCTGCTGGCCCGCAACCGCCTGTTCGAGCCCATGTTTAAAGAGATGGTCTGGCCAGCCGCGAAGGTCACCGTGCGCGTCAAGGATGGACAGGCCAGCTTCGCCTCGGACCGTTTTGTCTGGGGTATCTGCCTGGACCTGGACGGCGAAACGGCGCTCGCCGACAACCTCTTCGATCTTTACCCAGGGCAGCCCTACGCCCTGCCCTGGCGCCGCCGCTTGCGCCCCCGGGTGATTCACGTGGGGAACACGTTAAAGACTTCCACATTATTTCCGGCTCGCGAGGACGCTCGCCCTCCCGTGAAATAGATACATTCTGCAACCTTGGGAGGGCGAGCGTCCTCGCGAGCCGAGTCGTCCATCGGGTTACTACGGGAGCTGATGGATGCGGTAGTAGCGCATCGCGTTTGTTGCGCCTTGGAACTCGGTGTAGTTCGTGATGACGCTGCCGCTACCCGAAACGGCGATCGGCCCGCTGATATTGGTAAAGGCAGTCGCCATGAGGTCGGCTTGGGCCTCAACGGCATTGGTCGTTCCGCCTGCCGCACGCCACGTGAGGGTAATGTTGTTGCCAGCAGTCGAGAACGCCAAAATACGATAATCGACGGTCTCGACGGGTGCCCAGGCAATGCCACGAAACGCCATCTTCAGGGCGTTCGTCGCAATCACGGCGGCGGAAGCCGCCCCAAGATTCCCATTGTAACCCGTTGTGTCGGAGAAGGCGTAGAGATAGCCGCCTGACACCGAATTCGTGCCGGTGGTACCAAACAGGTGCACATTAGTCGTGCCGCCGACCGCTTCAAGTGAGGCGGTCAGCCCACACACGGCCGAGGCGGTAATCACACCATTAGAGGTCCAGTTTCCACCGACCAGTGAGTATTTGTAAATGCCGCCTGGCGTGTCATCAGCCACGTAAAGCGTGTCAGGCCCCGCCCCCCCGCCAAGATTCACCAACACGAAAGCATCGGGACTCCCTGTATTCGTCGGGCATCCTGGCAGACTGACGATTGTTGTGGCGCTGGTCGGCAGTCCCGTTCCGACGGTTCCGAGACGGAACTGGGTTGCCTTCTGGGAGCTCACATAGAGTTGTCCGCCGAAGATACCAAGCTGGATGACATTGTTGACGGAACTGGTGCTGACTGCCGTGCTACTCTGGCTGCCCAAAACCGTATAGCCGACGCCTCCGGGAGCGGAGGCCACGCTCCCAGCCCCAGCGACCCACAAGTTCGTACCATTATCGCTCGCGGCACTGCGGGGATTATTGGCAGACGCGAAGTTGGTCAAGGCGGTCGTCGTGTCCAAGTTGCCGTTGACATCCGCTCGGCCCACTACGCGGGGAACGTTAATCGACGTGGTCCCCGAAAGCGATGACCCGCCCATGGTCGTGCCGTAACCCATGAAGACCAAGTAACGACCATCCGCCGAGCGGGTCACCAATCCTTCCGATGTCGCCGTCCCGCTGGCGATCAGTGGATACGACGCGCCAACAGCGTTTGTCGGTAGCATGATCGACTGCACCAACGTCCCGTTGGTCGCATACTCGTCCAGGAAGACCGGGTTGCCCTTGTTGACAAGACTCGCGACCCCGTCACCAACGCGGTAGATGACCAGATTTCCCGCCGTGAACGGCGCCGCCTGCCCGCTCAGACCAATCGCGACTAACGCAACCCCAACGACCGCTACGCGTATTCTCTTCATGTGTTGTCTCCTTATCAGTCCAAAAACGGAAGGTGCAATGCGTCCGGATGCCGGACGAAATCCTGTGAGCAAAGAGGCAGACCGTCGGCCGGCATGGGCACGTATTTGCCGGAGCCCGAGGCCAGAACGGTGCCCGCCTCATCCACGATGCACCCTTCGGTAGTCGCAAGACGCGAAAGACGTGTCGCCATTGTCCATCCTTCGACCCGGATGGATTGTCCGGCCCGGATGGGTTGTTTCAGTCGAACCGTAATCTCCGCCGCCACGCACGCACGCCGCAGCGAGAGGATCGCCGCCCAGGTGAGGGCCTCGTCCAACAGGGTCGCTGAGAGCCCGCCGTGGACCAGGTGACGCCAACCGACGTCCGCTTCACGCGTCACGTATCGGATCACGACGCGATCGCCTTCGACACGCGACCGCAACCGCAGTCCGTGCGGATTCGACTCACCACAAACGAAACACGACTTCGTCCACGGCAGCCACCCGTCGCCTACACTCCATCCGCTCATTCGAGATACTCCCAATGGCGGCAAGTGTACTCTCTCGGACGCGTGAATCCAGCGGCAAAAACTCAGACTGCAGGTCCGCACAAGACCTCGGGTCTTGCGCCACGGCGGGGAATGCCGCAAGAAGGCACGAGGAAGGTCACGGATGGTACGTAACGACGACAGACTCCGCGCGTAGCGCGAGCACATCATTGTAATCGATCGTGGGGCCCGAGACGAATAGCTGGCAACCCACAAGCCACCCACCGGAAGCCAGGTCGATCAACGGCTGCAGGGTCTCAATGGGATTCCCGTACAGGTCGATCACACGCAGTTGCCGCAGCAATCCAAACGAACTCACATCCTGAATCGCATTGTTTTCCGCGTAAACCTCCTGCAAGTTAACGCAGCTCGCGAGGTCCAAGTCGCTGAGCCCACTGTTATTGCACGAGAGCCACGTGAGACGACCCGCGTCGGACAGGTCCAACGAGGTCAACAAGTTGTCATCGCAATTCAGACTCTTCAAACTCCCGCACCCGATGAGGTTCAAATCACCGATGGTATTGTCGCTGCAGTCCACGGTCACGAGAGCCGGGCCATGACTCAAATCCAGGGCCGTCAACGCCCCACGGGCGCAGGAGAGGTTCGTACAGGCAACCGACCTGAGGGCAAGGCTGCTGAGGGTGCTGTTATCGTCGCACGCCACCGACAGCAGGTTCGTACAAGCCGACAAGTCGAGGGCAGACAGCAAGTTGATTCGACACGACAGATCCGCCAGGGCGGCGCAGGACGAAACATCCAGATCGGTCAGAAAGTTGTCGTCGCACGATAGGGACACCAAGCCGGTCAACGCCTTCAACCCCGTGGCATCCTCGATACCGGCGGAATCCACATCGAGGTTGGTCACGCCAGCCAAATCGACATCGTAATCGAAGTTAAGCGGACGATGAACGACGGGCATTGCCTCGCGTATGGCGGCCTCAAAATTGGCATCAGGAATCCCGACGACACTCACGCGGCGGAGGCGGTAAAAGCAACGCGCCGAGGCGTTGGTCAGAGAGACGCTATTCGTCGCCAGCACATCCCCCACGTACTGGAACGAATTCGTCCGTATCGCCGGGGACGCCACGACAAGACAGAGGTCGGTCGACGCTGTCCAGGCAAGCGACACGGCATTCGAACGTACGGCGATCCCCGTCATGGAGACTTGCGCGCCGGCCACCCCCGCCCAGAAGACAGCCGTAACGACCAGCACCGTCTCTCGCCTCACGTCCCACAGGCAACACGTCACACGGCGGGTTGTCGCCCGCAGCCCAATAC
>Ga0118677_10016699_pt1 | contig 10010 bp, 9 predicted proteins | sample AliMusrvi5mmetaG_FD_86154 | JGI IMG/M metagenome (GOLD analysis project Ga0118677, IMG submission 86154)
GTATGGTTGAATAAAAAACTATCCGGAAATATTCAGATAGAATATAAACGTAAAATAATCCTGGAAAATGGTCCCAATGATCGGCTGTCTGATTTAAACCAGTTCTGGATGGCTATTGATCCAAAGAATCCAAACTTGTTTACCAGGACTGGTGTATTTGCGCAATACGATTCACTGCTTTTATATTATGTTGGATTTGGTGGAAACACTAATTCAACAACACGTTTTCGAAAATACAATGGCAAGGGTGAACGTGTATTGTTGACAGACTTAACTGATAAGGAACATCTGCTTCAACCCAACAAGGAATATGCCATTAAAATAACCGTATACAACGGTCTCACAAAATTCTTTGTGGATAATGTTGAGTACTTTTCATTTCAGGATAAAGATCCACTCCTTGAGGGATACTTTGGATTCAGGTCTACAAAATCACGACAAGAAATTGATGACTTTAAAGTTTTTGCTTTGAAATAATTTTTTTCAATATTGATGAATATAAAGTAGGGTAAAACGTCAACAAACTGTACTACTCTATTTGAACTTATGAACTATTGTAAATTATATGATGTTATATAATAACAATCGGTTTTTATTTTCAAATCACTTTATTTTCTATATTTGTTATTGATTTCAAATCTTATATGACGGGAATTACTGCTGTAATAATTACGCTGAATGAAGAAAAAAACATCGGCAATTGTATCGACTCTCTGAAAGAGGTTGCTGATGAAATAATTGTGGTAGACTCCTGGTCAACCGATAAAACCCCTGAGATATGTGCCGAAAAAGGTGTTCGATTCTTTCAGATTGACTGGAGAGGATATGCTGATACTAAAAATTACGCCAATTCGCTTGCAGGTTATCCATTTATTCTTTCGATTGATGCTGATGAAATTTTATCCAAAGAACTGATTGACTCTATTCTTGAAGTAAAAAAGAACCCGGTCTTTGATTGTTACCAACTGAAACGACGTACAAATTATTGTGGACACTGGTTTAATCATCTTTGGTATCCGGATGCTAAAATCCGGTTGTTTCATAAAGATTATGCCGAATGGAGTCATACTCCTGTCCATGAAGTGCTCAACATGAAACCTCATTCTACTATTGGGAATCTGAAAGGTGATATGTTTCATTACACGTGCAGGACCATTACACAACATATATCTACTACACACAGATATTCTTCACTTAAAGCCATCCAGGCGAATGAAGAGGGTAAACATGTTACATTAACCAAAATAATATTTGGACCTGTTTCAAAATTCATTAGTGAATATATCTTTAAAAAAGGTTTCCTGGATGGGTATTATGGTTTTGTAGCATGCAGTATTTCAGCTTTTGGCAGTTTTATGTATTCTATCAAGCTGCATGAATTGAACCATAATAAACCTTTTGTATAAAGCGTTTGTATTTTCTTGTGTACTCAAATTGAAAATATCCTTTTAAATTTGTTTGATCTTTAAATTTATGGACTAAATTGCACCACTCAATTAGTGTGTTTATTCATTTCACTAAAGAACTGACTTATGAAGGGAGAATGGTTTGTTGTAGTTAATCCAAATGCCGGTGAAGGGAGAGGGAAGAAAGACTGGCAAGAGATTTCAATTTTATTGGATAAAGCGGGACTTCCACATACCAATGTCGTTACCGAACATCAGGGCCATGCCATTACACTGGTACAGCGTTATATCAACATGGGATTCAATCGCATCATTGTCGTTGGTGGTGATGGAACATTGAATGAGGCGGTTAATGGTATCCTGAAGCAAAGAAGAGTTTATTCCAATGAAGTTGAACTTGCCATGATTCCTATTGGAACAGGCAATGACTGGGTGCGTACACACAAGATTCCAACAGACTATGCACAGGCCATCGAAATTATTAAAAAAGGCAATGTCGTGCTCCATGATGCTGCTTCTGTAAAATATACTGATGAGGGAAACCCAAAGACCCGATACTTTATCAATATGGGTGGAATGGGATTCGATGCTGCCGTTAATATGAAGGTGAATTCCAGGACAGGATTGTTTAAATCAACTCAGACGGCATATTTCTATAACATCTTTACAACGTTGTTGCAGCATTCCAATTCTCAGGTGAAGTTGACCATGGATGACATGGTATATAAAATGGAGGTATTCAGTATGGCTGTCGGAATCTGTAATTACAATGGGAGCGGAATGAAACAATTGCCACTGGCTAAGTTTGATGACGGCTTATTGGATGTTACCGTCATAGGTAAAGTTGGTAAGTTGAAGATCATTAAGAATGTAAAGAATCTTTACGATGGTTCGTTCACAAAATTAGAAGAGGTGAAAACCTTTACCTGTAAACATCTGTTGGTAGAATCTGAACCTCTCATGAGTATGGAAGCAGACGGAGAATCACTTCCTCCATCTGTCTATGAAATTCAAATTATGGGTAATGCCTTGTCGGTTGTGCTACCTTAATCAGGACACAGCTTCAACCCACTTTCCATCGCTCTTGATTAAATCAATGAGTGATTGTACGGCTTCATCCTGATCTATGTTGCGAACCACTACTTCTTTTCCTCTATAGAGGCTTACTTTTCCTTTTCCGGCACCAACATATCCATAGTCTGCATCGGCCATTTCACCGGGACCATTAACAACACAACCCATAACGGCAATCTTGAGGCCTGCCAGATGACGGGTAGCAGTCTTGACTATTGAAAGTGCCTCCTGAATATTGTATTGTGTACGTCCACACGAAGGACAGGAGATAAATTCTGTCTGTGAAACCCTGCTTCGGGTTGCCTGTAAAATAGCAAATGTTGTTTCGACATGTTTTGTTTTAATGAGAGGATCTGTAGCTTCGAGCCAAATCCCATCTCCCATTCCATCTGCAAAAAGAACTCCCATGTCTGTTGCACTCTGAATCAGAAATGCCTCAACGTTTGTTGTTGTATAACATCTTTTCAGAATAACAGGGACATCCAAATCAAAATCTTTCAGTTTATTGAAGACATTCCGAAACCATTTTGGCGTTTCATTATCCTTGCCCTGTGCAATCAAAACCATTTTTGGATTGCTCATCAATAGGGTTAACATTTCGGATGAAGGCAATTCAGGTTGTTGCAGAAGGATAAACTGAGTATTGCCAGACAAGTTATCCGGTAATACCATATCGGGTTTAAAGAGTGTTCCGGGCTGTTCAGATATTGAGGCAATGACAACCGGTAAGTTATGTCCACCAATTATTCCTGATGTTCTGGTCTTTCTTTTTTGAAAAGAAAAAGGATCGATATTTAAGATCTTATTTTCAGAAGAAGGACTATTGGGTCGATTGTTATATCGTTCTGTCATTAACAATGCAGCAGGGATTTCCTTTTCGGGGTCTTCTGTCAATGAAACCCTTATGGTGTCTCCAACGCCATCTTCGAGTAAGCTACAAATACCTGCTGCTGATTTGATGCGACCTTCTGCAGCATCACCGGCTTCGGTTACACCAAGATGCAAGGGATAGCAAATTCCATTGGCAGTCATCAATGCAACGATCAGACGTGTTGCTTCTATCATCACCCTGGTATTGCTTGCTTTCATGGAAACAACCAGTTCATGAAAGTCTAAATCTTCAAAAATGTTGATAAACTCCATGGCTGCAATAGCCATACCCATTGGGGTATCGCCATAGCGACTCATGATGCGTTCGCTTAAAGAACCATGATTACTTCCAATCCGGATAGCTGTACCATGTTGCTTACATATGGTTATCAGAGGTTGTAATCTATCTCTAATTTTATCAATACCTTCCTGATACTCGGATTCTGTAAACTCCAGTTTTCCGGTATTCCGATCGGTATAGTTACCGGGATTGATTCTGACCTTTTCAACATATTGTGCTGCTATTTCTGCAGTTTTAGTGTTGAAATGGATATCTGCAATCAGGGGAGTTGTATAACCTCGTTGGGTTAATCCTTCTCTTATAAGTTTCAGGTTTTCGGCTTCCTTGATACCCGGAGCTGTAATACGGACATATTCACAGCCGGCTTCAATCATCCTGATGGATTGATTGATAGTGGCTTCGGTGTTCATGGTATCTGTACTGGTCATGCTCTGAACCCTGATAGGGTTATTTCCACCAACGGGAACACCGCCAATATTGACCTCACGGGTTATGATTTTTTTATAACCTCCGGTTAAAAGTTCGAACTTCAGATTTTCTATTTTCACAGTTGATCTATTTTATTTTGCAAAGATCAGAAAAAAGTGGTTCTGGTCTATTAGGTAACAATAAATCATAAGTTATGACAGCGTTTTCTCTACCTTTTATTGGCAAAAAACTCCTTCATTAACTTGCTGCACTCATCTTCAAGTATTCCGCTGGTCAGTTTTGTCTTGGGGTGAAATAGGGAAACACCCGTTGTCGAACAACCTCTTTTCTCATCCCTGGCACCATAAACGACCCTTTGCAACTGGGTCCAGAAAATAGCTCCGGCACACATTACACAAGGTTCCACTGTAACATAAAGGGTGCAATCGTTCAAATACTTACTTCCCAGAAAATTTGATGCTGACGTAAGTGCCTGCATCTCAGCATGTGCCGTGACATCATTTAACAATTCTGTCATGTTGTGTGCCCGGGCAATGATTCTTTCATTACAGACTACCACTGCTCCAATGGGTATTTCACCACTCTGAAATGCATTGTTGGCCTCCTTCAAAGCCTCACGCATAAAATATTTGTCATCTAAACTAAACTCTTTCAAGGTCCAATGTTTTTTAGAAAATGCTCAAAAAGAACATTAAACAAAGTAAAGAATATTTTCCATGAAAAGGTTGAGTAGTTTCAAATATTTACTAATATTGCTCTCTGTTAACCCGAAACTAAAAGATAGAAAAAAATTATTACATGAGCCTAAAAGTCAGGAGGTTCTTAATTTTTGCAGCCATTGTAAGCACTGTAGTTTTCACAGCGTTTATCAATGAAAAGAGCAAAAATACTAGTTCATCTACCACAAAGAGTGAAGCTGTAGCTTCTGAAGGAACCCAAAAAGAGAAATTTAATCCGGGTGAAATGATAATGGAGCATGTTTTAGATGCTCACGAATGGCACATCACACAATTTGGAAACTATCCGATTGTTCTTCCCCTTCCCGTTATTCTTTACGATCAAGGTAAGTTTGTTTGTTTCATGTCCTCGAAATTTGTTTCTGTTGACCCGGTCACAAATATATATGGGTATAAAGCATATCAAGGATATAAAATTGAAGATGCAGAAGGTGCTAATAAAGGTAAAATTGTTAAAGTATTACCCAATACTGAAACAACAGATGAAAATGCCAAGCTTCCTTTCGACTTCAGTATCACCAAGACTGTTTTTGCAATGTTGATGAGCCTTGTCATCATGTGTTTTGTGTTTATCTCTGTAGCCCGTTCTTACAAGAAACGTCCCAATCAAGCTCCCAAAGGACTTCAGTCGCTATTGGAACCTATCATCCTTTTTGTCCGTGATGATATTGCCAAACCTTCTATCGGCGAAGACCGCTATGCCCGGTTTATGCCTTTCCTTTTGACAATATTTTTCTTTATTCTCACAAATAATATATTGGGTGTAATTCCAATATTTCCGGGTGGTGCAAATGTCACAGGTAACATAGCAGTTACTATGACTCTAGCAGTATTTACATTTATCATAACAACATTCAGTACAGATAAACACTACTGGAGACATCTGGTCGACATGCCTGGGGTTCCCATCTGGTTGAAATTGCCTGTTCCTTTGATGCCATTTGTTGAAATATTTGGTGTATTCATCAAGCCTGTTGTATTGATGATTCGACTCTTTGCCAATATCACAGGAGGACATATTATCATTTTGGGTTTTGTTTGTTTGATCTTTATTTTTGGAAATGTAAATCCATGGCTTACTACAGTAGTAGGTCCGTTCTCGTTTCTTTTTATGATATTCGTTTATATGCTTGAGTTACTTGTTGCATTTTTGCAAGCATATGTATTTACATTATTATCTGCTCTTTATTTTGGAATGGCAAAAGTTGGAAGTCATCATTAATCGTTAAACACTTTTAAAAACAAATATATATGTCAATGTTATCAACAATGTTAGAAGCAACTATGAATTTAGCTCCAGTTGCTAAAATGGGTGCAGGTATCGGAGCAGGTCTTGCTGCAATCGGTGGAGGTGTCGGTATCAGTGGTATTGGTCGTGGTGCTATGGAAGCAATTGCACGTCAGCCTGAAGCTATCGGTGAAATCCGTTCAAACATGATTCTTGCTGCAGCACTTGTTGAAGGAGTAGCATTCTTCGCAATCGTGGTCTGTATGTTAGTTCTTTTCATGGCCTAACTAAAAAACAAACTGTTGCAACGGTTGGTTGCAACAGTTTCTTTATTTGAAATCAGGAAATCAAAATAATAGAACATACCTATGGGACTAATAACACCTAATCCGGGTTTGCTTTTTTGGACTTTATTGGCTTTTTCTACAGTTTTATGGATTCTGTGGAAATATGCTTATGGTCCAATTCTTTCATCACTCAAAGATCGCGAGGATTTCATTGCCCAGGCGCTCAATGCAGCTGATGATGCACGTGCCCAGATGTCACAATTACAAAGCGAAAACGAGAAGCTGCTTGCCGTTGCTCGTGAAGAACGCGATCAGATTCTTCGTCAGGCCAGAGAGATGCGTGATTCAGTTATTGATGAAGCCAGAAAAAAAGCCACCGAAGAAGCTAACCGTATCGTAGAAAATGCCAGAATGCTGATTCAGAATGAACGTAAAGCTGCACTTAATGATATCAAGGGTCAGATTGGCCGCTTATCTATTGAAATAGCAGAGAAGGTTCTTCAGGAAGAGCTGAAAGACAAGTCAAAGCAAAATGCTATGATTGACAAGCAACTCGAAAGTATCCGGTTCAACTAATTGACCAGTAAACGTAAGAATGGAAGATTCAAGGATTCATAAGCGTTATGCCCTGGCACTTTATCAACTGGCCGGAGAACTAAAACAACTCGACCGGGTATATGATGATATGCAGATTGTTTCCCAGACTTGTCTGGACAGCAAGGAGCTGATGGGCGTACTCGGGAGCCCGATAATTCGGGATACTAAAAAAGGCAAGATACTGACTGAAATCTTTGGTAGTAAGATCTGTGATTTATCACAGCGGTTTATTAATCTGGTAGTAGTTCAAAATCGCGAAATAAGCCTTCCGCTTATCGCACTTGAATATATCCAATTAGTCAAGGATTTCAAAGGCATCAAGACAGCATTACTCACATCGGCTCAACCTCTGGACGAGGAAACCCGCGCTAAAATCATTGCCCGTCTTAAAGAGCAAACCGGTTGCGAGGTTGAACTGATCGAAAAAACCGATCCTGAAATATTGGGAGGTTTTACTCTATCACTCGAAGGCCAATTATTTGATGCATCTATCAAGAATACGATGCACAGGCTGCGTAAAGAATTTAATGAAAATACTCATAACAGCGAAATTTAAACTCTTTCAGATATGGCAGGAATTAAACCCGCCGAGGTATCGGCCATCCTTCGTCAGCAATTGGCTGGCATTAAGACTGAGGCCGAATTACAAGAAGTAGGTAGTGTGTTAAGCGTTGGTGATGGAATCGCCCGCGTTTATGGATTGACCAATGCAGAATCAGGTGAATTGGTTGAATTTGTAGAAAATGGCATCATGGGCATCGTGCTCAACCTTGAGGTTGACAATGTCGGTATCGTTTTATTAGGTGAAGCCCTCAAGATTAAAGAAGGTGACACTGTAAAAAGAACCGGTCGCATTGCATCTATCCAGGCTGGAGAAGGTCTCATTGGTCGTGTTATCAATACTTTGGGTGAGCCTATCGATGGCAAGGGCCCGGTTGAAGGTATCACCTATGAGATGCCTATCGAACGTGTTGCTCCTGGTGTAATCTTCCGTCAACCGGTTAACGAACCTCTACAGACAGGTATCAAGGCTATAGATGCCATGATCCCAATCGGTCGTGGACAACGAGAGTTGATTATTGGTGACCGTCAGACAGGAAAGACTGCTATTGCAATCGATACCATTATCAATCAAAAAGAATTTTTCGATAAAGGCGAACCCGTTTACTGTATCTATGTAGCCATAGGTCAGAAAGGTTCTACAGTTGCAAATATTCTTAAGACTTTGGAAGATCATGGTGCAATGGCCTATACGGTTATTGTTTCAGCTACGGCTTCCGATCCTGCAGCAATGCAGTTCTATGCTCCGTTTACCGGTGCATCGATTGGAGAGTTCTTCCGTGATTCAGGTCGTCCTGCTTTGGTTATCTATGATGACCTTTCAAAACAGGCCGTTGCTTATCGTGAAGTGTCTCTGCTACTCCGTCGCCCACCCGGACGCGAAGCTTATCCTGGTGATGTATTTTATCTCCACTCACGCTTGCTTGAAAGAGCTGCTAAGATTATCTCAGAAGATAGCATCGTTCAGAATATGAATGACCTGCCTCCATCTTTGAAGGGTATCGTTAAAGGTGGCGGTTCATTGACAGCACTTCCAATTATTGAAACTCAAGCCGGTGACGTTTCTGCTTATATCCCAACGAATGTAATCTCTATTACAGACGGACAGATATTCCTTGAAACAGCATTATTTAACTCAGGTATCCGACCAGCTATCAACGTAGGTATCTCTGTATCCCGTGTAGGGGGTAATGCTCAGATTAAGTCTATGAAAAAAGTTGCAGGTACGCTGAAACTTGATCAGGCTCAATATCGTGACCTGGAAGCCTTCTCTAAGTTTGGTTCAGACCTTGATGCCAGTACAAAAATGGTACTTGCCAAGGGAGCCCGTAACGTTGAGATTCTGAAACAGCCTCAATATTCTCCAATGCCGGTAGAAAAACAGATCGCCATTATCTTCTGTGGAACTAAGGGTTTATTGCAGAATGTACCGCTGAATAAGATCTCACTATTTGAAGAAACATTCCTCCATCATCTTGAACTGAACAATCAGGATATCCTGACTGCCCTACGCAAAGGACAGTACTCCGATGATATTGCCAATACATTAGAGCGTGTTGCTAAAGAAATTGCAGCCAGTTTTGAGAAATAAACTGAACAACGTTCACTTTTTTGAATAACTCAATCGATTGGATAGGAACCGGTAACTCCCGGTTTCTATCCGGTCAAATATAAAAAAGAACTATGGCCGGACTAAAAGAAGTTCGTACTCGTATTGCTTCTGTTATCTCTACACAACAGATCACAAGTGCCATGAAGATGGTGGCTGCTTCTAAACTGCGTAAAGCACAGAATAATATCGTAGCTCTTCGTCCTTATGCTTCTAAGCTAAGGGGAATAATCCAAAACCTGAGCGCTAACGGGTCGATGTCTGATAGTGTTTTTACACGTGTTGAGGAACCTGAAAAGGTGCTTCTGATTGTCATTACCTCTAACAGGGGTATGTGCGGTGCTTTCAATTCAAGCGTTATCAAGGCTTCAATGGAACATATCCATACCACTTTTGACGATCATAATAAACGGGGAAACCTTCATCTTGTGACCATCGGTAGAAAAGGAACAGAATTCTTCACCCGCCGCAATTATAAGGTAGAAGCCAGTTATAACAGCATCTTTGACAATCTGGATTATCAGCATGTTTCTGAAATTGCCAACCAGATTATGGATTGGTATCAGGATAAGACCTATAATCGTGTTGACATTGTTTACAATCATTTTAAGAATGCGGCAACTCAGATTTTGACTATTGAACAGATGTTACCTGTGATACCTGAAAAAGCAGAAAAGGTACATGCTGCTTTTCACAATGATTATATTTTTGAACCTGCTGAAGAAGAATTACTGGCAGCTATAATCCCACAGTCTTTACGGATCCAGCTGTACAAGGCATTACTCGATTCATATGCGTCAGAATTTGGTGCCCGTATGACTGCAATGCACAAGGCAACTGAAAATGCAGGCGAGATGTTGAAAGAACTGAAGATCCGTTACAATAACGCACGTCAGGCATCTATTACCAAG
>Ga0118677_10016700_pt1 | contig 10010 bp, 4 predicted proteins | sample AliMusrvi5mmetaG_FD_86154 | JGI IMG/M metagenome (GOLD analysis project Ga0118677, IMG submission 86154)
GGGTATTGGGGAGCATGCTTTCCAACTGCACCCTCGCCGACAACTCGGCTCCTGACTGGTACGGCGGTGGGGCGGTTGAGTGCACGCTCTACAATTGCACGCTGGCCGGCAACTCAGCTATGTACGGTGGCGGGGCGGCTTGGAGCACACTTTACAACTGCATTCTCGCGAGCAACCTCGCCGCTGACTTCGGTGGTGGGGCATACGCGGGCACCCTCTACAACTGCACGCTCACCGGAAACACGGCTCACTGGGGTGGTGGGGCGGATTCGAGCCACTTAAACAACTGCATCCTGTATTTCAATACGGCACAGACGGGAGCGAATTTCTACACCAACGGGTCCACCACCCTGAGCTACTGTTGCATAACGCCCATGCCCACCAACGGTGTGGGGAACATCACTAATGCTCCTCAGTTCTTTGATTACGGCAAAGGCAACCTGCGCCTGCAATCCAACTCCCCCTGCATCAATGCCGGGAACAACACCTACGCGTCTGGTGCCACTGACTTGGACGGCAACCCGCGCATCGTGAGCGCCACGGTGGATATCGGGGCTTACGAATACCAAGGCGTCGGCTCGGTGATTTCCTATGCCTGGCTCCAGCAATACGGCCTGCCCACGGACGGCTCGGCGGATTACGCTGACCCGGACCACGATGGCCTGAACGACTGGCAGGAGTGGACTTGTGGGACCGACCCGACTAACGCGCTGTCGGCGTTGCGCATGGTGTCAGCGACGCCCGTGGGCACTAACGCGACTGTGACTTGGCACAGTGTGGCCGGGGTGAGCTATTTCCTGGAGCGGAGCACGAACTTGTTGGCCAAGCCGTCCTTCAGCCTCCTGGTCACGAACCTCCCCGGCCAGCCTGGCACGACGAGTTTCACCGACACTAGCACTGCCGGACCGTCGCTGTTCTATTATCGCGTGGGTGTGGGCCAGTAAGCACCAAGAAGCGGCCTGAAGGCGGAAGATGGAATGAAGAATGCAGCATGCAGAAGGCGGAATCGGAGCAGCCTCGGGCCATCCGAAGGAAGAAAGCCCTGATTTGGAGCGCGAAGTGGCCAGGAGGCGCACGTGGGACCCGAAGGCAGCAAAGGGGAACCCTCTCCCGGATTTTTCATGTACAATTAGGTCTCAGAGCAAAAGAGAAGGGCCGGCCAGATAAGCAGTGCCCGGATACCCCGCACAGGGCGCTCGCCCGGAGCCGGAGATGACAAACCACGCGACTATCTCAGCCGCCCGGAATGTGCCTCTGGCCGGTCCTAACGGACCTTCGCTCAAGGTGCTGGCCTTTGGAAATGGGGATGATCCAGAGTCTCGCCGTCATACGCCAGGGACAACAGCAGACCGAACGACGCACACCGGGAATTCCAAACTCCGGTTTGGCCCCTCGCCTCCTCGCTGGGATCAAAAAAATGCGCCCAAGACGATTTTTTTGAAAGAACGGCCCCTTGCGGCTCGTATAAGAATCAGTAGTTAGTAACTGGATTCAGATCGCAGTTGCCCGGAGTCCGAGCGATTCCGGAGTCGGGATAGCCATGAAAACAACATACGAGCGTCTATCGCTAGTTGATGATGACACGGGTTGCGCAGCCGCAGTAAAGGACTGCGTCGTGGATGCCTCCTTCAGTCCAGTTGCTAGAACCATCCGACAACTCCGTTTCCACCATTACATGAAGACTATCTGTTCCACCGCCATCGTATGCATCTCGCTCGGTGCTTCTCTGCCACTTGGCACGCTCCGCTCTTTGGCCCAGGGCCAGAACACCGACCAATCCATGCTCACCAACGTCCCCCCGCCGGAGCCCCTCGTCAGCCGGACCCAGCAGGCGCTCGCGCGTGACACCATTTCCACCACCTGGGAAGTCCTCGAGCAGACGTTCTACTCCGCCACTGGCGTCCTCACCAGCCGGACGAACCGGTATGTGGAGTTGGGCGCCGGATTGAATTACCTCTCCGACCCTTCGACTGGCCAGTGGGCGCCCTCGGAGGACCTCATCGAACTGATGCCCGACGGCAGCGCCGCCGCCCTGAAGGGACCCGCAAAGCTGTATCTGAAGCCGAACCTCAACTCGCCCGACGCCGTCAGGATTGTCTCGGCCGACGGCGCTGTTTTCCAAACGCGGCCAATCGGGCTTTTCTGGTACGACCCGGTCTCCGGGAAAGCGTCGTTGATTGCCCAGCCTCAGGATTGCGCGGGTGAGCTGGAACCCCCCAATCAAGTGGTGTACCGAGGTGCATTCGGCGAAGTAGGGGACCTGAGGGTGACCTACACCAAGGGTGCCGTCGAAAGCGATCTGGTGCTCCTGGAGTGCCCGCAACTGCCTCCGGGTTTCGATTCCGCCACGGCCCGACTCGAGCTCTGGCACGCGTGCCAGCCGATGTCGGCGCCCAAAATCACGCCGCACAGGGTCGGGGCAGATGGGGCCACCGACGACGTTCTCGATTTCGGCGGCCTGTGGTTCCCCACGGGCGCTGCGTATTGGTCTGATGGCTCGGGGAGGAGAGCGGCGGACACACCGGCTGCGGTCCGCGTTCCGACGTTGAGCGAGGATGGCACGCTGTCGCCGGTGTGCAAGACTTGGCTGCCGGGCACGGCCGGGGATGTATTGGTCGAAGCGATCGCTTGGAGCGGGGTGGCTCCCAAGCTGGCATCCCTGCCACCAACGCCCGCTACCTACTTGCCCGCGCCGGCACAGGATCGCTCCAGTTGGCTGGTGGAGCTGGCGGGCACGCCCGGGCCTTCCTCTGGTTCGCCCGCCCTGATCACCCAAGGCCACGGCTACCAACCGGTCGGGCTGGTGTGGGACTACCAGACGGTGACAGGCAGTTACGGCGATTACACGTTTACCAACGGCTTGACTTACTACGTAAACCAGAACGCTTCATTCAGTGGCAACGTCACCTTCAATCCCTGCGTGATCAAGTTCAGCTCCGGTGCCTACATTCTGGCCTACGGCAGCATTACCTGCAATGGAAGCAGCTCGTTGCCAACGATTTTCACATCCTGGCAGGATGACCTGTTCGGAGATCCGATTCCGACCGCTACATCTTGCCCCTCATATATGGCCGACGAGGCGCTGTGGGTCTATTACATCAACGCGAGTGTCACCGTGAGCGGCATGCGGTTCCGCTGGGCCAATACCGCCCTGCGTCTCGACTCCGGCTACGCCCAGGCGGTGTCCGGGTGCAGGTTCGAGTTCTGCCAGGTCGGGATTTGCGGGCAATACTGCAGCACGACCATCGCGGATTCGACCAGGTGCGGTGTGGTCACCCCCACCCTGGCGCTGGGAGAGTCCGCGTCCTTCACGGGGGCCTTGACGGATGTCTGCTCGAGCGATTTGGACTCGGACGGCAACCACGTGGCTGACCTTTGCGAGTACCAGTACTTTGGCCGGCTTGGCACGCTGCCTGGCCACGTGCTTGGTCAGATGAATACCTTTACCAACGGGCACTCGCCGGGCTGGGATCAATTCATCTGGGCGGGAGGTGATTTAACCCCCCAGGACCTCAACAACTCGTACCAGTACCGCACGACCTGCTGGGTGCTCGGAGCCAGGGGCGTCCCAGACCAGTCCGTCGGGATTTCGGCCATGTCCTGGTGGCACAGTGGTGCGAACTCCCACCAAGGCGCTGGGACGCTGATCACCCCGCGTCACGCCATAACCGTCACACACATGGTGCCCCCCGATGGCACCGTTTTCCGCTTCATCGGCAAGAACAACGATTCGCACTCGGTCACTCTCCTTCATGCCGAGACGTGCCAACATGTCGACTATTGTGTCATGCTCTTCAACGAGGACCTGCCGACCAACACTGTCGCGTACGTCAGGGTGCTGCCATACGCCGCGCGCTACAAATTCACTCCGAGAATGCAGCGCTATGCGGATCCTTGCTGGCAGTCCGCGAGTGTGCCGTGTGTGGGGACAACCCAGGATGAGGATGCGTTCATCTACGACCTGTTCTGGCTGTACTCAGGGCAGGCCGACTTCCAGCACTCCCAGTGGTTCCCAGACTGGGGATCCTATTACTATCGGACCGGCCACAACAGTGACCTGCGCGGGGGAGACAGCGGACATCCGGCCTTCATGCTGGTCAACGGGGAGCTAGTGTTGATCGGATGTTGGGAAACCTTAGGTCTGGCCACATGGCCGGGCCAGTACTTCGGTGAGATCAACACGGTTATAGCCGATCTTGACGATTGGGCGTGGACCACCTATCATACAAATGCACCGTCCGGCTACACCGCCACACTTTATAACCTGAGCGGTTTCCCCGATTTATGGCAGGATTGAGAGAAAGCACAGCCAAGAAGCTGCGTTTCCATACGACTTCCGAGCAAAAAGGATGAGCCGATGAATCCTGAACCTTCACTTGAGAGGACCACCTGCCCATACGTTGCATTCCAGCGGCCAGGATGCTCCTCGGGCGTCTTCGTTAAAGTCGCGATGGTGGCCTTGGCCGGCCTGATCTTTCCTCTGGCCCACACTTCCGCTGACGAGGTTTACGTGTGCGGCTATGGCGGGCCACTTCAGAGGCTCTCAACCAACGGCGTGGCTTCGCTTCTGACAACAAATCTCTCTGGTTATGACGGACCGATAGGCTTGGTGTGCGACAACCTTGGGAATGTATATGCTGGAGAGCCCAGCAGGAGCACGATTTGGAGGTTCTCACCCGACGGAAGTTCTTTCGATGTCGGCTTTGGCGATGGGGTGTCGAGCCTGGCCTTTGGCACGACCGGGGCCCTGTATGTAACGGCTCTCAACTTTTACGGGCTTTATTTGCCAGACTGCCTCTCCGGGAAGTATGATCTGACTGGGCTTTCTGCATACACGGCGGAAAATCTCATCTATCCGGTAACCCTGGCTCTTGATAGCTCCAATAATATGTATGTGGCGAACAACACAAACGCCAACCCGCTCCCGCAACCTCCCATTTTCAGCACAAACAACAACACAATTCAGAGGTTCACCTATGGGCCCTCGAACTTTACGAGCCTCGGCACCTTTGCCTCCGGTTTGAACGGTCCTTGGGGAATGGCGTTCGACAATTACGGCAACCTCTATGTGGCCAACTCCGCCACGAACGGCGACCTCAGCAACACTATCCTGAAAATCAGCACAAATGCCACCCGTTCGGTCTTTGCTACGGCAACCAACGGCCTCAGCGGTCCACGAGGATTGGCCTTTGACAGCGCCGGGAGCCTTTACGTGGCGAATTCATTAACGGGGACCATCCTCAAGTTCGCTCCTGATGGCACGAGCGCCATATTCGCTTCCGGATTGAACTCCCCGACCTCCATCGCAATCTATCCCGGTCTCAGAGGGTGGTCGGCGACGCCCCTTAAGTTAAGCACGCCGACCGTCCTTTCTAACGGGGCAGTCCAATTCAGCTTCGTCGAAAACCTGGGCTTGAGCTTCACGGTATTGGCCAGCACCAATCCCTCTTCCCCCATAGCCGCTTGGAGCGCAGTTGGTGCTGCCACTGAAGCCGCGCCAACGCAATATCGGTTCACCGACACGCAAGCGACAAACTACCCGCAACGATTCTATCGAGTTCGCTCGCCATAAACGTGCCCCCGGTTCAATGGGTGTGGGAGACCCTGCTGGCGCTTATCCAAGGCTTGCTGGCGGCCACAGATTCTGATCCGCACACGTTCACTCTGGAAGAATCGATGTGCCAGCGCTCCTGCAGGGCCAATGGTTGCACAAATCCTCGCGCCTCTTCACCACCAATACGTTGAGCACCCCCTTGGCTTTCTATCGCTTGCGCCAGCGCTAGCCAGCCAACATCGCGCGCCACGTGGGGACGGCGCGTGGACATCGGGGCTTACGAATACCACGGCGCCGGTTCGGTGATTTCCTATGCCTGGCTTCAGCAATGCGGCCTGCCCACGGACGGCTCCGCGTCACTCCATGCGTGCCGGTCCTGGGGCACCTGCGAGCGAACGGCGCGCAATGAGTGACGCGCCCTGCGACCCAATCCCAATAATAAGAATTACTGGTACAGCCGCCATGGGCGCGACAATAAATGTTAAGTAATCAGCAACATCGGGAGAGTCTCCACAGGCAGCTTTCTGTAATCATGCATCTGGTTAGAAAGGCAAAATATTGGAACGTAATTGAGGAGACCTATGAAAACTACCCTCCATTTTATAAGGACTAATGCATCACTCGCGCTCGCGATTGCTGGCGCCCTAATGGCCATCGCGTTGCCCACGCCCGCGCAGACAACCTCCGAGCCCCCATACACAGTTACCGATGTCGGTGCCAATTACCGAATCTGGCAGCGCACCATTCAGGTGACAAATAGCGCCACCGGCGAGGTCACACAGCAGGTTCAGGGGTTTACGGAACTCGACGCAGGCATGAATTATTGGACCAACAACTCCGCTCAGGCCCAGAGCGGGTGGGCCGAATCCCAGGACCTCATTGAGATTACACCCACTGGCGTCCAGGCCGTGCACGGCCAGATGAAAGCCGTCATCAGCGGGGACGTCACCAGCCACGGCGCAATCACGTTAACGACAGCCTCCGGCCAGGTCTTTCAGTCCCGGCCTCTCGGCCTCTACTATGCCGATCCGCTTTCGGGCAAAGTCGCCCAAGTCGCGCTGGTCCAGCCCGGCCCGGGCCTCCTCTACGCGCCTAATATTGTTGTCTTCACCAACGCCTTTTCCGGCCTGAACGCAGACCTCATGCTGGTTTGGGCCAGGAATGGCTTCGAGCAAAACGTTCTTCTCAAGCAGTCCCCCCCACCGCCCGAGACGTTTGGCCTCTCCAGCGCCTCCTGCCGTTTGCAGATGTGGACGGCGATGGACCAATGCCCCGAGCCGATAGAGGATCGTCCGGCTCTCCTCCCTTCCGGCCTCTGGGATCACATCCTGATCTTCCCCGATTGCTGGTTTCCGGTCGGTTCCGCATACGAGTTCGGCAAAGCACCCCTCTCCAACGGCGGCGCGGCTGCTACCGTCCGTCCCCTTAGTCCCTCCGACAAGAACGCTTTTCCGACCGCCAAGAGTCTGGTCTCCATCGCCGACCAAAAGGTGCTGGTCGAGGAGATCAACTACAGCGACCTGCTATCCGCTTTCAAGGGCCTCGGTCACGCCTCGCTCCCGCCGGGCAATCCCAATGCCGTAGAGTTTGCCGCGCGTGGCCAACTCCTCCCCCAACCGCCAGCTTCGCGCCAGGACCGCCCCATCCTCCTCGCCGCTGGACCTTACCAAGCGCGTGGTATAATGCTCGACTACATTCAGTTGTCTGGGAGCACCAACTCCTGCACCTTCACCAGCGGAACGACGTACTACATCCCGGTCAGCTATTACCAAGGGCCGGGCGCGGCCACATTCCAAAACAACGCCTGCCTCAAATTCGCGAGCAACGCTTGGCTCATTGCCTATGGGGCGGTCAGTTTTCCGAGCAGTGGCGCGCCGGTCGTTTTCACGTCCAAAGACGACAACGCTTACGGCAATTCCATCACTAACAGCACTGCCAATCCCAATTACGCGGCTAGCCAAGCGCTCTGGTTGTATTTCAATGCTCAAATGGTGACCGCGCAAAACGCGCTGTTCCGTTGGTCTCAATATGCGGTGGAGTGCGATGCAAATCCCGGCGCCAACAATGCCGCCATCTATTCCTCGGCCTTCCAGAACTGCCAGACCGGTGTGTACGTGTACATGCCCGGCGACACCCTCTCCCTCTCGGGCGACACTTACTGCAACGTCTCCAACCCCCGCTCCGTCAATAGTGGGACCGTCTCCGGCTCCATGACCGCCGATTGCGGCGTCGTCTCGGTCGCCATGGTGAATGACCCCAGCCAGGATTTGAGCGGGCCCGACACTAACAAGAACAGTGAGTCCGAGTGTACCTTCATCCTGGCGAACAACAGTTCGACCATCGTTGCCGCATTCTCCGACACGCACTTAGATGAGGTGAGTTATGGCGGTCTCGTGGGCCTGGACAGTGTCAATTTCTCAAACATCCACACCCCTCGATCCACATGGTGGGCGATCTCTACGAACGGCGGGTTGAGCTTCACGAACACGCAACCTTTGCCGCCGACGAACAATCTTATTTTCGGGCAAGGAGACGCCCCCAACCCGGCAATGACCTATGATCCCAATTATCCAAGCAACTCGAGCGGGACCGTGTATCTGCTGGGCAACAGCTCGCGCGAGCCAGGCAACACTGGATTTCGCTTGTGGACCTCTACCAACACCGGCCAGAGCTTCACTCTGATAAACACGAATTTGCCGGGAGGACCGTCGCCGCCGACAATTTGTGACAGGCCCATGCTTAAGGTCGATCCATCTACCCACTACCTTTACGCTGCGGGCAGCTCGACCCCTACTAATGGCGGAAAAGTGCTGTTCACAGCGCGCTCGACCAATTATGGAATAAACTGGGACTTATACCACCCGTTTGGTGAGACCGGACAATTCGCCGAGATAGTTGTCAAGCCGAATGGCCCGGTGTATGTCTTTTGGATTACGTCTATGACCAACGGGACTCCGTACACGAACCGGCTGCGGTACGCCTGGCTCATGCCGGGCAGCACCAGTTGGAGTGGGCCAACGAATGTTGGCATTACCCTAAATTCCACCTACTCAAATGGCGTCAGGCAGCCTTTGCGGTTCAACGGAGACGCAACCAATGACTGGTTTGAAGTCCTTCCATTCCCGCGGGCTGCTTACGCCAATAGCCATATCTACTTGGCCTATTCCGACTTGCCTTCCACCAACCTGTTCTCGACCGACCAGGGCGACATTTTTCTTGCGGACCTGTATCTCACGCACTCGGACGGTTCACTCGCTACGCCGCTCGTCGTGCGGCTCAACGACAAGAACAACGACCACACCCAGACCGACCAGTGGGACCCCGCCATAGCGGTGAACCCTCAGGGGACCGAGCTCTTCATTGGTTATTACAGCCGCCAAGAGGACCCCACCACCAATTACTTAATCAAGGCATACGGCGCCAAGGTGTACAACATCGTCAACGGTCTGACCAATGCGACGATTGACTCCTTCCCAATCAGTCCGACTAATTTCCCGCCGTTATTCGGCGGCGACAACCCCACGAACCTGCAGTTTGACCCGGTATATCCGCCGAGCGTCCCGATATCCCTGAATGTATTTTTGTGCTACGATCAATGGTCTCGAGTTGATTGCTTAAATTACGTTTGTCCAAACAACGATGTTGATCTGGGAACTGAAATGATGACTGCGCACTGGTTCCAGGATGACAACACCTGGGCTGATGCCGATACCAACTACTTTTATTATGCTTGGTGCGACCGGTCAAGGACCTGGACATGGACGGCATTGGGAGCAACGAAAACGCGTCCAGACGCGGATGTTAAATTAGCGAGGATTCGTCAGTGACACCCTGAAAGCAGAGTTGACTATCAAAGGCTATTTCGTCGCATGATTGAAGGTAGCGGCGGTTGCGCTCGACTTGAGGGCTCCGGCCTCGGGGCACTATATCCGCGGACAACAAACCCATGGGAATGCCGAGGAGGCCGACGAGTGAAGACTGCGCTCGATTGTTAGCCGCGCCGAAGGAAGTGCAGCAACAGGACAGCGCCCAGACCGACCAGTAAGAAGGTGTTCGGTTCAGGAATAACGGCCGGGGCCAATGTTATCCCTTGAAACGTGGGGCGTAGACCCGGCGGAATTCCAGGATCAGTGCCGCGGGTCGGGTCGCCGGTGTGAGTCGTGGCAATGGCTGACATCCCCAGGAAAGAGCTGTTCGGATTGGCCAGGTCTGCGGCATAGGCAGCATCATAAGTGGCGTAAGGGCCAGTCCAACCGATGACCAGATAATCCGCGTCCGCACCCGGACCGAGGGGGTAGATGGTCATGGTGCCTCCATTGAATCTGCCAGGTACAGGAACTATCGGCGCAGTAGCCCCAGGTGGATCATGGTAGGGTACAACCCAGCCCGGGTTGGCCGCTAGGAATCCCGCCAGGGAAGAATACCCTGGCACAAAACCAGAACTGCCCTCGTAAAC
>Ga0118677_10016701_pt1 | contig 10010 bp, 11 predicted proteins | sample AliMusrvi5mmetaG_FD_86154 | JGI IMG/M metagenome (GOLD analysis project Ga0118677, IMG submission 86154)
GCCCGAGCACGGCGTGCCGCAAGTTTTGGCGGCCATGCGGAAACCGCCGCCCGCAAAATACCGCCGGTTTGTCGAGCAATGGACGGCCCTGCAAAGGCGGCATGCCCGGCATGATCAATTAAACGAGTATTACATCAGCGGTCATCCGGGTTGTTCCTTGGCGGATATGATCGAACTGGCGCGCATGCTCAAACGGATGGGAATCCGGCCCGAACAAGTCCAGGATTTTTATCCCGTTCCTTTGAGCCTAGCCTCCGCGATGTATTACACCGGACAGGATCCGTTGACCGGGGAGCCGGTTGCCGTAGCGCGGACGGATCGGGACAAGGCCTTGCAACGGGCGATCCTGTTATGCCATGTGCCCGAATTTCACGCGAAGGCCCGGGAAGCTTTGCGGGAAGCCGGCCGAACGGATCTGGTTGGACGGGGGCCGGAAGCGCTCGTTCCCCCGGCGTCTCCCTGACGGGTGAACCGGTCTGTTATTTTTATTTTTCCACAGTCCGTTTATATTTGATACTATCAAGGAAATTTTCAACGAGGAGTGTCTTATGTGGGATTATACCGGCAAAGTGCTGGATCATTTTCGCAACCCCCGGAATGTGGGGGTGGTCAATCAACCGGATGGCATTGGGGAAGTGGGTTCCCTGGCGTGTGGCGATGCGCTTAAGTTGACCTTCAAATTGGACGAGAACAAGCGAATCCAGGATGTCAAATTCCAGACATTTGGGTGCGCCAGTGCCATTGCCTCATCCTCTGCCCTGACCGAAATGATCAAGGGCAAAACGATCGAAGAGGCGGCGAAAGTCACCAATCAGGATATCGCCGATTATTTGGGCGGCTTGCCCGAGCAGAAAATGCATTGTTCCGTCATGGGACGCGAAGCCTTGCTGGCCGCGATCGAAAGTTATCGCACTGGCGGTAACGTCCATCGGGTTCTGGAGGGGAAAGTCATTTGCAAATGTTTCGGGGTCACCGAACATGACATCGAAATGGTGGTTCGCGAAAACAACCTCGCCACTGTGGAACAAGTTACGCATTACACCAAGGCGGGGGGCGGTTGCGGGAAATGCAAGGGCGATATCGAAGTGATTGTCGGTCGGATCCGGGCTGAACGGCTCAAGGCGGCTCCACCGGCGTCCACCGAATCCACTGGCAAGCGCCTGACGACGATCGAAAAAATCCGGCGGATCGAGGAGACCATTGAGAAGGAAATCCGACCCATGCTGCGAAATGATGGGGGCGATCTGGAGTTGATTGATGTCGAGGGAGTGAGGGTCATAGTGGCCCTGCGCGGGATGTGTGCCCGATGTCAGGTTGCCCAATTTACGCTGAAGGATGTGGTGGAAGCCAAGCTCCGGGAATTCGTTAGTCCGGACCTGGTTGTGGAGGAGGTTTCCAAGTGAAAACCTATTATTTCGACAACAACGCCACGACTCGCCCGGCCCCGGAAGTGATCGAGGCCATGATGCCGTTTTTGACCGAGCTCTGGGGAAATCCTTCCAGCATGCATGTTTTTGGCGGAGGCGTTCGTAAGCATGTCGAACAGGCCCGGGAACAGGTGGCGGCATTGATTCATGCGGATCCGACGGAGATCGTATTCACCAGTTGCGGGACGGAAAGCGACAACACGGCGATATTGGGTGCGGGGGCCGCGACGGATCTGAAACCCAATATCATCAACACCCGGGTTGAGCATCCCGCCGTTCTTGGTCCTTGTCTAGAACTCAAGGATCGCGGTTATAATCTGATTGAACTGAATGTGGATGAGGTCGGCCAGATTGATCTGGCTGAATTGGATGAAGCCCTGCGCTTGGGGCCAGCCGTGGTCAGTGTGATGTGGGCCAACAATGAGACCGGCACGATCTTTCCGATCGACGAGATCGCCCGACGGGTCAAGGCCGCTGGGGGTATCTTTCACACCGACGCCGTGCAAGCGGCCGGCAAACTCCCGATTGATGTTCGTAAGACGCCGGTCGACTTGCTGGCATTGTCCGGGCATAAACTTCATGCGCCCAAGGGGATTGGGGCGCTCTATGTGCGCAAGGGAACCCGGATTAAGCCGTTTCTGCTTGGCGGGCATCAGGAAGATTCCCGGCGAGCCGGCACGGAAAACGTGCCTTATATCGTGGGGTTGGGACGAGCCGCCGAATTGGCCCGGACCACTCGGGCGGAAGATTGGGGCCGGGTGGCGGCCTTGCGCGACCGGCTGGAGACCGGCTTGTTGCAACGCTGTCCTGATTCCTCCGTCAACGGGGATCTTGCCCATCGATTGCCCAACACCCTGAACATCAGCTTTGAGTATATCGAAGGCGAGGCCATATTGTATTCGTTGAGCGATCTCGGGATTGCCGCCTCATCCGGTTCGGCCTGCAGTTCGGGTTCGCTTGAACCCTCCCATGTTTTACGGGCGATGGGCGTCCCGTTTACCCGGGTTCACGGTTCGATCCGCTTCAGTCTGTCCCGCTATAATACGGAAGAAGAAGTGGATTACGTGATTGCCCGCATGCCGGCCATCGTCACCCGCCTCCGGGAAATGTCGCCGTTTGTGCCGCAGGTTCGCTAACCGGAGATTGGGTCTTATGATGATGGATGGCGCACAGGCGATGTCGACGATTATTCAGGCGTTGTTATGGTATGCCGTGCTCCTCTTTTCCCTTTGCATTCATGAGGCGTCTCACGCCTATGCCGCTCTTTTAGGGGGGGATCCGACGGGCTGGCGAAGCGGGCAGGTCACGCTCAATCCTCTTCCCCATATCCGACGGGAGCCGATAGGAACCGTGTGGGCGCCTTTGCTTTCATTTTTTATGATGGGGTGGATGTTTGGATGGGCCTCCACGCCCTATGACTTGGGCTGGAGCGAACGGTATCCGCGCCGGTCCGCCCTGATGGCCTTGGCGGGCCCGCTGGCCAACTGCCTGGTTATGATAGGTTCCTTCGCCTTGCTTCGCTGGGGTTTGGTGGAGGGAATTTTTTCTCCGCCGGCGCATTTTCAATTTGACCAGGTCGTGATAGCGGTTCAACCCGAGTGGCAGGGCGCTTGCCGCTTGTTGAGCGTAATGTTTTTTCTGAATCTGATCCTGCTGGTGTTCAACCTCATTCCCCTGCCGCCCATGGATGGCAGTAGTGTGGTGGGTCTTTTTCTTCCGGAAAAAATGTTGCGGCCTTATCGGGTTTTCATCCGAAAGCCCGGCCTGAGCTGGTTGGGGCTGATCGTTGCCTGGTTCTTTTTTGGCAGCCTTTTCCGGCCGGTCATGTTTTGGGCGATGAGCCTTTTGTTCCGCGGGTTGTGATTGTTATCATGTGCCAGCACATGAAAATAAATGGAATTCCAACGGAAAAACCCTTATCTTAGGCAGCTATGAAAACTTTGCTAACAATCCGTGGTGTGGCATGGTGTTTGGCCCTGATCGTTGTTATGACGGCCTGCACGACGTATCGTGCTTCCCGGGCCATCCGGCAAGGAGTGCTTCCCGTCGTCGCGGTCACCTCGTTCGAAAATCGATCCGGTTTTGAAGGCCAGTGGAAACTGGGCGATGGAATGAGCGACTTACTGGTGTCTGAATTGGTTCAAACCAAATGTTTCACCGTGGTTGAGCGCGAACAATTCAGCCGGATTGTCGATGAACTCACCTTGCAGAAGAATGCTAATTTTCGTAAGGAAGGTCGTTCGGAGCAGGGTCGCTTAAAAGGCGCTCATTACCAGATCCGGGGAGTGGTGGGCGATTTTTCGCAAGTGGGCGGCTCCGCGCTTTGGATAAAGATACGCCAACTGGCCTTCGGGGGAAAAGGCTACGTAGCCCGCGTGGCCATGACCATTACCCTGATCGAGGTGGAAAGTGGGCGGATCATCGATTCCGTTCAATGCACGGGGACGGCCCGCGCCCGACAGATTTACGGGTCTGCGGAATACAAAAATGTCGCGTTCGGCGGGGAAGTATTCTTTAAAACTCCCCTCGGAGAAGCCACCCAGGAGGCGATTCGCGAGGGGGTGGCTGGCATCATTTGTACCATTCCCAAGCAGGTGTGGCGTCCCATGATCGCCGAAGTGCGGGGAAATCAGGTGTTATTGAATGGCGGGCGGGATCGGAAAATCAACGAAGGCCAATTGTATTGCGTCCGGCGAGCCGCCGAGCCCGTGACGGATCCCGAGACCGGCGATGTGCTGGATTATGTTCCCGGTCCCCAGGTCGGGACGATTCGAATTGTGCGGGCGGACAAGAAACTGGCCTATGCCGAAGGGGTTGATGGTCATGGTTTTGCGCGGGGCCAATGGCTGGAACCGATGAGTCTTCCCGCCGAGTCCGAGGTGAAATCTGCCGGCCTTGTTACAATTCATCCTGCGGCATCGGGAGCGCGGTAATGAGTTTTTTCGAAGCCCTGATGATTTTTTGCTTCGGGGTGAGTTGGCCGGTTTCAATCTGGAGGTCACTTCGGGCTCCTTCGGTGGAGGGTAAGAGCTGCTTATTCTTGGGAATCATCATCCTGGGCTATCTGGCCGGAATTTTTCATAAATGTCTCTATTCGCTGGATTGGATTCTGGGCTTGTATGTCCTAAACCTGTTGATGGTCGCCGCTGACTTGACGATCGTTCTCGTTCGCCGGCGACGAGCTGGGGCGCGAGAGCCTGCTGGAGTATAGACGATGGCAGGGAGCAGTTGGCAGTAGGCAGGGAGCAAAAAGGGGGAAAGAATGAAGGCAGTGGCTTTTCAGGATTTGCTGGCGTACCAAAAGGCGTTTGAATTGCAACAGGTGATCTTCATATTGAGTAAATCATTTCCCTCCGAAGAAAAGTTCTCGCTCACGGACCAGGTGCGACGGTCTTCACGTTCGGTGGGCGCCAATATCGCGGAAGCTTGGCGCAAGCGCAGGTATCCCGCGCATTTTGTGAGTAAATTGACCGATGCTGATGGAGAAAATGCTGAGACGCAACACTGGTTAGATACAACCCAAGCCTGCAGTTATGTCGATGAGGCACGCCACAACCAGTTGCTCGGGCTGTCGGAAGAAACTGGCCGACTCATTGGGAAAATGATCCGAGATGCGGATCAATGGTGCCGGGTGGCAAAATGATTGCTGACTGCCAACGGCCAACAGCCGACTGATAACTACAAACACCGCTGGTCGTAGTGACGCCGTAAAACGTTGCCCCTGCCATGTCACTGACACAATACTTTCACTCTTGAATAACCGCAGCGACATTGTTACGCTGTGCGACATTATGTCTCAAATGGATCGGATATTAGACGGATGAAAAGTGCCTTTTTAGACAAATTAATCGAGCGAATGGACCGGGTTGACCCAGAGAGCCTTCAGTCTCATTTCCTTCATTTGGCACAGGAAAAGGGATTGATGGAAGCTATTTTTCAATCAATCCAGGAAGGCATTTTACTGATCGACGGGCAGGGACGAATGTCCTATGCCAATCGGGCAGCGGAGCAATTTCTGGGTTTCCGCCTGGAAAAGGTCCGGAATCGGCCGATTCAACGATATTTGCACGAAATAGACTGGGATCGGGTTTTGGCGCTGGATGCGGCCGAATGGACGCGCATGGTCAGTTATGAGATTGAAGTGCGTTATCCCGAGCATCGCTTTCTCAGCTTCTACGTGGTACCGCTGGTCGCGGTCAACAGCACGGAAAAAGGTGCGGTGGTGTTGCTTCGGGATGTCACGCGCGATCGGGAAAATAGTGTCACCCAGATCGAGTCCGAGCGGATCAACGCCATCCGGCTGTTGGCCGCCGGAGTGGCCCATGAGGTCGGTAATCCGCTCAATGCTTTGACTATTCATCTCCAACTATTGGCCCGTCAGATTTCGCGGCTACCGGAAGACCAGCGGACGCCGTTGGTGGAGTTGATGGACGTCGCCAAAAATGAGGTGTCCCGGCTGGACCAGATCATCACCAAGTTTCTTAAAGCGATCCGTCCCTCCACGCCGGTTTTGACGCCGGCCGACCCGGCGGCTCTGATCCAGGAAACGCTGGCCATTCTGAAAACCGAAATCGAAAACCGACAGATACGGGTGGCTATCGATTGTCCAGAACCCCTGCCGATATTGAAGCTCGATAAGGACCAGATGAAGCAGGCGTTTTTCAACGTGATCAAAAATGGGATTCAGGCCATGAGCGATGGGGGGCGACTGACCCTGACGCTTCATATGGCCGGGGATTTCGTCAATATATCGGTCCGGGACACCGGTGCCGGTATCCGTCCCGAGGATTTCGGTCATATCTTCGAACCGTATTATACGACGAAATCTTCGGGCAACGGGCTGGGGTTGATGATTGTTCAAAGGATCGTTCAGGAACACGGCGGAAAAATCCTGATCGAGAGTGCGCCGGATGCGGGAACCACGGTGACCATCCGTTTGCCGGTGGATGAACGGCGGGTCCGCCTGTTGAAAGCCGCACACGTGCCCTCCGTGAAAGAACAGGAAACGACCCCGTGAAAATATTGCCGACCGTATTGATTGCGGAGGACGATAAGAACACCCGGGAAGGCTTGGCGCGGGCGTTGGGGAGTGATTACAAGGTGTTGCTGGCCGAAAGCGGAGAGCGCGCCCTGGAGGTCATGGGGGCCACGCCGGTGGATGTCCTCTTAAGTGATATCCGTATGCCCGGAATGGATGGCATGACCCTGCTCAGCCGAACGATGGCCCGCACCCCCCAGCCGGTCTGTATCATGTTGACCGCCTATGGCAATGTCGAGGTGGCCGTCGAGGCCATGAAACGCGGCGCCTACGATTTTTTAACCAAGCCGGTTAATCTGGACCATTTGGATCTCCTGCTTCAACGGGCGCTTCGTTCCCGGCAGGTGGAAACCGAGAATGCCACTCTGCGCGAGGAGTTGAACCGGCATTATGGGTTGGAAAATATACTGGGCCAGTCTCCCCGGATGCGGGAGGTTTTCGATGTGGTCAAGCAGGCGGCACCGAGTGCCGCCACCATCCTCCTCAACGGCGAAAGCGGTACCGGCAAGGAATTGGTGGCGCACGCGATTCATCGGTTGAGCCCCCGTGCCCAGGGTCCCTTCATCCCTGTCCATTGCGCGTCGCTCTCGGCCAACCTGCTCGAGAGCGAACTTTTTGGCCATGAAAAAGGAGCCTTTACCGGCGCCGCTGATCGACGGCTCGGGCGTTTCGAGCTGGCGGACGGTGGGACCTTGTTTCTGGACGAAATTTCAGAAATCGAACCCTCCATCCAAGTTAAGCTCCTGCGGGTGCTGGAGGAGCGCACTTTTGAACGGGTGGGTGGGAATGAGACGCTTGAGGTCGATATTCGTCTGATCGCGGCGACGAATCGGGATCTGAAGGCGATGGTTGAGCAGGGAAAATTCCGGCAGGACCTTTTTTTTCGATTGGATGTGGTCAGTATCACGCTTCCCCCTCTGCGGGATCGGGAAGAAGACGTCGTTCTGTTGTGCCATCATTTTCTTAAGGAATTTGCTCAAAAGAACAACAAGGCCATCACTGAATTCACTCCCGACGCCTTACAAATCCTATCGGCCTATGCCTGGCCCGGCAATGTCCGCGAGCTGCGTAACGTGATCGAACGCATGGTCGTTCTCAGCCGGGGTCCCAAACTGACGGCCCGGGATCTCCCGGCTTCCCTCCGCCAAGCGGTCCAGCAAGACCCCACCCAAGGCGCCTGGCGGGGAGTCAAGGGATTGACCGGCGCGGATTCCCTGGAGTCAGCGGAACGGAACCTGATTCAGGCTGCCCTTAAACGCCGACAGGGAAATCGAACTCAGGCGGCTGCCCAACTGGGAATCAGTCGCCGGACCCTGCAGCGCAAGTTAAAGCAATATCGGGAACAAATGGACTAAAACCCTACTTCTTTTTGAGTTTCTTGATATTTTCGAACAGAGTGGCCTGCCCGATGTTAGTTTCCAGATTCGGATCCCGTGCGCCACCCGATTCAAGGGAAGCTTGATAATAGGCGCGAGCTTTGGCGATATCCGGTGGGTTCAATGCCAATAACAGCTGGGCCATGTTGTAGGAGGCTTCCGCCATATCCGGTTGGCCTTTCAAACAGGCTTCCAAGGCCCGCCGGGCCGGACCGAGTTGGCCGATTGCCAGGTAGGCGCTGCCCAGGATCACCAGGGTTTCCGGCGGAGGATCGGGAATCTCTGACAACAAACGAATGGCATCCCGAAACCGGGAGGCGCGGCAATAAGTCATCGCGAGCAGGCGGGTTATCTCCGCATTCTCGGGAAAGAGCTGACTGGCTTCGGTCAACAGTTCGATCGCCGGGTTCAACTGACCCGCTTGGATTTGGGATCGCGCGGTATCGCGAATGAGGGCCGTGCATACGGCATTGGATTGGGACAGCAGCGCACTGTCATTCAAAAGTTTGTGGCCCGGTTTTTGTTTTTCCAATGCCCGGATTCGTTTTTGAAGTTTGGCGACTTCGGTCTGAAGAAGCCGGTTGGTTCGGACCAGATCGGATTCCGACCGGTCTGTCGGGGAGAGGTCAACAGAAGCCGCGCTTGAACCGTCGGCGAGAATCGCGCGAACGCGGGTTAATTCGTCAAGAAGACGTTCCAAACGCTCTTCCCGCTGGGCGGGAGAAATTTGGGGTGGGGCGGAGGGGGCCGCCTGGGCTTGCTGTTGAATAATGTCGATGCGATTGTGGCTTTCCGCAATGCGCCGGTCCAGGAGATCCGATTGCCAGCCGGGGTAATCGCGCTTCAAGGCGGACAGGAGATCAGCCGCTTCCCGGTGCAGGGTGACGGCCTGGGTCCAATTGCTTTTGGACTCCGCCCATTCGGCGTCAATGCTTTTCGAATAAGCCGATTGGAGCCGGGCCCGGGCCGGATCAGCGTTACTGGTGGGAGAAACCGGATTGGCTGTCACGCAAGAAACAGCGGCCAGAAAAAAACCTCCGGCGACAATTCTCCGAAATAGCGGCAAGAAAGGGATCATAAATTTTCCTCTATCCATGTATCACCTCTTAATGCCAGAAAGCGCAGGGCGAATCAAGTCGGATCGTGCGCTAAAGATCTTGCCCTCTGCGTTCCTTGAGTAAACAGCAATAGAAAACAAGCCTGAATGAGCACCGGCTTGGTTATACAAAACAAATAGCGTTTTATCCCTCATGCGGATCGATCAGGCTGTCGCGGATCGATCAGGCTTGCTTCTCCATCCCCAACGTTTTATCCTCCCGCACAGAGGGATAAAATGCTATTCGTTGAGAATGAGGAATGCGCATGATCAGATTCAAGGTTGAGATGGATGACGTCATTGCATTCAATCAGCACAGCATTGCTACCTCACCACAACACCAAGCGAATAGGAAACGATCTGTTGTAGTAATCGCATCTGTTTTCATGCTTCTGGGGGGACTTCAGTCTTTCTTGCACAAGTCCTTTGCTCCTCTGGCAGTCTGGGTCATTGTGACGGCCCTCTATTGCCCTTGGCTCTACAAGAGGAGCGGAAAGGTGTCTGCCAAGAAGATTCAACAATTGTACTCTGAGGGCAAAGACAGACTTGTGCTCTGCGAGCACGAGATGGAACATCTGCAAGACGGATTCATTGACAAGACTCCATTGGGGGAAGCTCAAATAAAGTTCCCGGCAATTGTGCGAATCGATGAGACGCCATCGCACTACTTCATTTTTACGGGGTCAATGCAGGCCCACATCATTCCGAAGGGGAAGGTGTGCGAAGGCGACCTCGTTGCGTTCGTTGCACGATTGCTGGAAGGAAGAATCCCAACAGTGCCCTCCACCACTATCTCGTGCCCAAACGGCACTCGGAGAATGAGGGCCGATGTTGGGACAATGAAATGAACGAGGAATTCAATAGGGGCGTGACTTGGCTTGGGTCGGCTTTGAGTGTCTACCTCATTTGGGCATACCCCATCGCGTCCAAGAATGTGCCGGGAATTGGACCGTGACAGCGGCGTTTTGATATTGGGATAAAAACGCCGATCAGAAAGTGGATGTTCTTCTTTTGGGTATTCTTTAGAATTGGTCGACAGACCCTCTTCTTATTTTCTTCCGTTGGTATTTTCT
>Ga0118677_10016705_pt1 | contig 10008 bp, 6 predicted proteins | sample AliMusrvi5mmetaG_FD_86154 | JGI IMG/M metagenome (GOLD analysis project Ga0118677, IMG submission 86154)
GGGCAAGCATGTCTACTGTGAAAAGCCCATGGGCATTGACGTCCGGGAGGCGCGGCAGGCGCTGGAGATCGGCAAGAAGGTGACCGCGGCGCAGAGCGTGGATGTGGGCTTCCAGTGCCGCAACGCGCCGCCGATTGCCGCGATTGCCGAGAGAATCAAGGCTGGGGCGCTGGGCAAGATTGCCGCCGCGTCGGGCAGTTACAACGCGCCCGCATCCACCGAGAGGGTACACGCGGGGGCGGGCGCCGATGAGTACCGCCTGCGCAACTGGCTCTGGGACCGGGCGCTCTCCGGCGACATCCTGGTTGAGCAGAACATTCACATTATCGACCTGTGCAACTGGTTGCTGGGCGCGCACCCGTTGAAGGCGACGGCAACCGGTGGACGCAATATTCTGACCCACGCGGGCGACTGCTGGGACAACTACCAGGTGGATTTTACGTATCCCGGCGATGTGCACCTGGCATTTTCTTCAACGCAGTTCGGCGACTATGGCAACTTCGACGCGGGGCTGCGGCTGTTTGGCGCACTGGGCTCGGCAAACGTTCCGTACAGTGGGCCGATGCAGATTACAGGCGCGCAGGCCTGGGCGTGGCAGGACCCGAATGCGGCGGCCGCCGAGCCGGGGAAGTTCTCGGCCAATGGGGCTTTCAGCGACAACCTGGCTTTTGCGGACCGAGAGAAAGAGCGCACCTTTGTTGAGAGCATTACCTCGGGAGGCGTCCACAACCAGATTGCGGCAGGAGTGGAGACGGCGCTGAGCTGCATGCTGGGGCGGATGGCCGGTTACACGCACCACGAGGTGACGTGGGAAGATTTGCTGGCGCATGGGGAGACGTACCAGCTGGGAATGAAGCTGGAGCAGTTTGCCTAGACTCTGAGGTTACCGCGGAGCGTGGAAGAGCTGGCTCAGGTTCGAGTTTCCTGAGCCGGAGGCGTAGTAGGCGGCCCAGTAGTACGGATGGCGGTAGCGCGGATCGCGGGCCAGTGTCTGGCGCGCGGCGGTGAGGGCGTGGGGCACTGTAAAGCCCTGTGCGAGTCCGCCATAGAAAGCATCCATCATGGGGACCGCCGAGGCGGAGTCGATTTGCCAGCGGGTGGCTACCACGTCAGGGACGCCGAGGGCGGCGAGCGTGTTCACAATGTCGCCCATGCCGTGATTCCAACCTTCCTCTCTCTTGCCGGTGGAGCAGGCGGAGAAGACCGCCAGGCGCGCCGCGCGGGGAGGATGCGTGCGAAGCAGATCGCCATCGAGATAAGGCTTGCCGTCGATTGAGGAGGCCAGCAGCAGGCGGGTAGCGCCGCTCTGCTGAGCGGCGTGGCCGGCAAAGTGGAGAGCTGACGCCGTGGCAAGCCGCCCGGCGACGTCGGGCTCGGTGGCCTGGCCGCCAAGCAGCAGGCTCGTGTTGCGCTCAAAGCGGGCCACCGCTCGCGCTTCATCCAGGGCTTCAGGCAAGAGGGCGTCCTGGCTTGGGGATACTGAGGCGCCGACGACCAGCGGTGCGCCGGCCGATGCCGGAGCGGGCCGGGCGGCAAGCAGCATTGATGGCGTTTCTTCCAGGTCGTAGCTCAGCCCGATTGCCGCGCCTCCCGCTTCAACGGCGGGCCAGGGAAGATTGCCGAGCAGGGGGTCGGCCTCAATGAACAACGGACCGCGCTGCTTCGATGGGTCACGAAGGGTGCCGAGAAGCAGGACGCCCGCACGCCGGGCTGCCGAATCCACCGAAGCCTGCGAGGCTGCCGTCGAACTGGCGGCGCGCTCAAGGGGCGCTGTGTCGGCCAGCAGTTGGTCGCGGCCGGCGGGGGCAGAAGTCCATCGAACACCCTCGGTCGTGGCCTGGTAGAGCAGAACGCGGTCAAAGAGAATAATCTGCCCAAGGACCGTGGCCTGACCCAGGCGCCGGGTGGCATCGGCGAGAGCCGGCGTTAGGCACGCAAGGCCGTTAGCTGTACACGGGACAACCCGCGTGCCCAGAATCCTGAGCCGGTAGCGCTCCCAAAGCGCCAGCACATCTTCGCCGGGGCGGCCCTGGGCGAGCCAGACGCCGGCCAGCACGGCGTACAAGTCGCGGTCCTGCTGGGCAGGGGTGATGCCTTGAGCGCCGCCTTTCGCGCCAAGGCGCTCCTCTTCAATAACCGCCTGGCGCAGCAGGGACTCGGTTGTTTCAGGATGGCCGAGCGCCAGTTCGAGCCGCGCGCGGGCCAGTGCATATTCCCTGCTGTGATACGAATTCTTCTCGCCCTGCATGTGGCCTTTGGCAGCTTGCAGCATCTTCTTCGCGTCGGGCAGGTTGCCGCGGTCAAGATAGAGGTTGGTCATGGCGTTTTCATTTTCGACCAGAAATCCGCGAATTGAATCGCCGCCGCCATTGGCCGCCAGCTCCTGCTGGGAGCGCTGCATCTGCTCCTGAGCTTCCGATACGGCCCCGGCGCGAATGGCAACCGCGGCAAGGTGAAGCCGCTCGGCGGGAATGAGACCGTGGTTCTGCGACAGCTCGAGGGCTCCTACCGCTTCGCGTTGCAACAGCAGCGCATTGCGGAGGCGCGGCGTGGACTCCTCCACTTCTTCCAGTCCCGACATGGTGGAGTAGAGCCGGCTGGCGGGATAGTCGCCGGCGAGAAATTTGCGGACGGTGCCCAGATAGATGCGCCAGGTGTTTTCAACGTCGCCGGTATCAACCGCTGCGGCGCCAAGCCAGTTTCTGGCACGCAATTCGAGCAGGGTAAAGTGGCAACTTTGGGCCTCGCTCACGGCGCGAAGAAACGCGGGATTGTTTTCCGCGCCGGTTCCCGGAGCAGGGTCGCACGCAGCGTCTTCGGTCAGAGCGTGGATCTGAATCCAGCCAAACTGCGGATTGCGGCTCAACACGGGGTGAGCCGCACGGTAACAGCCGGGAATGTCAGAGAGGACCTGAAGGGCATACGCCTGCTCGACTGCTGCGCGGTCTTCTCCGGCGGCATTCCCCTGGCTATGAAAGAGGTCGCGGCTGGTCTCTGCCGATTTGCGGCCCTGGGCGTAGTCGCCCGCAACATCGGCGGCAATGGCCTGGCCCAGGGTGTGGGCGGCTTGAAGAAACTGGTCGGTGGGAAGAGAAGATGTGGCGGGAAGAAACTGGGTGAGCCAGGGGTCCTGATGGTTGCGCTCGAGGGATGCGGCAAGTGCGTGCAGCAGTTCGCGGGCCGCGTCGCAGGCCGGGTCACACGGCGAACCACGAGATCGGTCAACGGGCATGGGGAAAGCGGGGATAAGCAGCCGCGGCAGCAGAGAACTGGACAGTTCCTCATCGATGGCTGCGAGTGCGGCCGGGGCAGCGGCCAACGCGCGCATGGCTTTGGGCGTTGACAGGTGCTGCTCCATGCGGCTCTGGTGGGTCTTCAACTGCTTCAGCTTTTCTTCGAGTGATGTAAGCCGCGCGCGGCCTTCGGCCAGCCATCGAGGATCGCGCTCGAAGCGTATATAGCGGTTCCAGGTTTCGACAGCGTTCATCACCTGGCCGCGGTCTTCCATGACCACGGCTTCATTGAAGAGCACCACCGGGTCGCCGGGGTTCAACTCGTCTGCGCGGCGCAAGTAGTCCAATGCAGTGGCGCGATCATTTTCGCTGCCGGTGGCGGTTCCACGCTGGAAGTACGCGGCGGCATCGTCGGCCAGCAGGCTGGCGGTAACCGGTCCTGCGGCTAGAAGCCGATCGAGAATGTCGATGGCCGGATCGAATTTCTCTTCAAGCAGGTTGGCGCGGGCCTCAAGCTGGAGCCAGTGCGGATCGTCCGGCGAGTTCTCAAGGCGGCTTTCAATGCGGGTCCGCGCATCAAGCAGCTTTGAGGCTTCGCGTCCTGTTCCATTCCCACGAAGGTGAGTCTGGGGCGCGGCTTCTGCAAAGCCGGCGCCGGGCATGCGTAGATCGAAAATCCGGGAGTGCGTGTACGCCTCGGCCAGCAGGCGCTCGGGGGTATGAATGTGCTGCCACCAGAGACCGATGCCCACGGCCAGTGCCAGCGATGCAGCGAGCCCTGCGCCAGCCCAGAGATACGAGGTTGACCGCATTCCGCGAGCGGACCGGCGCGAAGTTTGGGCCAGGCGGACAGAGAACCTGTCTTGCCAATGGCCGGAGGCGGAAGCAAGACCGGCGAGCTGGGCAGACTCTTCGTCGGACGCTGCTTTTGAGGAAAGGTGCAAGCTCTGTTGCAGGCGATCCGCGCAGGCATCGCACGCCGCCGCGTGGGTCATCAAGGCAGCTTCATCGGGTGGAAGCGCATCTCCGCTGACTAGCCGTAGCCAGTCGCCTGGTTCGGGGCAGGGCCCCGCCTCAACCGCGGCCGCCGTATCAGAGAACGGCGCACCGCGGTGGCCAGACGCGCTCCGCAGCAGGTCGTCAAGGGCCTGGGCGAGGGCCTTTGCCTCTGGAGCAGAATTCTCGGGCTGGTCGGGCGGGCGTTCCGGGTTCAATTCATCACTCATTTCTGCACACTGTTAATCGGATTTGGGCGCACTATTCCTTTTCCGGAGCCGGTTTTTTCAGCCGCCCGGGCCGGATTGGACTTCAAGATTTGCTCCCTCAACCTGGTTGCGGAGCCAAATTGCGATGCGGCGGAGTGCGCTTTCAACGCCCTTTGCCGTCAACGCGGCGCCGGGCAGAGCGGCAATCTCTTCCGCCGTGAATCCCTGGCGGTAATAGAGCCAAAAAAGCACCCGGTCTCGCTCGCCCATGACTCCCGGAGCCGACCGGAGCTTTTGGTCCAACTGGGAAAGCAACACCGCCTGCAGCACATGTCCGGTTTGGCGTGTGCCTGCGGATTGGCTCGTGACCGAGTCGTCGTTGAGCGAGGAGGTTACCACTTTGCCACCCCGCTTCATGGAACTCTGGCGGCGGAAGTAGTCGTTGCCTACCGAGGTGGCCACCACGCGCAGCAGGCCCAGGAACGAGTCCTCTCCGCGGGGCTCGAATTCTCTCAGGATGCGGCGCTCCTGGTCGCACAGCTTGAGAAAGACCTCTTGCACGATATCGTCAACCATGGCGGACTGGGTACGGTTGGTCCAGAGGCGGCAAACGCGCAAGGCGACCAAGGAAACGAGGGGCGCACATCGGCGCAGCAACTCGGCCCACTCGGCGGCGTCGGCGGACCGGGCACAAGCCTTTGCCAGATCGTTAATTGAGGTCTGAAAGCTCTCCATTGCGCGGGACACCAGTTTACCGCAATAACAGTCCGGGGGTTATTTGTTTACAAATTGGCTTTGCCCTTGAATGTGGTTCATTAAAGCGAAGCGTTTTGTGCCTGTGCTAGTATCCCCGCAAGCACAACGATGACAGAAAAGGAACCGCGCATGGAAAGTAACCTTCGCCCGCTGACTCTCAGCGAAATACTGGACCGGACCGCGCAGCTTTACCGGGAGAACTTTCTGCTGTTTGCCGGCATCTTCGCCGTGTATAGCGGCGTTGCCCTGATTTTGGGGATGCCGCTCATCTTTCTCTTTGCGGGATTCAAGCCGCTGCAGCCGATGGCCGCTGGGCATATGCTGGCGATCTTCTTAGCAATTGGGGTTGTCTACTTGCTTCTCTTTCTCTTTTTTGGCGCCGCGACGGCGGCTATTACCCGAGCTGTGGCCTGGGTCCACCTGGGTGAGCCGGCCTCAATCCAGCGTGCGTATACAACCACGTTGCCCAGGCTGGGCCGTTACATCTGGCTCAAGATCATCGTATTCGTCATGGTGGCGTTGGTCTGGTTGGGGGGCTTACTTGCCGGGTTCATACTGGTGACGATTCCGATCATAGCTCTTAAAGCCAGGGCTCCATCCGGAAGCGGCGCAATCTTTGCGCTCATTATTATTCTGCTCTATATCCCCAGCGGTTTTCTGGCCGTTTGGATGGCGCTCCGCTACTCGCTGGCCATCCCGGCAAGCGTGGTTGAAAACATCAAGGCACGCAAGGCGATTCGCCGCAGCGTACAACTGAGCAAGGAGTCAAGGGGACGGATCTTCGTCCTGTGGCTCATGGTTGGCATTGTCTGGTTTGCCCTGTTTGCAGTAACCCAGGGGTTCTTCGTGTTTTACAGCGCTGCGCATCAGAACAATCTTCCTATCGGTCTGAGCATTCTGCAGCAAATTCTGAATTTCTTCGTGAACACTTTGGTCGGGCCGCTACTGGCTATCGGGAGCACGCTTTTCTATTATGACCAGCGGGTCCGCAAGGAAGGCTACGACATTGAGTGGATGATGCAGGCGGCAGGGCTGACGGTGCCGGAGGCCCCTCCCGTGGAGGGCTCCGAGCCTCAAAGCGAGGCATAGGCGGCGCAAACCCAGCCGGGCGTATACTGGCGCGGAACCGGAAGAGCAGCAATGTGCTCCCGGATATATGCTTGCCTGCACTTTTCACGGAGAACCCATGCCCTGTTTGCGCTCGATATTGTTCTGCCTGCTCGCGCTTTGCACTGTTGAAACCCTCGCCGCTGAAGGCCGCGCGACGGCCCCGCTCAAGGTAACCTCGCCCAATCGCCAAATCGTGTTCCTGTTGTTTGAGGGCCAAGCCGCGAAAGGGACCGCTGCCTCGACGGAATTGCGCTACGCGGTGGAGTTCCACGGTAAGCAGATGATCGCCGAGTCGAAGATGGGCCTCGAAGTCGTGGGCCAGCCTGCGCTGGGCCCAGGGATGCGCAACATGGGAGCGGAGACCGGCAGCACGGATCAGACGTACACCATTCCCGTGGGCAAAACCAGTTCCGTGCGCGACCACTACAACTCGCTGCACGCCAGCTACGAAGACGAGCAAGGCCGGAGGCTGACGATTGAAGTGAAGGTCTTCGACGATGGGGCGGCCTTCCGGTATGTCGTTCCCGATCAGCCTGCCTTGAAGCAAGTGAAGATCGGGCACGAAGACACGGAGTTCACTTATTCGAAGGACGCAACTACGTATCCGCTGATTTTGGACGGATACCAGTCTTCGTGGGAGGACGAGTACCAGGAGCGGCTGGTGGGCGGACTGCACCATGATTGGCTGATTGGCCTGCCGCTGCTGGCCGAGGAGCCGGGCCTGGGCTGGGTAGCCGTCACCGAAGCAAACATCGACAATTACCCGGGCATGTACCTGCGCAAGGGCAAGGGGCGCTTCGACGTGAAGGCTGACCTGTCGCCGCGCGTGGATAAGCCGGGAGTGGTCGTGGATGCAACCACGCCGTTTGCGAGCCCCTGGCGGGTGCTGATGATCGGCGACGAGCCGGGGCGGCTGATCGAGTCAAACATCGTTCTCAATCTCAATCCGCCGTCGAAGATCGCGGACGAGTCGTGGATCAAGGCCGGCAAATCGGCGTGGGACTGGTGGTCAGGGCAGGCGGCGCCCAGCGTGAGCTTCAAGACCGGGATGAACACCGCGACCATGAAGCACTACATCGATTTCGCATCGGCGTCGAGATTCCCCTACATGCTCATCGACGCAGGCTGGGCAGTTGCTCCCACTCGTAACGGACCTGAGGACTACGAGGCGCTGGCGGACATTACCAAGGTTGTGCCGGAAGTGGATATGCCGGAGCTGCTGCGCTACGCGAAGGAAAAGAACGTGAAGCTGTGGCTGTGGTCGCACTGGACATCGGTGGAAAAATACATTGACCAGGCCTTTCCGCAGTTTGAAAAGTGGGGCATCGCCGGCGTCAAAATCGACTTTATGAACCGCGACGACCAATGGATGGTGGACTTCTACCATCGCGTGGTTGAGAATGCGGCAGCGCATCACCTGATGATCGACTTCCACGGCGCCTACAAGCCGGATGGGCTGCGCAGAACGTTCCCCAACCTGATTACGCGCGAAGGCGTAATGGGCAAGGAATATCTGAAGTGGAGTGCGCGCACCGGCCCGGTACACAACACGACATTGCCCTTCACCCGCATGCTGGCGGGGCCCATGGACTACACGCCCGGAGCTTTTGGCAACAGCAATCGCGAAAATTTTGTGGGGCGCGACGTGATGCCCATGGGCCTCGGTACGCGCGCCCATGAACTGGCGCTCTACGTCGTGCTGGAGAGCCCGTTCATGATGGTGTCGGACTATCCGGAACACTACCAGGGGCAGAAGGCCTTCGACTTTATCAAGCAGGTTCCGGCAACGTGGGATGAAGTGCGCGTCATCGGCGGCCGGCCGATGAAGAACATCACCCTTGCGCGCCGCAGCGGCAGCGACTGGTACGTGGGCTCGATAACCAACTGGGACGAGCGCACGGTGAAGGTGCCGCTGGACTTCCTCGGTGCGGGCAAATATGTGGCCGAGATTTACGCCGACGCGGCCGATGCAGCGCAGGAAGCCACGCACTCGACATTCGTGAAGCAGAATGTGGACAAGACCACGGTCCTCGATGTGCACATGGTTTCAGGCGGGGGAAACGCGATCTGGATTCATCCGGCCACACACTAATCTGTAACCTTTCGTTCTTGCACCAAAGCTGGGTGCCCCAGGTCCCGCTTTTGGGACCTGGGATACCACGAAAGCTGCGTTCACTCACACCAGGGACCAATCGGATTTCTGATCCGCTCAAAGAGGTTGAATCGCGCAGGACCGGAGACGCCGCATGCACGAGCCGTTGCGTCCGATGAACCTGGGGGAGATTCTCGACCGAAGCTTGCAAATCTATCGGGAGTAGTTCTGGGCGCTCGTTACTGTTGCCGCTGTGCCCGCGCTGGTCGTGCAGGGAGTTGCGATTGCGGACGCCTATTGGTTTCATCTCTATTCGTCAGCCGTACGCGACAATCACTGGACCCCGGGCATTTATATGACGCAGGTGGTCTTCGTGATCGGCTACTACCACTTTGCGAGCTTCTTCGGAATCCTGCTGTTGCCAGTGATCTTCAAACTCGTCTCCGGCAACGTCCTCAATGAGAACATCAAAATTCGGGAAGGCTGGCGTTTTTTTGGCTCGCGATGGCCCAGCTACCTTTGGCTGGGCTAGTGATCGTTGAGTTCCTCACCGTTGTGCTTTTCGGCTTCACGATGGAGGCTCTCGACGCGCTCGGAGCCCAAAGTTTCCTCGATGGTTGGAAGTCGATCATGGTGGTGAGTTTGTGGTTCGCTGCCGGGTTCGTGGCTTTTCTCTGGGTTGGGTCATCGCTATCCCTCGCCATCCCCTGCGCCGCACTCGAAGAACTCAGGGCCGTCCGCGCCATCCGGCGCAGTTGGATACTGTCGCGCGGGAGTCGCGTGCGTATCGCGTTCACCTGGGTAGCGCTTGCTATTGCGTCCTGGATGCTTCAAGTCTCGTCTCTATCGCTTCTACGGCTCGTGATCGTCTGGATCGTCCGCTTCACGCATGAGCGATGGATTTTTTACAGCCTCTATCCGGTCATGTTGGAGACACTCAACACCTCGCTTACCGCCATCGTTGGCCCCATCTACCCCATTGCCCTGACCCTCTTCTACTATGATCAGCGCATACGCCGCGAGGGGTATGACATCGAAAGGCTGATGGATGCGGCTGGAATGAGCCCGCAGATCGCTCTCCCCGCGGAAGATAGCAGCTTGGAATCGGTTTAGAGGAGGGTATCCAAGCGTGGCGGGCCGGTTTCAATTTGCCGTAGCGGTGCTGGCAGTAGTTCTGGCCGCGGTACACGCGCGCTCAGATACTCCCCTCGCTGCTGCGCCCGCCGCTCAAGCCGCGAGCCAGCCGCGTGCATCTTCGCTCGACGAGTACCGGGCACACCTTGCTCATCTCGCAGCGCTTGTGGAGGTTTGCGCGAAGGGCCGCGACACGAAGACCTGCGACCCCGGGCTGGTGGGGCAGGACGATCGCGTCCTGGTTGAAGCAGGCGCTGGCTCTGAGCAGCGGCTTGTTCGCTACGGGTGGTTGAGGGTGCTGCTGCAAAGGGCGCAGGAGAAGGGCGAGCCGAAGCCTTCCGCTGCGGCTGGAGCAAATCCCAAGAAAGAGGATGTTGGCCCGGCGGAACCGACCACCGGGGGATTGCTGGAGGCTGCGAAGGCGCGGCTTGCCGCCGATCTGGCCCAGGCGGGCAGTATGGCAGCGGCAGCGCGAGTT
>Ga0118677_10016706_pt1 | contig 10008 bp, 9 predicted proteins | sample AliMusrvi5mmetaG_FD_86154 | JGI IMG/M metagenome (GOLD analysis project Ga0118677, IMG submission 86154)
CTTGAAAGATTATGTTTGACTTTTTTATGGAAAGAAGAACATTATGGCAGATATATCCTTGATATTCAGTAATCGTAGGCCGGAGTGTGCATTCACCCAACTCCAGGGCTTATAGGAAATAACCGTTTAGCGTTAAACATATCGATTATTTCGTCCTATTATCGAAATGATCGGCCCCATCAGGATGACCAATTATGTCCATGCCAACTTCCATTTTTAAGCACTGGAGCAGTCATTCGAGCGTTTCTGTGCAGTCATGGCAGGATTATCTGCAGGATGCCACCCGCATTCTGGATGAACTCGCAGCAAATTCAGAAGGGGAATTCATCCGTCTGGGAGAAAAACTGCAGGATTTTTATTTTCGTACCAGAAAGCTGTCCGATTTGTCTTCCCAGGTTGCGGGCTGTCTGGCAGAGGACGCATTGAAACAGCATGAAGAAGGGCTTCGCACCGTGTTTGCACTGGTGCAGAAGCAGGACGAGCAGTCCGGAAAAGGCATGTTTGTGCTGTCTTCCCTGCTGAAGCGGTTTGATTCCATCGGTGACCAGCTTGGCCAGTTTGATCCGATTGTCCGGAATCTGAATGTGTTATGTAACTTCATCAAAATCGAAAGTGCCCGACTGGGCAGGCAGGAAACGGGTTTTACGGCATTGGGGGATGAAGTGAGAAACCTTGCCTCCAACGTTTCGGAAAAATCAAACGAACTCAAGACCTATTCCGGAAACCTCGCCGCATCGATTAGCTACGGTCTGGGACAGATGACGGAATTTGAAAACAAACAGCGGGGCTTTGCCCGTTTGATTCTGGATCAGGCGGTTCAGAACCTTGCGACCATGACCCAGCGACATCAGTCTTCATCTAAAGCGCTGGAAGATATTGCCGGCCGGTGGAAGCGCATTGCGCAAAGTATCGGTGAAGTCGTGGCTTCCATGCAGTTTCATGATATTACCCGCCAGCGCATCGAACACGTCCGGGATGCACTCCTGGATGTCAAGGGGAAAACCGGTACGGTTATCCGGATGCCTGACGAGAAAATATCCATAAAACATTGGCGACTTTTCCGAAGTCATGGTAAAGATCTACCGGTTGACCTTTCCGGGATGTCTGCGGCGATTGTTCCCTGTGAAGTTCAGATGGTCCAGTTGAAAGATGCGGAATCAGATTTGAATTCCGCTGTCGGACGGATCATTCTCAACCTGAGGAGGATAGCAACTGAAGTAACCGTCATGACGGAAGATCTACAGGCGCTGACCCAATCCGGAAACCGGAAGGAAGAGTCGTTTCTGTCGGATCTGGAAAAAAAACTTTCTGCATTGGCTGAAGCCATGGACACTTACGGAAAAATAAACCGTAACTGGCGAGCCTCGGTTGAACAGGTTACCGGAAGCCTTCAGGACATGACCCTGTTCATCCGTGAAATAGAAAAAATAGAAATTCACATGCGAATGATCGCCCTGAACGCCTGTATTCATGCTGCTCACCTGGGCCAGGAAGGGGCAGCCCTGGGCACGCTGGCAGAGTCTATCGGCCGGTTGTCGGATGACACCTCACAAAAGGTAAACGGGATTTCCGGCAACCTGAAATCCATTATGGAAGAAGCCGGTTCCATAGACATGCGGTCAGCCAATCAGGCGCTGGGAATGGAAAGTGACCTGCAGGAATCCGGTTCAGGACAGATTGGAAGGATGATAGCCCCTCTTCAGCGGATGGATCAGGAAGTCTCCGAACTTCTGGCCGGCATCGACCGTGAAGGGAAAACCCTGACTCACGATATCGACGTGACACTTCAAGGCATAACCATCCATGAGCAGATGGCCGGAGAAATCGAAAAAGTAATTCACGATCTAGAAACCGTGGTCGGGAATATGCGCCTGGCTTGCCCTTCTTTGCCTGTCAATCATGGACACGAGGGACAGCCGGGTATGACCGGCCGCTATACCATGGAGCGGGAACGCGAGATTCACCAGGCCGTCACAGATGCCGCTATCGCACTTCCGGGTACGATCATTCCAGAAACAGCCGGCGCTGGCGAAGTGCCGGCACCGGCCATGGTTGCACCGGATCAGCCGGTGGACGTTTCCGAAGCTGGAGACGCCGGTACGTCTTTGCCCGGATCACCTGATGAAGACAGTCAGGATACGGGAGACAACTTTGAACTGTTTTAACCGATATGTTCTGATCTGCTGCTTTTCTTGGAGGTGGAAGAGTGAAACCATTTGAAATCCGTCAAACACCGGACCACACGATGCTGCTTGTCAGAGGGGAGATAACGATTCAGAATGCCCAGGAATGTCTGAAAGTTTTTCGGGATGTTCACGACAGCAGCCGGCTGATGCTGGATCTGGAAGGAGTAACCGGAGCGGATATTTCTTTTCTGCAGATGATATGCTCGCTGCATCGCACCTGTATGAAATCGGGCTGTCATCTGACATTGACCGGGAACCCGTCTGAAGCATTCAAAACTGTTCTTGAATTATCCGGCTACAGACGGAAGCATGCGTGCCAGATGGATGAAAGTTATTCCTGTCTGTGGTTAGGGGAGGATAGGCAATGAGTAAAGTGATTATGACGGTCGATGATTCCGCCAGTATCCGCCAGATGGTCAGTTTCACCCTGAGGGATGCAGGCTATGAAGTAGTTGAGGCTGTGGATGGGAAAGACGCCCTGAGTAAAGTTGACAACCAGCCTCTGAACATGGTGCTGACCGATCTGAACATGCCGAATCTGGACGGCATCGGCCTGATTCGGGCTTTGCGGGCACATGCGGCCTGCAAGTTCATCCCCATTGTCATGCTGACAACGGAATCCCAGGCAGAAAGAAAGCAGGAAGGCAAGGCAGCAGGCGCGACGGGGTGGATTGTCAAACCTTTCAAGCCGGAGCAGCTTATTGCGGTGGTCAAAAAGGTGCTGGGATGACAGATATCCACAGGGAAGCCTTCAGGGAAGAGGCACGCGAACTGCTGGCCGAGCTGGAAACAGCACTTCTTGATCTGGAAAAAATGCCATCTGATGCTGAGATCATCAGCCAGGTATTCCGCGTCATGCATACCATCAAGGGTTCCGGCGCCATGTTTGGATTCGAAAACGTTGCCGCTTTCACCCACAACATGGAAACGGTTTATGACCGGATTCGAAACGGGAAAATGGCTGTGTCCAAGTCCATTATCGACTTGACCCTGGCTGCCAGCGATGAAATCCAGAAGATGATTGATGCTGAGGATCAGGAAATGCCGGATGACAATGCGGCTGCATCCCGGATCGCCCGATCCTTCCGGGATATGCTGGCCGGTCCGGATGCCCCTCCTGCAGAGGATACCAGACTTTCAGCTGCTCCCGAACCCGGCCTGCCGACTGCAGACGCTCCCGAGTTGACGTACCGGATCAGTTTCTGTCCGGATCCGGATATTTTTATATCGGGCACCAACCCTGTTCTGCTTTTAAACGAACTCCGCTCCATGGGAACCTGCCGTATCCTGGCCAATACAGACAGCATCCCTTTTCTGGACGATATCGATCCGGAAACCTGCTATACCGCATGGGACATTATCCTGACAACGGACCAGGACAGGAATGCCATCCGGGATGTGTTCATTTTTGTGGAAGACCAGTGCAGGCTGAGTATCGATGTGATTGATGACAGCACAACGGAAGATGCTTTCCAGGATTATAAAAAACTGGGCGAGATTCTGATTGACCGGGGCGACCTGGATACGAAAAAACTGAAGCATGCTCTGAACAGTCAAAAGCTCGACGGTCAGAAACGGATTGGATCCGTTCTGGCCGATGCCAGCCTGGTGAGCCCGGATCGGCTTCAGGCCGCGCTGGATGAACAGCAGCATGTCCGCGAGATGCGCCAGAAACGCCATGTTGCAGAGGCATCTGCCAGCATCCGCGTTCCGGCAGAAAAACTGGATGCCATGGTCAACATGGTTGGCGAGCTGGTCACCGTTCAGTCGCGACTCAACCAGATTGCCGCCCAGCTTAACGATCTGTCGCTGATTCAGGTGGCAGAAGAAGTGGAGCGTCTGACCGCCGGCCTGAGGGAAAACACGATGAGCATACGGATGCTGCCGATCGGCGCCACATTCAGCCGGTTTCAGCGTCTGGTCAGGGATCTTTCCATTGATCTGGGAAAGGACATAGTTCTCCATACGGACGGTGCGGAAACGGAAATGGATAAAACCGTCATTGAAAAACTCAATGACCCGCTGGTTCATATCATCCGGAACAGTATTGATCACGGCATAGAAAAACCGGAAGTCCGGAAAGCTGCTGGAAAACCGGAACAGGGAACGGTACTGTTGTCTGCGCAACATTCAGGAGCCAACGTTTTTATTCAGGTCAGCGATGATGGAGCCGGACTGGATGCGGAAATCATCCGTGCCAAAGCCGTTCAGAAATGCTTGATCGCTCCCGAAGCTGTTTTGTCGGAAAAAGAAATCTTTTCGCTCATCTTTGCGCCCGGTTTTTCGCTGGCAAAGGAAGTCACCAATGTTTCCGGCCGCGGTGTAGGCATGGATGTAGTGAAGAAAGGAATCGAAAATCTGCAGGGGGGCATTGAAATTATCAGCCGGAAAGGAATGGGAACTTCCATCATTCTCAAGCTGCCGTTGACCATGGCCATTATCGACGGGCTGCTTGTCAAAATCGGGGATATTCATTACATTATGCCGCTGGCAGCCATCGAGGAATGTATCGAGTTGACGCGTGAAGATCTCGCACGCGCCCACGGCAAGCATATAGCCAACATCCGGGGGGAAATCGTCCCCTATATTCTTCTGCGGGAATTGTTTTCACAGGAAGGCCGTGTCCCGGACATCCAGCAGATTGTCACGGCACGAATTGACGGAAGCCGAATCGGACTGGTGGTGGATCAGGTAGTGGGCCAGCACCAGACCGTAATCAAGTCAATGAGCCGGATATACCGGGACATTGAATACATATCCGGCGCCACCATACTTGGCGACGGCAGTGTCGCCCTGATTCTCGATCTGCCCAAATTGATCCGGCACTCTGAAATTATGGAAAAATCCAAAAACAGAAGCGCGTTTGCCGGAATGGATTCCGTGAGCCAGGCACCTGCCCTGACGGAGGCCGGCTAATGAAAGTTATTTCCGTTGCCGGAAACAACCAGGTCTACACCTCGAATATCTATCTGCTTCTGGGTGAATGGAAACGCATCGAGGATGTCAACACCCTGATTGATGTGGGAAATGATCCTTCGATCATAGATATCATTGAAAACATGAATACCGGTATTGGCAAAAACAAGGTTGACCAGGTTATTCTGACCCATGACCATTCGGATCACACAGGAATACTTCCCCTGATCAAATCAGCTTTCAATCCTCGGATATGTGCTTTTTCGCCTTTTCTGGAAGGCGTGGATCAAATTCTGAATCATGGCGACACGCTTCGGGCCGGAGACTGCACAATGGAAGTGATTTACACCCCATGCCATACAGACGATTCAATCTGCCTTTACGTCAAGGAACAGGGAGATCTGTTCACCGGCGATACGCCGTTCATGATTCAAACCGAAGACGGCAATTATGAGGACAGGTTTTATCAGGCCATGAGATCGATCAGCAGCCGGGACATCCGGGCTATCTATCCGGGCCATGGGGCACCGATCACCCGGGACATTCAGGGGATTCTGTTTAACTCACTCAGACACATACGAAAAAGTATGAAACTGTAAAAGGCGACAGCATGGCATTTACTTTTTTTTTCAGAGATCTTCCGGTTATCGAGAATGCCGTCGAACATGCTGTCCACTTTGCCAGCGGCAGAATGAGATTCAAGGTGTGGGATGCCGGTTCTGCAATGGGTCAGGAAACCTATACCATCGCCATTGTTCTGGCCGAAAAAATGGGTAAATTCGCTTTCAAGAATCTTCGCCTGAGTGCTACGGATTACGACAGCGCCAACAATTTTGGTGATTTTGTCAAAACAGCCGTGTACCATTATGATGAACTGAAACGCATGCCGCCGGAATTTTTTGAAAAATATTTCGAGCCGGCAGACAAGCCTGATCATTTCAGAGTGATTGAGTCCCTCCGGAATCAAGTGACGTTTGAATACCATGACCTTCTTTCCTTCAAACCCATAGGTCTGGATTTCAGTCTGATTGTCTGCAAGAATGTCCTGCTTCACTTTCAGCACAGCCAGAGGGTTGAGGTCATCCGTATGTTTCACCGTGCGCTGCTTCCCGGAGGATTTTTTACTACCGAACACACACAGAAGCTGCCGCAGGAAGTCAGTCACCTCTTCGAAAAGGTGGTTCCGGACTCGCAGCTGTTCCGAAAAATCGCAGAGCAGGAAGAGCCGTGACGGTTTCACACAGAAAAACACTGTTTCAGATTGTATAGACTTTCAGAAAATTCATTTCGCAAGGCAGCAGGCAGGAGATAATACTATAGTATATCTCCTACCGATAACACTGCGAAATTATTTTTCTGAATGTCTATAGTACCCGACAGGAGATGAAGGAGATCACCCATGGAAATATATCTGGCCCGTCAGCCGATTTTCAACCGGACGAAAACGATTGTTGGATATGAACTCCTGTTCCGGGACAGTCTTTCCAATTCATTTCCTGAAATTGATGGCAATACTGCCAGCAGCAATGTGCTTTCCAACACGTTTTTGAGCATGGGCATCGACAAAATCACCGGCGGGAAAAAAGCATTTGTCAACTTTACGCAGGACCTGGTGATCAGACAGATTCCCCTGCTGTTCCCGAAGGAAATTCTTGTTGTCGAACTTCTGGAAACCATTGTTCCAACCGATGAGGTGGTACTGGCTTGCCAGGAAACCGTCAAAGCCGGTTATCAGCTTGCGATGGACGATTTTATCTACGACTTGTCCCTTGAATCTCTGATCGCACTGGCAGGGATCATCAAATTTGATATCAGGCAGACGCCGCTGTCCGACATTCCGGGGATCATTAAAAAGCTGTCGGTTCATTCGATAAAGTTTCTGGCCGAAAAAGTGGAAACCTATGAGGAGTATGAAGATTGCCTGAAAATGGGGTTCGATTTTTTTCAAGGCTATTTTTTCAGCAAACCCCAGGTGATGCAGTCAAAGGATATTTCACCGTCCCGGATTTCCCTGCTGCAGATCATGTCGGAAATCAACCGTGCAGAGATCAACCTGACTACTGTGGGAAACATGATTTCACGGGATGTCACCATATCTTTCAAGCTGCTCAGCTATATCAATTCAGCATATTTTTTCCGGGGCAGGGCCATTTCGACGATTCAACAGGCCGTTCTGCGTCTGGGTGATGAGGGAATCCGCCGGTTTATCCCCATTATTTTCATGTCTTCCTTTTCCGACACCAAACCCCACGAACTGATTCGCGCATCGGTGATCCGTGCCAGATTCTGCGAACTGCTGGGTAATAATGTCCGAACGAAGCTCAAGGGTGTGGAACTGTTCACACTCGGGCTTTTTTCGATGATAGACGCCATTATGGACGAGCCGATAGAACAGGTGATCAAAAAAATATCCTTTTCAGCAACCATCCGGAATGCACTTCTCTCGGACACGGGCGAGATGGCCCCTTTCCTGAATCTTGTCCGGTCTTATGAAAGGGGAGACTGGGCTGATGTTTCCCGGTGTGCGGAAATCATCGGCATCGAAGATGACCGGATTCCGGAACTGTACATGGATGCCCTGGTATGGTCGGATACCATGGATTCCGCCGCATGAGCCGACCAGTTTGCTGCGAGCATCCCTTCCATTTTTTTAAAGGAGTTTTTATTCTATGAAATTTTTTCAGCGCCAATCGGCTAACGGGGCGTCCCCCGAATCACTGAACCAGCTTTTGAATGAGTGTCAGGATCATGTTCAGGGACTGGCGCACGTCTCCCGTTCCCTGATTTTCTTTCTTAAGGAGTTTCCTTTTGATATCGATGAAATCGGCTCCCAGGAATTTAAAAGACGGCTGGATCAGCTTAATGATATTTTTCAGGAAAATCAGCCTGTTCAAGATCTGCAACGCATATTTTCAGAAAACAAGCTGTTTCTTCTGGATTTCATTGCCAGGGAAAAAGCCTATATCCGCGAAAAAGAGGACGAGCTAAAAAACATCATCGAACTGCTCCGGAATGCCCTGACGGGAATGATTGGCGAAACATCGAAATTCAATTCCCAGTTATATGAACGAAATGTCAAAATGGAGGCCATCACTCAACTGGATGATATCCGGAAAATAAAGGAATCTCTTAAAACAGAGGTTTCACAGATGAAACAGATCATCCAGGAGAAGCAGTCCAGCGATTCCAGACGGATTGAATCCCTGTCAAAGGAAGTGTCATCCCTGCGTTCCACTCTCGAACAGGTGCGGGATGCCTCTCTTCTGGATGCTCTGACCGGATCATACAACCGGATGGCTTTTGATGAAGAAATCAAAAGGGTCATGATGCGGAGTGAAATTATCTGGAACCCCACATCGCTGATGATGTGTGATCTGGACAATTTCAAACAGATCAACGATACCCACGGGCATATCGTGGGGGACCGCGTATTGAAATGTTTTATCCAGGAATGCAAAACCATGTTTCGTAACGACGATTTTATCTCACGTTACGGGGGTGAGGAATTCGCGATTATTCTTCCGGGACTCAGTCTCAAAAAGGCCTTCAAACGCGCCGATTCTTTCTGCAGGATTCTGTCTGGCAAGCTGTATCTGATCGATTCGTCGCGTCCGGACGAACGGATTGGATTTACGGTCAGCATTGGCGTCAGTGAGCTTCGGAAAAAGGATACTGTGGAAGAATTTATCGATCGGGCTGATCAGGCTCTCTACAAGGCCAAACGGACAGGTAAAAACCGGGCGGTCAGTGAAAAAGAAGTGTGATGGGCATCTGCCGTGCCGAACCACGACAGATTCAGACGGCCGATATGGCCAGGACAGAATTGAAAACAAGTATCAACTGAATATTTTGTTTTAATTAAATCCACCCGAAGGAGGGAAAATGTATGTTTAAGAACATGAAGCTCGCAACAAAAGTCATTTCCGGCTTTATCCTGATGGCTGTTATCATGTGCCTGATCGGCATCGTCGGCATCATGAAAATCAAGCAAATCGATAAAGCTGACACGATGCTGTATGAAAGAGTAGCATTTCCCCTTGGGCAACTGGCGGATATTTCGACGGATATACAAAAACTTCGGGTGAATATACGGGATTTGATGACTGCCAGAACAAAAGAAGACCGAACCGTATTCGAAACAGGCATCAAGGAGCTGAAAAACAGAATCTCTGACAATTCCAGAAAGTTCGAAAAAACCATTGTCACAGAGAATGCGAGAAATCTCTTTGAGGAGTTCAAAAAAAATCGGGATGCCTATGATGCCAACCTTGGCGTCCGACTTGGTTTTGAGAGCGTCGAGCACCATTCCCACACCGCTTTCGCGCCCGTAATAGGTGAGTGGGTCCCGGCGCTTCTCCGGAGTGAGGTGCTGGCGGCCATGTTCGGTGCCGCTGCAATAGAGCGATCGGGAATCGCCCTCATCGTCATCGCTCCATGCTTCAACGCGCAGTGTGCCGTAAAAACTTCTGGAACGCGCCAAAGCATTGCCAAATGACAAAAACTCCCAATCCACGATGAAATACAGCGCCACCACCGCCACCACCGCAAATCCAGCTCCCACCAGCTTGCGGGTCGTAGCCCGCCGCTGCCCCATGACACCCCGGCAGGCAACCCAGCTAACCAAAACAAATCCGCCGACCAGACCCAGCGACCATTCCATGAATGTGGTAAACACCAACGGCGCCACCAAGCTGACCAGCAAGCCGCCCAAAGCACCGCCGGCCGACATCAATAGGTAGTATTCCGTTAGGTGAGAGGTACCCGGTTTTAGCCGTGCCAATTCCCCGTGGCACACCATGCAGACGAGAAACAGCGTCGCGAAATAGATCACCAATTCCGTCACAAAGTCCGCCGTCCAATCCCACGGAATTTCGAACAGCCCTGATGTCAGCACGATGGCCAACAT
>Ga0118677_10016707_pt1 | contig 10008 bp, 12 predicted proteins | sample AliMusrvi5mmetaG_FD_86154 | JGI IMG/M metagenome (GOLD analysis project Ga0118677, IMG submission 86154)
TCCCTGGCCTACACCCTGATCTACACGGCCAAGAGGATACCCGAGATCGCCGACGACGTGGTGAACATCGATAACGCCATGAAATGGGGCTACAACTGGGAGCTCGGCCCGTTCGAGATCCTTGACGCGCTCGGTGTCGCCAACTTCGTGGCGCGCGCGGAAGGGGATGGTGTTGCCGTTCCCGCTCTTTTGAAGGAGGTGCAGCGCTTCTATAAGACCGAGGGGGGCAGGAGCTACTATTACAGCATCCCGGACCGGGACTTCCGGGAAATCGCGCGCCCCGCCACGAGCGTTTCGCTCACCCTGGTGAAGGGCGCCGGGGCGCTGGTCGAGCACAGCGGCGCGGCCTCGGTGCTGGATCTGGGCGACGGGGTTTTCTGCCTTGAGTTCCACTCCAAGATGAACACCATAGGCGCCGACACCCTCGCCATGATCCACAAGGCGACCCGGCGCGCCGAAGCCGACGGCGATGGCCACCATCGTGACCTCGATTACGCCCAACCCGCCGGGGGTCACCGGGATGGCGCTGGCGATGTTCGCCGCCGGCAACCGCAACATTCTTTTGATGACCGCCGATGAAGGCAATGGCGGGCCCAAGGCCGCCGACGCCGCGCAGCAGCTTCTGTCCCAGGGCGCCGAGGTCATTGTCGGCCCGCTGTTCGGACCGTCGGTGTCGGCGGTGGCGCCGATCGCGCGCGACCGCGCCGTGCCGGTGCTGGCCTTCTCCACCGAAAAGAATGTCGCGGGCAATGGCGCCTATCTGCTCAGCTTCCTGCCGCAGAACGAAGTGCGCCGGGTGATCTCTTACGCCGCCGCCAATGGCCATCACCAGTTCGCTGCGCTGGTGCCGCAGACCGCTTACGGCGACGTCGCGCAAGGCGCGTTCCGCGATTCGGTCGCCGCCGTGCGCGGCACGGTGGTGGATGTGGAAAGCTTTGCGCCCAATGCGGGCGCCGTGGCGGCGCCGGCCGGCGCGGTGGCCAAGAGCGGCGCCGATGCGGTGCTGATCGCACAAGGCGGCGTGATCCTGCGCGCCATCGCGCCAACCCTGTCGCTGGACGGGGCCACGCGCGACAAGGTCAAGCTGCTGGGTACCGGCCTGTGGGACGATGATCCGGCGATTGTGCGCGAATCCAGCCTGCAGGGCAGCTGGTATGCGGCGCCGGCGCCCAATGCCGATGGCGAATTCGTCGCCAAGTACCGCGCCGCGTTCGGCACGGCGCCCGCGGGCCTGGCCAGCCTGGCGTACGATGCGGTGTCCTTGGTGGCGCTGCTGTCGCAAGGGGCGCCCTATCACCGCTTCACCGCTGCGGCGCTGGCGGACCCCAACGGCTTTGCCGGGGTCAATGGCATCTTCCGCTTCAACAATGACGGCACGTCGGAGCGCGGATTGGCGGTGCTGGAGATGACGCCGAGCGGCCCCGTGGTGGTCAGCCCCGCGCCGACCACGTTCCAGCGCAGGAATTCGTAGCGCACCCTCACCCTTCGACAAGCTCAGGGTGAGGACGGACGAATTCCTCATGCTGAGCGTGTCGAAGCATGAGGGCAGCCCCGCTAGTTCAGCAATTCCTCGATGACCCGGTTGAGCAGCAAGCGCCCGCTGGGCGTCGCTGTAAGCACATCGCCGCCCCTTGTCAGGAAGCCCTGGCTTTGCAGCGCAGCGATTTTTGCCGCGTCGGGCCGCGTGCCCCAGCGCTGTTCGTAAGCCGCCAGGTCCAGCCCTTCGGCCAGCCGCAGATTCATCAGCAGATGCTCGCGCGCCGCTTCTTCGTTTGAGATCGCGACCTGTTCGGCAAAGCCCTGGCCGTATTTCGTCACCGTGTCGCGCCAGCGTTCCGGCAGCTTGATCGCGGCAGTCGCGGTGCGGTTGCCGCCCAGATTGACGCGGCCATGTGCGCCGGGACCGACACCGGCATAATCGCCATAGCGCCAATAGATCAGGTTGTGGCGGCTCTCCTGTCCCGGGCGGGCATGGTTGGAGATTTCGTACGCCGGAATGCCCGCTGCTTCGGTCAATTCTTGTGTCGTCTCATAAAGACCGGCCGCGATGTCCTCGTCGGGAATTTGCAGCTGTCCGTTCCTGTGCAGCAGGGCGTAAGGCGTTTCCGGTTCGATGGTCAGCTGATAGAGCGACAAGTGATCGGTGCCGAAGGACAGCGCCTGTTTCAATTCTTCATGCCATAGCGCATCGGTCTGGTCCGGGCGGGCATAGATCAAATCCAGTGAAACCCGGCTGAAATTGCGCATCGCCAGCTTCAAGGCAGCTTTGGCTTCCGCCACATCATGCAGGCGGCCCAGCTTCTTCAGGTCGACATCATTCAGCGCCTGTATCCCCAGCGATACGCGATTAACCCCGGCAGCGCGGTAATCAGCAAAGCGCGCCGCGTCAGCGGACGCTGGATTGGCTTCCAGGGTGATTTCCGGATCATTCGCCATCGGCCACAGCGCGGCGATCTTCTGCAGCACGCGCCCGACGGATTGCCCGCTCATCAGCGACGGCGTACCGCCGCCGAAGAAAATGGTTTCGACCGCCGGCCGTTCGGTTTGGTGCTGCGCCACCCAGTCCAGTTCGGACAGGATGCCGTCCACCCAGCCATCTTCATCAATGGCGGTGCGGACATGGGAATTGAAATCGCAATAGGGGCACTTGGCGGCGCAGAAGGGCCAGTGGACGTAAACGCCGAACGCCAAGTCAGAGACTTTCCGTGAAGATGCCGGAATGCAGCAGCTTCTCGAACGCCTTGGCGCGGTGGCTCATGGCGTGTTTTTTCGCCGGGTCGATTTCCGCGAAGGTGTCTTCCATGCCATCGGCAATGAAAATGGGATCATAGCCAAAGCCGTGATCGCCGCGCGGCGGGAAGGTCAGGCGGCCATGCACTTCGCCTTCGAAGGTGCAAGATTCGCCCGATGGCAGCGCCACGCACAAGGCGCAGACGAATTTGGCGGCGCTGGTAGTGAGGCCCTTGTGCCGCAGCTCGTCATGAATGCGGGTCATGGCGATGCGAAAATCCTTGGTAGGCCCGGCCCAGCGCGCCGAATAGATGCCTGGCGCGCCATCCAGCGCGCCCACGCAAAGCCCGGAGTCATCCGCCAGCGCGGCATGGCCGCTGCCTTTGGCCGACGCATGCGCTTTTAATTCCGCGTTCGCGGCGAATGTCAGCCCGGTCTCTTCCGGTTCGGCCAAACCCAGCGAGCCGGCGCTTTCGGCAACAATGCCATGCGGGCCCAGTAGCGCCTTGATCTCGCGCACCTTGCCCTGGTTGTGCGAGGCGACGACCAAATGGCTGCCGCGCGGCAGTCTCACGCCAACACTTCCTTTTGCAGGATCACCAGTTCGCCAATGCCCTTGCGCGCCAGCTTCAGCAGCGCCCCCAGCTGTTCCTCGGTGAAGGGCGCGCCTTCCGCGGTGCCCTGGATTTCCACCAACCCGCCCGCGCCGGTTAGCACGAAATTGGCGTCGGTTTCGGCGGTGGAGTCTTCGTCGTAATCCAGGTCCAGCACCGCTTCGCCCTTGACGATGCCGCAGGAAATCGCCGCCACGTGATCCTTGATCACCGGCGCACTCACCATGCCGATCTTCTTCATGAAGGCGATGCATTGGCTGAGCGCGACAAAGCCGCCGGTGATGGCGGCGGTGCGGGTGCCGCCATCGGCCTGCAGCACATCGCAGTCGAGCGTGATCTGGCGTTCGCCCAGCGCCGACAGGTCGCAGACGGCGCGCAGGCTGCGGCCGACCAGCCGCTGGATTTCCTGGGTGCGGCCCGACTGCTTGCCGGCGGCCGCTTCGCGGCGCATGCGGTCATGGGTGGAGCGCGGCAGCATGCCGTATTCGGCCGTCACCCAGCCCTTGCCCGAGCCCTTCAAAAAGGGCGGCGCCTTCTCCTCAAGGCTGGCGGTGACCAGCACATGGGTATCGCCAAACTTGACCAGGCAGGAGCCCTCGGCATGACGGGAAAAGCCGGGGGTCAGGGAAACGGCGCGCATCTGGTCGAAGGCGCGGTTGGAAGGGCGCATGGAGCCTCATATATGGGTCTGCTAAGTTGAGGCGTTACCTACAGGCAGCCGTCCCCGCTGCGCAACAGACCGCAGAATTATCAGGACTTTCAACAGCTTGAGCCTTGAAACCCGTTCCCCCTTCCTGATGCCGCAAGGCTTTACCGACCGGCCGCGGGAGGTCTTTCGCCATCTGGTGGAGGCTTTTTTGGCTTCGGGCGAGCCGGTGGGCTCGCGCACCCTGTCCCAGCGCCTGCCCCTGACCCTGTCCCCAGCCTCGATCCGAAACGTGATGGCGGACCTGGAATCCATGGGTCTGCTCTACGCCCCGCACACCAGCGCCGGGCGCGTGCCCACCGAAAAAGGCCTGCGCCTGTTCGTGGACGGGCTTCTCGAAATTGGCGAATTGGCCCCCGATGAGCGCATCGCCATCGAGGCGCGCATGTCCGGCAGCGGCCAGCGCATCGAAGACATGCTGACCCAGGCCACCCAGTCGCTGGCGGGCCTGTCGCGCTGCGCCGGACTGATGATCACCGCCAAGCAGGACAGCCCGCTCAAGCATGTGGAATTCGTCGCCGTCGCGCCCGGCAAAGCGATGGTCATCATGGTCAGCGAAGACGGCCAGGTGGAAAACCGCGTCATCGACACACCCGCCGGCCTGCCGCCTTCGGCCATGCAGGAGGCCAGCAATTATCTTGGGGCGCGGCTGCGCGGCCGCACCATCGACCTTGCCCGCGACGAGATCCTGGCCGAGCTGGACGGCGAAAAGCGCGAACTGGATACCCTGACCGCCAAGGTGGTGGCCGCAGGGCTCGCCACCCTGGCCGGTCCCGAAAAAGTGCTGATCGTGCGCGGCGCCGCAAACCTGCTGGACGAGAAATTGGAGGGGCAGGCCGACCTGGACCGCATCCGCACCTTGTTCGAGGATATCGAGCGCAAGGCCGACCTGATCCAGCTTCTGGAACTGGCCAAGGACGGCGCGGGGGTACGCATCTTCATCGGTTCGGAGAACCGGCTGTTCTCGCTGTCGGGTTCCTCCATCGTGGCCGCCCCCTATGCCAATGCCGCCGGCAAAATCGTGGGGGTTATCGGGGTTCTGGGGCCCACCAGGCTCAATTACGGCCGCATCATCCCCATGGTGGACCATACCGCCAAAGTCATTGGACGACTGCTCGCTTAAGGTTTAAGGACGCGCCTTCAAGGAAGACTGTGATGACTGACGAACCCATGCAACTGCCCGATTCCGAAAACCCCCATGCCGCCGAGTTCGCGGTCCTGGCGGCGCTGCAGGAAGAGGTGGCGACCCTCAAGGACCAGCGGCTGCGTGCCCTGGCTGAGGTGGAGAATATCCGCCGCCGCGCCGACAAGGAAAAGACCGACGCCAGCCAGTATGCCGTGACCAAGTTCGCGCGCGACATGGTGGCCATCGCCGACAATTTCGCCCGCGCCCTGGCGGCCGTGCCCGCCGAGGTGCGCAACGGAGCGGACCCGCAGGTCCAGGCGGTACTGGACGGCGTGGAGGCCACCGACCGCCAGCTGATCCAGGCGCTGGAGCGTTATGGCGTCAAGCAGATCGACACCAGCGACGGCAAGTTTGATCCCAACCTGCACCAAGCCATCGCCGAAGTGCCGGCGGCCGGCAAGCCGCCTGGCTCAATCGTGGATGTGGTGCAGTCCGGCTTCATGATCGGCGAACGGCTCCTGCGCCCTGCCATGGTCACGGTTGCAAAAAAAGAAGTGCCCGCCCAGACCGGAAGCGTCGATACTCAAGTCTGAATTGGGGTCCAAGAGGGGACGTCATGTCTGAACTCAAGATCGTCGTGACCGGCGCATCCGGTCGCATGGGACGCACGCTCATTCGCGAGATCGCGCAGGGCAACGGCATGACCTTGTGCGGCGCGCTGGAAATGGAAGGCCATCCCAACCTGGGGCTGGACAGCGGCACCCTGGCCGGCATGCAGCCCAACGGCATCAAGCTGACCGCCGATCCCCTGCCGCTGCTGGCGCACGCGCAAGCCGTGGTGGATTTCACCACGCCCATGGTGTCGACCATGCTGGCGGACCTGGCAGCCCAGGCGCGCATCGTCCATGTCATCGGCACCACCGGCTTTGACACAAAGGCCGAGGCGCGCATCCAGGCCGCCGCCCGTCATGCCGTGATCGTCAAGTCCGGCAATATGAGCATGGGCGTGAACCTGCTGGCGGCGCTGGCCGAACGCGCCGCCCGCTCGCTACCCGACTACGATATCGAGGTGCTGGAAATGCACCACCGCAACAAGGTGGACGCGCCGTCCGGCACCGCTTTGCTGCTGGGCGAAGCGGCGGCCAAGGGCCGGGGCGTTTCGCTGGAAAAGCACTGGGTCAAGTCGCGCGACGGTCACAATCTGGGTCCGCGCGCGGATGGCAGCATCGGCTTTGCGACGTTGCGCGGCGGCTCCGTGGTGGGCGAACATTCGGTGATCTTCGCCGGCACGGGTGAGCGCATCACCCTGTCCCATTCGGCGGAAGACCGCTCGATTTTCGCGCATGGCGCGTTGACCGCGGCGCGCTGGGGCCATGGCAAAAAGCCCGGCCTCTACGGCATGACGGACGTGCTGGGTCTGTGAAGAAATTCAGCGCTGCGGAGGCTGAAGAATTCTTTGCGCGGCTGAAGAAGCTGGATCCCGAGCCCAGGACCGAACTCAACTACGTCAATCCTTATACGCTGGTGGTGGCAGTCGCGCTGTCCGCCCAGGCCACCGACAAGGGCGTGAACAAGGCGACGGAAGCCCTGTTCAAAAAGGTGAAAACGCCCGAAGCGATGCTGGCGCTGGGCGAGGCCGGCCTGATCGAGCACATCAAGACCATCGGACTGTATCGCGGCAAGGCGAAGAACGTGATCGCCGCGGCCAGGATCCTGGTCGAGAAGCATGGCGGGCAAGTGCCCAAGGATCGCGAAGCTCTGGAGGAATTGCCCGGCGTCGGCCGCAAGACCGCCAATGTGGTGCTGAATGTGGCGTTTGGCGAACCGACCATCGCGGTGGACACCCATATCTTCCGCGTCTCCAACCGCACGGGACTGGCGCCCGGCAAGGACGTGCTGGCGGTGGAGATGGCGCTCGAGAAGGTCGTGCCGGTCCATTACAAGAGCCACGCCCATCACTGGCTGATCCTGCACGGGCGCTATACTTGCGTGGCGCGCAAACCTTTGTGTCCGACCTGCGTGGTGCGCGACCTGTGCCGCTTCAAGGACAAGACCAAGGAATTGTCGGACGAAAAGCCCAGATTGGCTAAGACGTTTTCGGCGGCGAAGCGCGCAAGGCGGTGAGGCAGGCCATGTCGGCCGCGTTCTGCGCCCCATGCGGCAAGGTCTCGACATGGCGCACCGCCAGCGGCGATCCATACAGGAAGAAGAAGGCGCGGCAGGCTGCCCCGTCATAGCGCCACATCTCGGTTGCGCCGTCCTTGCGCACAAAAGCGGGACGTCCCAGCGCTGCGGTGAGGCCGGTCGCCGCCAGATTCATATATTGGCCCGGTTCCCCGCGCGGCGGCGCCGCCGGAATGCGGGCCTGGGGCGCGGTCTGCGGGGCGGGCCCCTTGGCGGCGCAGCCGGCAACGGCCAGCACGGTCATAAGAAGGGCAAAGCGGCGGATCATCTTCGCCTTCTGCACCAGCCCAACCCCTTCGACAAGTGAAATGCTTGCCTAGAACCGCGTTCCGCATGTAAGCGGGGCCAATCATTTTTGGGGGTTCGCATGCCGCATCAGCAATATGACGTCGCCGGTCTGGGCAATGCCATCGTGGATGTCATCGCCTCGGTGGATGACCGGTTCCTGCTGACCCATCGCATCGCCAAGGGCGGCATGACCCTGATCGATGAATTTCGCGCCAAGGAATTGTTGAAGGTGCTGGCCGACAACCGGCAGACCATGAGCAGCCTGCATGAAGTCGCGGGCGGCAGTGCCGCCAACACCTTGGCGGGCCTGGCCTCGCTGGGCGGCAACGGCGTCTATGTCGGCAAGGTGTTCGACGACCGGCTGGGCGGGGTTTTCGCCAAGTCGATGACGGCGCAAGGCATCACCTTCACCACCCATGCCACGCGGGAAGGTTCCACCACCGCCAGCTGCCTGATCGCGGTGACGCCGGACGGTCAGCGCAGCATGAGCACCTATCTGGGCGCCTGCCGCGAATTGGCGCCCGACGACGTGGACGAAGAACAGGTCGCCGCTGCTCGCGTCCTCTATATCGAAGGCTATCTGTGGGATGAGGAACAGGCCAAGCAGGCTTCACGCAAGGCCATCGCGGCGGTGAAGGGCGCGGGCGGACGCATCGCTTTGTCGCTGTCCGACAGTTTCTGCGTCGGCCGCTTCCGCGACGAGTTTCTTCATCTGCTGGACAAGGATGTCGGCATCCTGTTTGCCAATGAAGATGAAGCCAAGGCGCTGTTCGAGGCGGAAGACTTTGACGGCGTGGTCGCCGGCGCCAGGAAGTGGGGCGGCATCGCTGCCCTCACCCGCTCGGCCAAGGGCTGCGTCATTGTCGAGGAAGGCATGATGCACGAGATTCCCGCTGCGCCGGTGGACCGCGTGATCGACACCACCGGCGCGGGCGATCAGTTCGCCGCCGGTTTCCTGTATGGCCTGACGCATGGCAAGGGACTGGCCGATTGTGGCCGTCTCGGCGCACTGGCGGCGGCGGAAGTGATTTCGCATTACGGCGCGCGGCCCGAAGCGTCGCTCAAGGATCTCGCCGCCAAGGCCGGGCTGCTCTAGCAATGCTGTCATGGCCCACCGGAGCGGGGGCCATCCGGTTGGGTTTGCAACCGTCCTGAAAGTAAAGCGCTGGCGTCATCTGGATGGCCCGCATTTGCGGGCCATGACAGTTTGGGTTTTACCGCCTAATCGCCAATCACGTGCAGTGTCACTTCGCGACGGTGCGGCGCGTCGCGATGCTCGAACACATAGATCCCCTGCCAGGTGCCCAGCGCCAGCTTTCCCTTGTGCAAGGGGATGCCGATGCTGGTTTGCGTCAACGCCGCGCGGATATGCGAAGGCATGTCGTCGGGACCTTCGGCGGTGTGGCGAAAGCGCGGGCCGCTGGTGGCCAGATAAGCGAAAAAAACCTGCAAATCCTTTTGCACATCCGGATCGGCATTTTCCTGGATCACCAGCGAGGCTGAGGTATGACGGATGAAGCAGGTGAGCAGGCCGTCCGCGATCTTGGACTCCCGCACAAACGCCGTCACCGCATCGGTGCATTCGTACAATCCCGCCCCGCGGGTCGGCACGGTGATGGTTTCGGTTTTCTGCTTCATAAGGCTGATCACTTTCTCCGGCCGCTCGCTTTAGCTCGCGGCGTTCGTCGCTCGAAATGGTCCGCTGGACCATTTCGTCCGGCTACGCCGGACCGCGCCTCACTCATCGGGGTTTTCGCAAATAGACATATAGCGCGCCGCCGCCGCCATGTTTGGCGTGGGCCGGCTGGGTTTTGGCGATCAACCCGGCAAGCTCCGGCTCGTTCAGCCAGCGCGGCACCATCTGTTTCAACACGCCATGCGGCGACATCATCCAGGGCGCGTTGTCGTCATTCTTGGGATTGCCCTTGCCGGTGATCACCAGCACCAGGCGATAGCCACGGCTATGCGCCGCCGCCAGCCAGGTGAAGAGGGTGCGATGGGCGGCGCCTTGCGTCATGCCATGCAGGTCGATGCGCGCATCCGGCTCCAGCAGGCCGCGCCGCATCCGGTCCTGGGTGGCGCCATTGACGCCGCTGGCGCCGGTGACGGATTTCTTTTTTGCGGCGGGTTTGGGTGGGGCGGGCCGGATCGGGCGGCCTTCCTTGAAGGTCTGTTCAAACAGCTTGCGCTCTTCGTCGGTGGGAAGGCGGCGGCTCATAACGGATAATCACGGCCGTTGCCCAGCGCCGCCGCCAGCGCATTGGGCAGCAGCACATAAAGCCGCCCCGGCGCCTTCATCGCGCCGGCGCGGCGTTCCGCTTCGTCGCCAAAACCGAAGAACATGTCGGCGCGCACAGGCC
>Ga0118677_10016709_pt1 | contig 10007 bp, 13 predicted proteins | sample AliMusrvi5mmetaG_FD_86154 | JGI IMG/M metagenome (GOLD analysis project Ga0118677, IMG submission 86154)
GTATCACATTTTCAATGAAGCTGTCTCGCGTTTAGAAGAGAAATGTGAAAAATGTGTACCAGCCTGTCCGCCGAGCTTTAGCGAAGGTGGGTCCCCGTTTTTCGCTTAACGGCTCTCTTTTTGCATTTTGCTGCCCGTAGGGCCATTAGTTCTCGCGAAGCGAGAACTAACATAGGCTCGGTGAAATTCTCAACGTTTAGTAGAGAATTTGCCTCAAATAAAGACACGGGTATGAGACTATAACAAATGGAGGATTATAATGCGAATTCAACTTTTGCCGGCATTGATCGTGAGTGGTGTCCTGTTGATTGCTCCACTGCTCGCGATCGCTGCTGAGACGTCAGAGATCCACTTTCAGAATGAGACTACCTTGACTCTCAATGGCGTGTCCGGGGCTGGGGCGAATCAATCGACCCTGACACAAAATCACGCCTATGAGAACACGCTCAACCTCAACATGCATTCGGACACGTTGTACATGAATTTAGGGGGTATCGTCACGGATGACCGGACTGCTGATCCAAAGACGGTTTCGCTGTCAAATTTCCAGATCAGAAAGACCATGGGGAACAGCGTATTGAACCTCGGAGACACCTTCGAGTCTTGTTCCCAATACGGTCTCGGCTCTTCGTTGAAAGGGGCTTCCTTCCACTATCAGAAGACTGGAACGAAGTCGCCGGAACTCACATTGGTGGGAGGATACGCCTATCCGCAATGGGCCAATTTCTCCGCTGATCAGGATGTCAAGACGATTCGCAGGACGGCATACGGCTTCAATCTCAAGCAAGACCTGTCAGAGACATGGATGGCCGGCCTGCACTTCCTCAAAACGAATGACAGCGACAGAATCAACACCACCGATCCGTTGTATAATGGCAGCATCTACAGCGTTTACTGGGCATACAAGCCGTTTGATGGCCTTGCTGTAACGGGAGAGTCAGCGTTCTCGCAGACATCCGAGTCCCCATCGGATGGAGTCACCGACCAGCGCTATTCCGGCAGTGCGCATAAGGTGGCTTTCGCGGGTGAAGGTGGCCCTTATCGTGTCAACCTGGACTATGAGCGAGTGTCACCAAATTTCCTCTCTGTCCTCGGTGCGGCGACCGCAGACCGCGAAAAAGTCAAGTTCAAATTGCGCGAGAAGCTAACTACAGACACCAGTGTCACTTATGGCCTGCTCTGGTACCATGATAATCTGGACGGCCAGCAAGTCTGTACGACGGATCATTACAAGCCGGAAATCACCTGGGTCAAACGAAGACTCTTCGGGAAAAAGTCCGCCAGCGGGGATGTGAGTTACAAGCTCGATTACGCTTCCGGAGGCGGCCAGAAAACCACCGATCACTTCCTTGATTTCGGCTATCGCGATCGGTTTGGCCGCATTGACTCGGACACCAAGCTGGGGTTTGTGTCCTATTCGACAAATGGAGGAGTCAGGAAAAGTAATGAGTTTACCCTGAACACTTCATTCAGCAGCCGGTATACCATCGGCAATTACACCTGGAAACCCATAGTCGAACTTGGCACATGGCATTCGCGGGATGAGTTGACCGATCAAAATGATCGCACCTGGGAAGCAGCCGTGGGCAGCGGTCTGGATATCCCGAATTTGAATATCGTCTCCAGCTTCAAAGTGGGCTGCCACCAGTTGCTGCAGACTGTCGGCGACAATACCAGGCGGACCTTCGCTCGTGTTGACATCAATCATCGGCTCAATGCGAAGGAAGGCACGGTAGAGCGCAGTCTGTTCCTGCGATGGTATCTCAACGACTATAACTGCACGGACAATACGAAAATCTTTACGGAAAACAGCCTGGTGGCAGGCATGGATTTCCGGTATTAGGAGGGGAATGATGAACAATACCATGTACCGATTATGCGTAATCACCGCGGTGCTCTTTCTGGTAGCGGGAATGGCGAGTGCGAAATGGTGGATTTTCGGCAAGGCCGGCGAAGATGTCGGCATCCAGTATCTATATATCAACAATATGTCGTTCGAGGAGAAAGATACCACAATCACGCTCTACCGTGACACCTTGACTGACGGCATGATTCATCTCCGCGGACGAGCGTCAGCGAAGAGGAATAAGATCGGGGCAGTCAATATCAGCATGGATGGCAAGACTACCTGGCAGCCCGCGACGTTAAGCAAAGATGGGGCGTTCGAATACAGCTTCAAGCCCAAAGTGAATACCGCCTATGATCTTTACATCGAAGTTCTTGATACGACCGGCAAAAAGAACAAGGTGGAAGATACGCATAAACTGTTGACGATCTCCGATCAAAGCCTTACGGAAAGCGTCAAGATCGTTCTCGATAAGTTAGTAGAAGCGTATGACAACAAAAATGCCCCGAGTTTCATGTCGAATATCAGCCCGGATTTCGCGGGAGATAACGTCGTGCTGGAGCGGGCGATTCGGAAAGATTTCACCGTGTTTGACAACATCAACCTCCGCTACACGGTCAACTCCATTGGTTCGGGTCCCAAGGGAAGAATCTCAGTCTCGATCCTGTATAACCGCACGTTGATTTCCGTCAAAGATGGGAAGTCCTATCGAGATAAGGGGACCACCCAGTTTGTGTTGGAATCAAACACCGGAGGGCTGAAGGTCTGGAGCATGAATAACCCGCTGATCTTTGGCCTGAGCGATGCCGCGAATGTGGCGACGGGCATCACGTATCTGTCCGGGAACGATCAGATCATCGTGGTGGATGCGAGCGGCAATACCGCGGTGAAACCGTTTAGCGAGGCGATCAAGATCATTGGCCAGGGTAGCCAGGTGACCGAGGAGAAATCCATCACCCTCAATGCGACGAATCCGGGTAAATTCGACGGTCTCATCTTAGCTGACGATGAACGGACCAGCGAGACCAGTAATTGGAATATGAGCGGCGATTTCGCGCTGATGCCCGAGGGCATTGTCGCGATGGTATTCCTCCACGCCGGTACCACCGTCGCTCCGTTAGGCGTCATGAATCTCAGCGACGTCACCAAGGCGCCGGCGACGGGATATCTAGCATTTGTTCAGGCCAAATCAGGCAACTGCTACGCGATCAAACTGTCGAATAATACCTATGGCGCATTCGAGGTGATGAGCATCAATGGCAACGGCCTCGGTGGCGGTTCCGTGCTGATCAAATACAAATACCAACCGAGCGGCAGCCTGACATTCTGAACTATTGCCAACTTCAATCAAGCAGGCGGGGTTGACAAGTGAATCCCGCGGGCAATGCAGCTACTCAGGTAGACATTCGTGATAGCTCTATGTCCCGTAGGGACAATCGATAATAGCCCGGCAATTTATTGCCGGGTGCCTGAAAAACAGAGTGCGCAAGTCCTGTAGGGACGGCCGAACTCGTTGATATACGGGCATGTCTTTTCGGTCTTCCCTACGGGACTTGGCGGTCGGCTATTTTCGAATGCCCCTATCTAGATATGGAATGGCTTGAGTATTCAACGCGTATAAAAGGAGCTCCGGAGTACCATGGCGGACAAGCAGACTGGGCGTGGATGGGAATGGACTGACGAAGAACGGGAAGCCTGCAAGGTCTGGCGCCAGCGTCTGGCCAAATTGCATGATAAGGTCAGCTCGCTTGTGCGAGACTCGAAGGAGCACCTGCCTCAGTTTTCCGCTGCGGCAGAGCGGGCAGCACAGCCATTTCTGCGTCAAGCAGCAGAATTGATTGCATTGGATGTACGGCGGTCTGGCCGCAAGTGGCAGCCCATCCCGTACTCCGCAGTGCCAGACAAGGTCAAGCGGGCCGCCGAACTATACGAGGAATACCGTGCCTGCTTTCTGTCGCGCGACGACTTCCAGCAAGCCTTGAAGGATTACAACCGCGGCGTCTGCACGCACAACCGCGTTGTGCAACGCGCCAACCGAGACCTGGTTGAGCAAGTTGTCGAGCGAAACCTCGCGTTGCTCGAGGAACTGCGGACATCCAGGCAGACGCTCGAGGCCTGTTTTCGCACCGTCTGGGACGGCCTGACCGAGATCTCCATCGTCGCCGTCCACTATCACCATTCAAATACACTTCCCGAGTCCGAGTTAGCTGCACTGCACCGGTGGATGGCCATGCAATACCTCGACATCGCCGCCTCGATGGACTGCCAGATCCGCGAGTATATAGTGGGACGGATTCAAAAAGGCGATGACCCGCTCGTGCTGCTGCCTGACGTGTACCTGCGCCTAACTGAGTACGATCTCAACCACTACAACCAGATGCTTCGCAACACTCCCTATTTCCTGGCGATGGTAAAGCCGGCTGATGCCACTTCGGCGACCTTCGCAGTGATGATGAACACGATCCATCACCGGCTCGAGCGCCAGCTTAGCGAGTATCCTGACAAGTTGCCCTCAGAGTTTGAACTATTGCTGTTCGGTCAGGAAGGCAGATTCCTATCGACGGGGTAATATCCGCGTCAATACCGAACAACTGGATACGTCCACGCCGATGAGCCGCTTTTTTCTTCACCATCACCGCCGTCTATGCGGAAATGGAACGGGAAATGATCGCCGAACGCACGCGCGAAGGATGCGCCAGGTGCGGCTACAAGGCCGCCAGGTAGGGAATAAGACGCCATACGGCTGATCTCATTGACGGCAGGCTGGTGCCAAATCCTGACGAGTAGGCCATTATCCGGATGTTGAATAAACAGCACTCCGCCGGTGCCGGTACGCGCAATATCGACAATATACTCATTCAGCAGGCAAGACCACATGGCAGGCCATTCAGTTACAGCGCCGTTTAAATATTGCCGAACAGTACCCTATTGCCAGTGCCGATCTGCCCGCGTAGACGCCCGCCTCCGCGATTACCGTTCACGCGCGCGTTGGAACGTTTCTCCCCGTCCCCTGAAGCCGCTTCTGGCCGGCCAGATGGCCGCCTGCTGCCGTTTCTGGCAAGGAAGGACGGCGAGGCAGGCCAGGCAGTTTTCATCATCATCTGCTGGCCAAATGGCCGCCTGCTGCCGTTCTTCTGTACAGATTGCGATCAGGGTTCTCCTCAATGCACGCTCTGCATCCTTTGATCTTTCTTCTGCTTCTGCTTCCCAGCGCGATCTTAGTCCAGGCTCTATAGCAATGAGTGCAGGGATGATTGTATAAATAAATACGCGTACGGGATCATATGGTAGCTGGTATGCGTAGTGTTGCATTAAAGCGAAAAGCGCAACCACAATTACGCAAGTGAGGTAATACCTTAAACGTTCAGGGATAATTCGGTCTAATAGTTCACGCTCAGTACTACCCTTGACCAACACCCATGTAATAAAGAACGTAAGCAGAACATACAGAATAGATCCATAAAATAGCAAAACATCTTTGATGAGTTTGGTGAGAGTGTGATAGTCCACAGTTAACCTCATTTCACGGATTATATCGCTTACAGGTCGTAATCCCTGCCGATATCGTTTCAGCCCCGGTCGAGAAGTACACTTGTCAGGTCGCTGTAGGCCCGCCCTCGTCCATTGCCCGTGTCTGAACAGGCCAGAGCATGACAGCGCCAGCCATCACCAGCGCCAGGTTCACCAGCAAAAAATATTTCGTTTCATCGTTGTTCCGCATCAGCCTTGTTCGCATGTATCACAAACCGCTTTCCATCTATATCAAACAGAACTAGCAAAGCTTCCTTCTTCTGAAGAATGAATTCTCCGCATGGTTTCCCCGTCTCATCAGCTAAAGTTAGTCCAGGCGTATCGCCGATAACTGAGAACGCTCCACGTAGATTCCCCGCTGCATCCCACAAAAGTAAACGAGGGTCGTTATAGATCACTGAGAATTCTCCGCGTGTTGCCCCCGCCGCATCAGACAAAATTAGACGAGAGCCTTCATCGTCCACCACGATTGTTACGCGTGAATTCCCAGCTGCATCCCCCAGACTCAGAATAGGGACTTCATTCCTTACTGCGAATGCTCCTCGTATTTCACCTGCCGAATCATAAAGGCTCAGATCCGGGCCGTCGTCATTCACCCCGAACATTCCGCGGAGCTTCCCCTTTGAATCAAATAATCCCAGGTTAATCATATCATCGTCAACCGCGAACATGCCGCGGAGCTTCCCGTTATCATCCACAAGTTCAATAGTCTTCGTCCGAATACCTTGGTAAGTCGCATGATTCAGTGCCAATAAGCTACCCATATATCCTGCTCCCATTGCCGCAAGTAATACGACAACGGAGTTCCATCCTGTTATCTGCCCGTGGCCATGCCACAAGATCACGGCGCCAGCAATCACCAGCGCCAAGTTTACCAGTAGTAAAAGTGTCCGTTTCATCGTTGTCTTTCTCCTTCTCAACCATCAGGATTCCAGAACCAATCCCAATCAGTAAATGCCGCCGACCTCGCATAGTGATACACCATAAAACCGTAGACTAGAACGTAGATGACGATAAAAAAAGATTTTTGAAACCCCTTATCTTCCGGATCAATTCCGATGCGCTTTCCGATAAAGGTGTCTTTCAATATGACGCATAGCCCTGCCCACAGAAACATAGTGGGTACTACCGCAAAGACTGCCGTAACTATTACGATCACAATTGCACGAACCAATAGCAACCCCTTTTCAAAATAGTTCACATGCAACCGCCGCCGCGCAGTCGCGACAATCCGCCCGATCTATTACCGGGTGGATTTCCACCGCGAGCCTGGTTGCGGCATACTTGACGCGCGCCTGCCGAAGGATAGGGCTTTCCCATCCTCTTCCGGTTCGCCGACTTCTGCCAGTAGTACCCGCGCCGTCGAAAGGTCTTCGTCTTCGCCGTGGATCTGGTGCCACAAGGCCAGGAGAATCACGTCCGCGGCGCCGTACGCGTCGTTCGTCTGGCAGGCATCGAGGAGCACCTGATTCCCTTGCCACAAGCCGAAGGTATTACAGGGATCGGCGCCTATGCTGCCGTGAAGCATGGTCACCACGTCGCCGCGGAGAAGCGCGCGTATCGCCCGCCAATCATCGGGGGAGTTCGATTATTAGCCGTTCTACGGCTTCAGGTAACGTTACTGGCCAATCGTGGTTAGGCTTGGGCATATGCACTTTACCCTCTTTATAGAAGAGCACGAGAGAGATAATCATACGTCGGTGCGTTCTTTCTCAATATAAGGATAAAAACTGCGATCCCTGAAATAAAGCCACGCCATCGCTGCTAATAACGCGATAGCTGTAAAGGTAGGCCAGTATAACCATGAATTCGCACGAAAGGCCATTTTACTCGCTCTGAAAATATAGTCTAACCCTGTATAATTTATCACTCCGAGGATAACCACGATTGAACAGAGTAACGCAAGCTGCTTAAGCCATGACATGATTTTTTCATATCCCATGCGACTTTCGAGGTGATCGAGGAGTAAGACTGCGACCACCACAGGCATTATTGGTGCAAATAAATAGCCAATCCCTGATAGCAAAAAACCCAGGGCATTTCCGCTACCGACTTACCGAAAAAGTATTGTAACACATTAGGTAAAATAAATATCAAAAATATGGGAGGTATCATGGGAACGATCATGCACCCAATCACCCACCACGTCCCTTTCCCATTCCATCGCCATATGTCAATAGAGCTATAATACGAGTGCTTCTCGCGGCGTCCCCGCTCCATCGTCTCTTCCCACTCCTTTTGTTCATCGTACCTTCTTTTCTGTGTATATTCACACTCAGCGCGCTTCATTGCGGCATTAGCTTTGATAATCCCGCGGGCGTCCCCGCTCGCTTTAGCCTCGGTAAGAGCGTCACCCGCGGTGCGCAAATTGGCCATAAACTCCGCTTCGCGTAGCATCGCCTTCGCTTGGTGTAGCTGCCACTTTGCATCTGCTACCGCGCGCGCGGCTTCAACGTCATCTCCTGGTATGTTCATAGTATTCCTTTTTCGTTACTCTTTACCCGCCGCGCCTATCACCCATTTTGCTCCCCGAATGGCCACCAGCGCCGCCGCGGTGCGTCCCCTGTCCATCTTCCAGCGCCGGCATATCTCGCAAAGCGCCGGGCAGACATCTCCACTGGATAACTAGCCTTTTAAGGAATATATACTCTTTCTTTTTCGATATGTCTATAGAAAAAACATATACACATCAACACTTATCCACAAGTCACAATACTGGAATGACACACGAAAATTTTGGAACATGGCTTTCAGAGGAATTGAAACGCCGAAAGTGGGAACAGTCGGAGCTTCGTCGCTATGGGGGTCTTACGTCCGGGCAGGTCTCACGAATTATTTCCGGCGAACGGAAAGCCGGTCCGCATGCCTGTGTGATTATTGCGCGCGCAATGGGATTGCCACCGGAAGAAGTCTTTCGCAGGGCAGGTTTATTGCCGCCCGCGCGTGAACCAGTGGAGGGAGTGCGAGAGTTGGTCTATCTCTTCGAGAATATCAGTGAGGAAGATCGAAAACGATTACTGCTCGTTGCCAGAGCGTTTTTAGATGCCAAAGGGTGAAGGTCGCATGCAATTTAGCAATTTCATCCAGTTCATCAGTCGGCGTCTGCCTACTTTTTCTCCTGCACCGATCTGTTATTTGAACTGAAGCGTTGAACTGCTCGACAAAAACATAACATGTCAGTCACAAAAAGCTGCGCAGAAGCTGTTGCCGTGACGTATACAATCGATATCATCCATCAAGCCAATCAGTGGTTTATTACTATCGGCGACGAGTACAATTTCCACAGTATTCCTCAAATTGCCTTCAGCTATACCATCAAGGAAACGGTTACGTGACTTGACGCCTGGCTATTATCGGATGTCCCTAAAGGGCAAAAGAGAAAGCAAGTAACGCTGACACAGCATACCCAACGCGAATCAGTGTATCTTATTAGGACTTTCGCCTGCACCCCTGCGGTGTTAACACGATGTTAGGGGTAGATTATCCCTGCTGACCGCACGGATGGTAGGCTGACGCAATTCTCGACGCAGGTAGGCGCTCAGGAGCCCGTGTACCGCGTCATAGAGCGTGAGCCCATGGGCGCGGGCATACACGCTAATCGCGACCCAGGCGTGGTACGAACAGGCCAAATGGTTGCGTTGAGCCCGCGCGGAGCGGCACTGGCATTTCTCAGTGCCCACCAATTGTTTGGCTTCCCGATGGAACTGTTCGATCTGCCAACGGATGTCACACCTGGCGCGGATGACATCCACGGTGAGCGAACTCAGGGTGGCCACCTCGTTGGTGATCACCCAGTCAATCTCGCCTTTTTTGGCGATGACTTTGAAAAGTTGCACGCGGAAAGGCACTTCTTTCAGTTTGACCGACACGCCAAACTGGAGGCGGTCGGGCGTCCAGTCGATCGCGTCGAGGTGGATATACCCCTCGTCGGGCGACAGACTCACTTTGCGGTTACTTTTGAGTGTGGTGACGAAGATGCGTCCCTGGCGGTGGATGTACTTCAGATTCGCCACCGAGGCGTACCAGCTATCGAAGAGAATATAGCGCGCCTGAATCCCTTTGTCGGCGAAGGCGCGGGTGAGCAGTTCAATAAAATGATCGTTTTTCGTCTTGCCATCGCCCGCCGGATCATACACGCGGTAATCGATGGGATAAAACGCGTGGCCCGCCCCGGAGGTGTGCAGCAGGTTGAGGACGCCGATGCCGCGTACGAGCCCATGTTCCGCCCCGCTATACTGGAGCTTGACGAGCGCGATTTTTTTGGAATACTCTTTATTCTGCACGCTATCGTCGAGCACGAGATAGCTGTCAGGCCCATCCTGCAGGAGTGTGCGGGTGACGTGCCAGAGGCCACGCGGCGTCAGCTTGGCGGTGGCGAGGAAGTCACAGATGGTATCGTGACTCACGGCGGCCGTCCCTTCCAGATGGTCGGCTAAGTTGGTGCAGGTATAGTTGTTCACAGTCGCGATGAGATATTCGATATATTGCTGTTTGTTGAACATGACGGTCACTCCGGGCCACAATAGCGTTTGGAACTAATCTACCCGGATACACAAGGGACCAAACATTAAAATTAGGTTAATGATATATTAAGAAAGTATTAAGGCCCTCGTGGCAAGCGAAAGTCCTA
>Ga0118677_10016710_pt1 | contig 10007 bp, 4 predicted proteins | sample AliMusrvi5mmetaG_FD_86154 | JGI IMG/M metagenome (GOLD analysis project Ga0118677, IMG submission 86154)
GGGTGGTGGTGCCCCAATTGATGGAGGACTGACCTTGTCTCTGGCCATGGTGGCCGCTTTCGGCGGATGGAAATGGTATAAAATCCGGAAAAGGAGATTGAGCAATGTTTAACAAAAGTGCTTTTCCGGATTCATAATTATTTTATAAACCTAAAAACCAATTACATGAAAAAACATTTCCCCAAAAAGCCAAGCTGGATGATAGTTGGCATTGTTATCTTGCTTTTTATGATGATCAAGACAAATGCGCAAACAAATTTAGACTTTGAAACCGGCAACCTTACAGGATGGACGACCGCAAACTATGGTTGGTCATCAAATGTTGCCACACCGGTAGGCTTCCCAACAGGAGGCGGAACCAGAGTTGGTAAAGTTGTTGGCGGGGATGATTCCTGGGGCGGGGCAGGATACGAGAAATTAACCCAGGCGTTTACAGTTACTTCTGGGAATAAGGATCTTACTTACCGGTTTAAGTCGTACATTAATAACACCTATGCTGATGTGTATCCAGGATATTATCACATTAGAGTTTATAAAACAACAACTGGTACTGATTATTCAAACATAACCGGGTATACAAGTACATCCAATACAATCTTACTTGATCTTACTCCGTGTATTGGTAGTTCTGTAACCATTCTTTTTGAAGTAACTGCAGGTTGGAATCAGGATGTTGATGCACCCACTCCGGCATATATGTGGGTTGATGCATCTGTTCCTTCTACAAGCGCGCCTCCGACTGCTTATGCAATGACCGGCGGCGGCTCGTATTGCACCGGCGGCGCGGCGGTTGGTTTAGCGGGCTCACAGGTTGGTGTTAATTACACGCTTATTAAAAATGGAACGGCCACTGCCACGATTGTCGCAGGTACCGGTGCGGCGATCAGTTTCGGCAGCCAGCTTTTTGGAACATATACAGCTTCAGGTACCGGTACCGGCGCCGTTCCGGCAATAGCTGGTACCACTGCAATGACAGGAAGCGCGATCGTAACCGTGCAAAATAACATAACGCCAACATTCACTCAATTAGGGCCTTACTGCCAGAATGCAACTCCGGGAACATTACCTCTCACTTCGCTGAACGGCATAACCGGCACATGGAATCCGGCAACAATCTTCACTGGAGCGGTCAGCACGATTACCTATACATTTACTCCGACTGCCGGGCAGTGTGCATCTACAACCACAATGGATATTTCTGTCAGCGGTTCCGTTACACCTTCATTCACGCAATTGGGACCATATTGTGTAGGAGCCACTCCGGGAACATTACCTACGACTTCCCTGAACAGCATCACAGGTACATGGGACCCTTCCACAATCAGCACAGCTACTGCCGGAACTACCGTATATACCTTTACGCCCTCATCCGGTGGGTGCGCAACAACTGCCACCATGAGCATTGTAGTGAATGCTGTAGATACACCAACATTCATTCAATTAGGCCCCTATTGTCAGAATGAGACACCGGGGACATTGCCAACCACTTCGCTGAACGGCATTACAGGAACATGGAACGCAGCGATCAGCACTGCCACTCCTGGAACTACTAACTATACCTTTACCCCAACCGCGGGTCAGTGCGCGACTACTGCTACGATGAGTGTTGTAGTCAATGCCAACGTTACACCTACCTTCACTCAGTTGGGACCCTATTGTGTTGGTGCAACACCAGGTACATTGCCAACGACTTCGCTGAACAGTATCACAGGAACCTGGAATGCCCCAATCAGCACGGCCACTGCGGGAACTACTGTATATACCTTCACTCCGACTTCAGGCGGGTGTGTGACTACTGCCACCATGAGTGTTGTTGTCAATGCTGTCCTAACCCCAACTTTCACCCAATTGGGACCTTATGCTGTTGGATCAACACCGGGAACATTGCCGGCCACCTCGTTGAATGGCATCACAGGAACATGGGACGCTGCAATCAGCACTGCTGTTGCCGGAACCACAGTCTACACATTTACCCCATCAGCAGGTCAATGTGCAACAACTGCCACCATGAGTATTTTAATTTTTACAAGCGTTACGCCTGCCCCTTCGCCACCTTTTCAATGGGCAAAGGATATTGGTGCAGCAGGCTGGAGTGCTTCGGGAACTAGTGTTGTAACAGACGCCTCAGGTAACGTATACACCGTTGGCTGGTTTAATTCATACCTTTCCCCCATGGATTTTAATCCTGGTACCGGCCCTGCTGATACATGCTTTTTAAGCTCGAACGGGAACTATGATATTTTCATCCAGAAAATGGATGCCAATGGCAATTTTTTGTGGGCCAAATCTATCGGAGCAGTTTACGACGATTATCCAACCTCCGTCGCAATTGATGGTTCAGGTAATCTTTATTTGGTAGGCACCTTTACTCAAAATGTAGATTTTGATCCGGGTCCTGGTTCATATTATTTGGATTATGGAAATAGTTACGGACTATTTATCCTGAAATTGGATACTGATGGTAATTTTGTTTGGGTAAAAGGTGTACTTCCCAGCGAAGCAACGATAAGTACAAGTACGGATCAGATTTGGGGAAAATCAATAGCTCTAGATGGCTCCGGAAACATTTGTATCGCCGGTTACTTTGATGGCGTAAATGTGGATTTTGACCCGGCACCCGGTCCTGCCCATGAGTTTATTATGGCCTCTGCAGCTTTTTATGGCGATGCATTTATTGCCAAATATGATCCATCCGGAAACTTTGTTTGGGCAAAACAATTGAAAGGAAGCGGGGGAAATATCAGCGACACCTATGGCATCAAGACTGATGCCTCAGGAAATGTTTACACTACCGGGTATTATATGGGAACAGTTGATTTTGATCCGGGCCCTCCAGGCTTTATGATGTCTTCCAAATTAAACACCTATGACATCTATGTGCTAAAGTTGAATGCTTCCGGAATTTTTGTGTGGGCAAAGAGCCTGAGCGGCAATGCCAATGAAAAGGGCTTATCTATTTCATTGGATGCCTCATCAAACGTTTATACGACCGGCTATTTTTCAGGTTGGGTCGATTTTAATCCGAAAACCGGCATTGCTGATACCTGTTGGTTGCAATCGAAGGGGGGGAACGATATATTTATCTCCAAATTAGATGTAAATGGCAGTTTTGTCTGGGCAAAAAGTATCGGTGGAACCGGTGATGACCAGGGATTGTCGGTTTTCACCGATCCGGCCAGCAATGTATATATAGCTGGTTATTACTATGGAACCGTTGATTTTGACCCGGGTGCAGGCTATTATCCCCTGACTTCGGCCGGTGCTTCAGATATTTTCGTTTTAAAATTAGATAATTCGGGCAATTTTGCCTGGGCGAACAGTATGGGAGGCCCTGGTTACGATGCAGCCACTTCCGTCAATATTGACTATGCAGGCAGCGTTATTATTACAGGCAACTTTGCCGGAACTGCTGATTTTGATGCAAGTGCCGCAACCTACTATTTAACTTCACAAGGCAGTACCGATGTATTTATTAACAAAATGGGAGCATTGGCGCCAGTCGCCTTTGCCGTTTCAGGAGGAGGTTCTTACTGCCAGGGCTCGGGTGGTTTGCCGGTCGGGCTTGGTAATTCAGAAGCCGGTGTGCAGTATACCATCCTGAAAAATGGTGTTCCTCAGGTTCCCACGGTAGCAGGTACCGGCTCTGCCATCTCCTTTGGCAATCAGCTTTTTGGCGCTTATACTGTTAGTGGTACCAATGCAGCCGGCACCACGCCCATGACCGGCAGCGCAGTGCTTGCTGAGGCAATACCCGTTGTTGTAGAGGTGTCCATTTCCGCTGATGTCAATCCGGTTCCTGCAGGAAGTTCGGTTACATTGACCGCTGTTCCGGTGAACGGAGGATTAACACCTGCATACCAGTGGAAAGTGAACGGGATCAATGTTGGAACAGGCAATGCGGTTTATTCTTATATTCCGGCAAATAATGATGCTGTAACGTGCACGCTGACATCCAGCGAAGCGTGTTCAACCGGTAACCCTGTTGTTTCCAATGTGATCAACCTTACGGTTATTCCTTTGGTGACCAACCTTGAGAATATCATTGTTGCGGATGGACAAACCACTTGCTATAGCGCGTTGCAAACCATCTATATAGCCGGAGGTATTACAACTTTCACGGTTCAGCCTGGCGGCTCGGCCACGATGATTGCCGGGCAGAATATCGTATATCTGCCGGGAACCACTGTTCTGAGTGGTGGCTATATGCTTGGCATGATCTCAACCGGTACCTATTGTCCGGGACAGGCAAAATCACTGATTTCGGCTGATGCCGGATCAGATGAAAACCTGTTTAACATCAACCAGGTTAACTTTACCATCTACCCGAATCCCACTACCGGAAACTTCACCCTGGTGCAAAAAGGCGATAAACTTTACGGCAATGTAACAGTTGAAGTTTTCAGCATGCGTGGTGAAAAAGTCATGACCGAAACGATCATCGGGGAGAAGATGCATGACTTCAGGTTCTCTGACATGGCCACCGGACTTTACTTTGTAAAAGTGGTGGCAGATGGTTATGTGGAGACGATGAAGTTAATTAAATTGTAGAACCCCACCCAAATCTGTCCTTGCTCGCATAGACAGCAGTGAAAGGTTTTGTGTTTGGTTAGGCCGCCCCGGGAAACCGGGGCGGTTTTTTCCAATTAATAAGAACGGCCAGTAGAAAACCAGAATTGAAAAGCGGTACATTTACAAGTAATATAACAGCATACAATGGATTATAAAATATTGATAAGGGCATATCATGTTTTGATGTTATTGTTTCTCCTTTCCACGACTACATTCTCTGCAAATTACTATTTTTCATCTGATTCCGGAAATGATTCCTATACAACCATCCAGGCGCAAAACCTATTAACCCCATGGAAAACGCTGGCAAAACTAAACTCGTTTATGTCCAACCTGCTCCCGGGCGATTCTGTACTATTCAAAAGGGGGGAAGTGTTTTATGGTTCTCTGACGATCACAAAATCAGGTACCGCAACATCTCCAATTGTATTTTCGGCATATGGCCTTGGACCCAAACCAACAATAACCGGGTTAACTTCATTAACCGGCTGGACTGCCCAGGGTTCCAACATCTGGGAATCTGATTGCCCGGAATGCGATACCGTGGTGAATATGCTGAACATCAATGGTTCTCCCAAACCGATGGGGCGTTATCCCAACATCACCGACCCCGATAAAGGATACCTCACTTTTGAAGGAAACAGCACATTGCAGATTACAGACAACGAACTGCAGGCCATCCCCGACTGGACAGGTGCGGAACTGGTTGTTCGCTCTTCCCGGTGGACCTTCTGCCGCAGGCGGATCACCTCTCACATTGGCACTGCAATTCATTACAACGTTGCTACAAATTATCCATTGACCAACAACAATGGATATTTCATACAAAACAGTCCGCAAACACTTGATCAGGATGGCGAATGGTATTTTAATCCGATTACAAAAAAGGTTCTTGTTTATACTAATTCAGTAAACCCATCATTGTTAAATATTGCAGTTGCAACACGAAATAACCTGATTTCCATTGACCATCAAAATTATTTAACCTTTGATAATCTTGAGATTGATGGAGCCAATTTTAAAGCTGTTGATGCAGCTTGTGTTGCGCACTTGTCCATTAAAAACTGTGATTTTAACTGTTCAGGAACAGAAACCATTCGGGGGTATGATTTTTCAAACTTGTTGATAGAAAATAACATCATAAAAAACACAAACAACAGTGCGTTGAATATTGAAGGCAGCCATGTCACCGTTCAAAATAATATGATCAAATACTCGGGAATTGCCCCGGGATGGGGTGCTGGTGGCGGGATCAGCATCGTTGGAAATAACAACCAGCTATTAAATAACCGCATTGACAGTACAGGGTATATCCCGATCAGTTTCCAGGGCGATTCCATATTAATCCAAAATAATTTCATCAACACCTATGCTTTTACCCTGGATGATGGTGGTGGTATTTATACCTGGAACGGATGCCCGTCAGAACCAAACTGGATCTATGGAGTTGATCATTTCGACCGGAAAATTATCGGCAACATTGTAATCAACGGAATCGGAGCTTATGAAGGCACCGACTCTCACAACTATAAAGCTGCCAATGGCATCTACCTGGATGACAATGTCATGAATGTTGAGGTAACAGGTAACACGGTTGCAAATTGCGGGTTGAATGGTCTGTTTTTACACAATGCATACAACAACATAGTTAAATCAAACACGGCATATAATTGCGCCACACAGTTGAATTTTGAAGGGAGCGGATTCTGTCAGACAGATCCGATCGTAAACAACGGAGTCAAGAGCAATATTTTATTTTCAAAGCAACAGGCACAAAGGGTTTCGTCCTTGTATGCAAATGCAATAAATAATGTAAATACATACGGCCAGTTCGATTCCAATTATTATTGCCGCCCGTTCTATGAGGAAAATATCATATCGGTAAACAGTGCCGCGGTTAATGAAAGCTACACCCTTCCTGAATGGAAGGCTGCCTACAATCAGGATGCTCACTCTCACATAACCCCTCTCCAATTCCCAACCTATGTAGTTAATTACCTGATCGGTAGTAACAAATACAGCAACGGGGCATTCAATTCGAATATCAACGGGGCTTCGTGCTGGTCGCCCCTGGGCACCTGTGCCACCGCATGGGATAACACCGGGGTGCTCGACACTGCCTGCCTGAAGTTTTCTTTTTCTTCTTTTTCCGGCCAGACAAACAGTTCCCTGTTGATGTTCAATATAGGAGCAATCGACTCAACCAAAAAATACATTGTAAGATTCAGTTTGAAAGGAACCAAAACCAACCGGAATATTGATGTAAACCTTCGGCGTCAGTCATCGCCTTACACCAACCTGGCACCTTTTCAATCGTGCAAAGTTTTAACAACCCGAACCGAAAATGAGTTTCTCTTTTGCCCCAGTGTTTCTGAAGCTGTTTCCTACCTCCAATTTAACATTGAAGAGCCCGACAGCACCGTCTGGTTTGACAACATTAGCATTTACGTGGCCAATGTTACCACTACAAATCCTGATGATTACCTTCGTTTTGAATACAATGCAACACAAAGCCCAAAAACGGTGGCACTTGCAACTCCCTGCATCGATGTGAAAAATAATTACTATTCAGGATCTTTGACATTGCAGCCATTTGCTTCAATTATCTTATTAAAACAGATTGCTGCAGCCAACCTGGTGAACATTACCATTGCGGGTGGTATGACGAATTGTTACAATGCCACGCAAACAATCACAGTAGCGGGTAACGGAAACACATTCACTGTTCAGAGCGGTGGCAATACAACCATGATTGCGGGAGAGAGAATTGCATACCTTCCCGGAACCTCTGTGAATTTAGGGGGGTACATGCGGGGATATATTGCCCCCGGTGGTCCGTTTTGTATGCCTCCCGCCATGCCGGAAGTAAACATGGATTCTGAGGAAAACCCAATACATTCGGTACAATCTCTGTTTAAGGTGTATCCCAATCCCACCACCGGAACGTTTATTTTGGAGGTACGGGGTGAGGTGGGATTTGATAAGGTTTCGGTCGATGTGTATGGAGTGATGGGCGAAAAAGTTTTATCCGAAGTGTTGAACGGAGAAAGAAAGCATGAGTTCTCGCTTTCAGGCAGGCCAAACGGGATATTTTTTATCCGGGTGGTTGCTGGTAATATGTCAGAGACTTTTAAAATTATTAAAAAATAAGGACATTCCAGCTAAGAGAATGCTATGATGGTGCTACTAAGGAGAACATGTCCTTTTATTTTCAAAGATACATTAGCCATCCTGCAATGTCCTTTACCGATTCATCCGAGAAGCTTGAAAGATAACCTTCGCTTGTCATTATGCTTCGGTAACTTTCATGACTGTTCAAAGTTTTTCCATGATTCTTACCAACTCTTGTGATAAGTGAATTTTCCACCTATCAGGAATTTGGATTATCTTTGTAAAAAATAGCCGGATGCAAAAGATTTTACCTAAATCATCGGAAAACATTATGCCGATTCTTTCCATTTTTAAGGAAAAGGCAAGGACCATTTATGGCCGGAAATTAAAAAAGGTAATTCTTTATGGTTCCTATGCTAAGGGCATCGCTAACCAGGATTCAGATATAGATTTAATGATTGTGCTTTCTGACATGGAGTCCCCATTTACTGAAATTGAACGACTGACTGATATTAAATTCAGTATCGGGCTTGAACATGATGTTTTTATATCAACAAATCCGGTGTCGGAAGATAGTTTTTCTCATTCAAAACTCCCGATTTTCAAAAATGTATTCAGAGATGGCATTGAAGTATGAATGAAAATGTAACAGTTTTTCTGGATAAAGCATTTGAGTGCCTTGCAGATGCTACTGCATTGCTCGAAAAAAGTCGTTATACGGCTTCAGTTTCTCGAAGTTATTATGCAATGTTTCATGCGGCACAGGCTGCTTTATTATCCGAAGAAATTGAGACATATACACATACAGGAGTCAATGTTCAATTTCAGAAAACCTTTATTAAAACCGGCAAATTCCCGGTTTTATTTGGGAAAACCTTTTCAAAAATTCTTGACCAACGGTTGAAAAGTGATTATGAGATTGGTTTCAAGGCTTCACCTGACGATGCAAAACATACTTTTGAGGAGGCTTCAGGTTTTGTTACATCGATTCGGGATTTTCTGATGGCATGACAAAGTTTTCCTCCTTTTTTTCAAAGCTCCATTAGCAATCCTGCAATGTCCTTTACCGATTCATCCGAGAAACTTGAAAGATAATTCTCGGTTGTCGGTATGCTGCTGTGCCCCATGGTTTCGCTGATATAGGCAATTGGAGCATCGGCCCTCATTAGGTGGGTTGCATAAGAATGTCGGGCAGAATAGGTAGTTAATGGGATTTCCCATTCCAATTTCTCTTTAATGCTTTTTAAATATTTATTGGTTGTCTGTATAAATTGTGCAATTGTAACGTGACGTTCCAGTTCACTCATCCTTTCATTCAGGATTGAGAAAATAAACTCTTTGCCGGTCTCACAGGCATTACCCCTACACTGGATTATTTCAAGAATCCTGGGCAGCATATAAATATTTATTTCTTTCTGACCGCCTTTATTGGTCTTTTTTGTCTTGCTCCTGTAAAATTTAATATGGTCTCCCTGTATGTTGGAATATCGTAACAGCGCGATGTCCTTGAAATTCATTCCGTTTCCAAGATAGCTGAACGTCCAAAAATCAATTGCTTTTTTCTCTTCCGGCTTGTCTGTTTTATATTCAATCAACGTTTTGATATCCTTGTCACTTAATGCACGTTTATTCTTTTGTGCAGCAGGAACCGTGAAGTTTTTAAACGGGTATTTTTCTGATAAGATGTATTTCTTTTTGATCGCATAATTGCAGACTGCCCTGATCTGTCGCAAATAAATACCAATGGTAGAAATTGCCTTTGATTTTGAACTTAAATGATTTTCATATTTCCTGAGAAATTCAGTTGTAACTCCTTTCATCTTGAGGTTGGGATGAAAGTTTCCAACGGAAGTCAATATGGTTTCGTACATCAGGGTTGTCTTGATACTCCATTCGCTGGCTTTTTCTTCCATGAACCCCCGGGTACACTGTTCAAAGCTGATATCTATAGTGTCAATGTGCTTCTTCTTAAAATATTCCTCCTCAAAAGCCTCAAAAGTAAAATCAGTAAGCTTTTTGCCCGCTGTTTGCGCTTTTTTTATGAAGCCATTGATGTCAGAGCGCTTTTCTTTCAGGGAATCATCCCTGAGTTTGGGCGATTTGATCTTCTTCCATTGATCTTCGCTTAATTCAACGTCTGTCCGGTAGCGTTTTTTTGCTCCATTAAAATAGACAACCAGGCATACCGGGAACAGACCATTTTTCTTGGCCCGATTCTCCAGGATGGTAAAATAGGTTAAAACATTTCCTTTGCTCATGGTTACATCATTATAAAATGTAACCACAAATGTAACCACAACTCTGTTAATAAACAAATAATATTCAAA
>Ga0118677_10016711_pt1 | contig 10007 bp, 11 predicted proteins | sample AliMusrvi5mmetaG_FD_86154 | JGI IMG/M metagenome (GOLD analysis project Ga0118677, IMG submission 86154)
GAGTCAATCGAATTCTGGGACGGAAGCGGTTAGTCGAGGGTTGTGCGCAGGCGTTTTTTTTCTGATGTAATACGTTTGCCGGTGAGGCGCTCTTCTTTGACCCGTCGTGGCACATGGGTCGCTACCCGTTTTTTTACCTTTCGTTCACGCCGTTCCAGTGCTATCCGCAAACGTTCCATGGCGACTTCACGGTTCTGGAACTGGCTGCGATGCTCCGAGGCCTGAGCGACGATCCCGGTCGGGAGGTGACGGATGCGTACGGCGGAATCGGTGGTGTTGCGGTGCTGCCCACCCGGGCCGGACGCGCGGTAGAATTCAACTTTTATGTCGGAGTCTTTTATTTCAATCATTTTTTCACTCATTACTATCTGTTATAACTCATCATGTTAGAATGTATCCCGCAACGTAACCAGCAGATACAAGCAGCCGACGCCTCCGGCAGCCATGAGTACGTCGCGCACCCAGGGGATCGGCTGATCGAGCATCGAATAGAGCAGCGGGTCAAGCAGCGCTGTGGTCAACAGGCCGACTCCTCCCCATGAAAGCAGCTTTTTCATCGAGTAGCACCTTTCTCCGCAGCACAACCGGCTTTGACGCAAACCGCATATTTCAGGTAGCGCCCCTCAGGGAAGGTCACCGGGTAGGGAAAATCTTCCGGTTGCCCGAGCAGGGATATTACCCGCAGTTCACTGGCTGCCTGGAGTGCCCCGCGTCGCAGTTCCTTCAGATATTCAGCAACATCCACTTTCTGGTGATTTGATGACGCGATCAGAAGGCCGTTGCCGGTCAGCAGCGGCAGTGCTGCCGCTACCAGGTCGGAAGTGCCGCCGCGCGTGGTAAAGCGGCTCTTGGCGGTAGTGGAGAACGATGGGGGGTCCATCAGGATGATGTCGAATTTCTTCCCCTTCTGTCCCAGCGTATTCAATACCGCCAGACAGTCGCCGACAATGAATTCATGGCTCTGCGGGTCAAGGCTATTGGCGGTGAAATTATCTTTTGCCCAATCGGTGTAGCCAGCTGAGGCATCAACGCTGGTCACCCGGCTTGCTCCGGCGGCCGCGGCGGCAACTGAAAAAGCGCCGGTGTAGGCAAACAGGTTGAGTACCCGTTTGCCATTGACTCTCGGCATCAGATCGCGACGATTGCACCGCTGGTCAAGAAACAGGCCGGTATTCAGCCCCTGTTCCAGGCTGACCAGAAAGGCAAGGCCGTTCTCCCGCACTTGCAGCCGCTGCGGTGCCGCTTTACCCGCCAGAAGCCGACCATACGCCTTGCTGTCGCTGACCGCTTCCAGCTCGCGGGTCTTCTGTGGCCGACTCTTTTCGTAAATTCCTTTCGGTGACAGCAGCTCCTCAAGAACCTGGGTAACCAGCTTCAGGTGCGGTCGCCATGCGGAGCTGTAGAGCTGCAGCATCAGATAATCGCCATAACGGTCAACCGTGAGTGCGGGCAGACCATCTCCCTCGGCATTTACCAGCCGATAGGCGGTAGTGTTGCCCAGGTCGGTGTGGGAGCGGCGCAGTTGCACCGCACTGCGCAGCCGCTCCGTCAACCAGGCGCGGTCAAGCTGGATCCGGTGGCGGTCCAGCACCCGCGCGATGATACGTTCCTGCGGATCAAGCAGGGCGGTGGCGACAAAACGCCCCTGGCTGTCGCACAGTGCCACGGTCTGTCCGGCTGTGCCGACCGGCCATTTTCGGGTATAGGCGTCTGCGACGACCCATGGGTGCCCAAGTTCCAGCATTCGGACGGTCTCCGTCCCGACAATGCACATGGTGTCCTTCGTATTCACAATTCTCTCCGCATTTATTTTATTGAAAACCTGCCGCCGCAATCTTCCTGGCCGCCACGGATCTTCTCAACGGCGTGGCCGAGCGTCGGCCAGACCGCTTCCAGGTTCTCCCGGGCAGCTTTGGGGCTGCCCGGCAGGTTGATAATCAGCGTCTGCTTGCGGATGCCGGCCACTGCTCTCGACAGTGATGCCATGACGGTCTTTTCAAGGCTTCTAAGTCGCATCAGCTCTCCGAGCCCCGGAATTACGCGCTCCACAACCTGTAGCGTTGCTTCGGGAGTTATGTCACGGGGGGACACACCGGTACCGCCGGTGGTCAGAATCAAATCCGCCGCATCGGCATCTGCCCATTCAGTCAGTACCGCCACAATCTGCTCAAACTCATCGGCGATGATGCGGGACTGGACGGTCTGCACTCCGCGTTCCGCCAGCCAGGCTGACAGTGCCGGGCCGCTTTCGTCAATCCGCTCGCCCCGGGCACCCTTGTCACTCAAAGTCAAAATAGCTGCTCTCATCCGTTGCTCCTTTGTGGCAATGTGGACCGTCAACTCATCCGGGCTACCGAGCCGGATGTTTTGCTGCGGGTCGGGCCGGTGCCGGCTTGACCGTCTGCAGATAATCAAGGTTGCCGCCCAGGGCGATATAACCATCAAGTATACGCCGGAGCGCCGTTTTTTCGGCGTCAGTCACCGGGCGGCTAGAGCTGCCGCCGCTGCCGGTGATGGTCAGTGTGGTTTTCTTTGCCTTGATTATCGCCTGCACAATATCATAGCTGGGGCGGTCGAGCGGTATGTCATACCATTCGGACACCCCTTTCTCCGTATTTTCCAGCTTAACAACCGGAGCGGTTATCTTCAATATTTTACTATCAGCTGTTATCGTGTACCCGGATATTTTCAGAGGCTTTTTCGTTGCAGACTGAATACAGAAATGCGGCAGCATGGTGCTGGAGACATCAACAAAATAGACAAATACCGCATCAGTCATTCGGTCGCGGGGCGTCGATTCATCCAGATAGCGGATCGGTGCGCCCGGCGATTGGCCTGCTTCCTTGCGAACTCCCGGAGCTTTGCGCTTGCGGTTTTCGTCGGCGATGATTTTGCTCAGTTGCTCGTATTCGGGCGAGCCTTTGGGGACTTTATTTATTTCTATATATGCCGTTGAGGCATCGTCCTTTTTAATTGCCTCCCGCACCGTGCTGACAACCGCTTTGGAGGACAGTTGTGGCGGAGCGGCGTTCTGCTTTGGCTGGGTTATAACAACGGTTTTTTCTTTCTGCTTCTCAATAATGGCGTCGTCTTTATTTCCACCCAGTAGGAAATTGATTATAATCATGAAAAGCAGCAGCAACAGCAGCGTTGCCACAAAAATGACTCCGTAGCGGGCATCTTCGGTAAGTTTTATTTTAAACATAGGCACGAACCCAAAATATAAGATTTTTGGACAATAACATCCTGGAACCAGAATCCATTATCGGAACGTTTGTTACCACAAAAGTGTCCGTTCGGAAACAAATTCCCGGGATCTGCCGCTCACAGGGTCTTTAAACCGCAGCATATGCGCGATAAGCTGGAGCGGAGCAGTAAAATCATCTTCCCGTTCCGGCTGCAGTTCCGGATAATAGCGGTCATTCAATATCCCGAAACCGAGGCCGCTCATATGAACCCGCAGCTGGTGCGTTTTGCCGGTCAGCGGGTGCAGCACAAAGCGTGCGCCGGTGCCCCTGTTCTCAACCAGTTTAATTTTGGATCGGGCATTGACAGCTCCGGAGACTGTCTTCATCCGGAACCACGGTTCTCCCTTTACAACCCTGTTTTCTACCTGCCAGGAATCAGTCTCTCCCGGAGGTTGATATGCCGAAAGGGCCAGATAGCTTTTTTCAACCTGCCCATTCATGAAGAGAGAGGCGTAGAGTCCCCTGCTCCTTTTATTGACCGAGAAGAGGACCAGGCCGGCCGTTTCCCGGTCAATGCGGTGCAGAGGTGCCAGATCAGAGATTCCGGTGCTTTTGCGCAGGCGGTTCAGCAGGCATTCATCGACATACCGGCCGCCGGGAGTGACCGGCAGGAAATGCGGTTTGCAGGCAACCAGGATTTCGTCATTTCGATACAGGATTTTTTCGGTAAACGGTATGGATGGTTCAGAAGTTACTTCGCGGAAATAAAAAATGCGCTGTTGCGGAGTGTATTCGGTATCCGCAGTTATGGGCTGTCCCTTCTCGTCGAGCAGCGCTCCCCGCTCTAGCCGTTGTGCCCAGATTTCCGGCGGTATGGCGGGGAAGCGTTTACTCAAAAAGGCAAGAATTGACGGGTATGGCTGGTCAACTCTCGGCAGTGTGACGACTGAAGGGTGTGCTGAAATTCCCATGTTACTTTCCTGGAAAATCGTTCAGATGGTCACTTCCCGCGACGCGAGCTGTTGAACACCGGCTTGGGCGCACCGCCTGCTGCTCCCGGCCGTGGCTGCTGCGGTCGTCCGGCAGGTTTGTTGCCGGGGTGATCGCTTTTGAATGGGTTTATGGAGCCGACAGAGCTCTTCTTCGCATCAGCAGGTTTGCGAGTCGGCCGCGGTTCACGCGGTGGCCGGGCAAATTCGGCGTCTTTTTTCGGAGCGGGAACCGTGTAGTCAAAGCCTTCAACGGTGCGGCGCTCAAGTGCGGTTCCCAGTTTCTTCTCGATGGTGCGCACCATGACGGTATCTTCGCTGCATACCATAGTGAAGGCATCGCCGGTTTTAGCCGCGCGTCCGGTCCGGCCGATTCGGTGAACGTACGCTTCGGGGGTGTCCGGAATATCGTAGTTGACAACATGGGAAATCTGCGAAACGTCAATGCCGCGGGCGGCAATATCGGTTGCCACCAGAATTTGGTAGGTGCCGTCGCGGAAGCCGTCCAGCGCCGCCTGACGGCGGTTCTGTGACAGGTTGCCCTGCAGTGAAGCGGCTTTGTAGCCGGCCTTCTCCAGCTGTTCACCGAGGCGCTTGGCCCGGTGTTTGGTGCGGGTGAAAATCAGCACCGATTCGGTATCGGTATGTTTCAGCAGTTCCAGCAGCAGTGGTGTCTTCAGGTGCTGTTCCACCGGATACAGGGCGTGGGAAACGGTCACCGGAGGGGCGGTGTTGCCGACCTGCACGGTGACCGGATCGGTCAGGATGTCGTGCGCGAGAGTGTTGATACTGGGCGGCATGGTGGCAGAGAACAACAGCGTCTGCCGCTTGGACGGAATGTGTTTCAGGATCCTGCGGATGTCGGGCAGAAAGCCCATATCGAACATCTGATCGGCTTCGTCAAGTATCAGCACTTCAAGTCGGGACAGATCGATGGTGCCTTGTCCAATATGGTCAAGCAGGCGGCCGGGGCAGGCAACTACAATGTCAACACCGTTTTTGAGCGCCTGAATCTGCGGGTTGATGTTGACTCCGCCGTACACAGTCACACTCTTGAGGCGGGTCTGCTTTCCCAGCGTCACGAACGATTCGTGGATCTGCTCGGCCAGCTCGCGGGTCGGGGCAACGACGAGAGCACGGACGGTACCGCGCGGTCCGTCCATCAGGCGATTCAGGACCGGCAGGGCAAAGGCGGCGGTCTTGCCGGTTCCGGTCTGGGCCAGGCCCATGACGTCACGTCCCTGCATAACCGTCGGTATGGCCTGTTTCTGGATCGGGGTTGGTGTCACATAGCCGGCAGCCGTGATGCTCGCGGCAATAACCGGGTGTAAATTAAACTCTTGAAAACTCATGCTACTCCTTCTTTTCGGTTGTACGAAAAAAGCCCCGGAAGATTTCCGGGGCTTGCGATGACGTGGTATCTGCTATCTGCTATCCGGTACAACAATTGTAATAGTCCCACCATAGCAGTTAAGCCAGAGTAAAGTCAAGCAGGCAATCTTTCCGTCAGGATGCACCTTCTCAGAGTGATTCGGCCGTGGCCAGGAGTACCGGGAAGGTGCAATCCCCTTTTACGACGGCTGTGGCAGTAGTGACCGTAACTGCAGAAAATCCGGCGTTACTGAGCAGGCCGGAAAGTTCTACCGGGGTGAAACCGTAATGGAATACCCCGGTTGAATCCTCATGAAAGCTGCCGTCTTCGGCTTCAAGGTCGGCAAGAGCGACCCGGCCGCCTGGGTGCAGCCGTTCTCTGAAAGATGCCAGTAGCGGCGCGATGTTTTCGATGTGGTGCAGAGTCATGGCGCTGGTGATGAGGTGATATTTCTGTGCGGGTAGTTCTCCCCTGTTCGGGTCATACAGTTGCGCCGAAATATTTGAAGCGGCGGATGCCGTGATTTTGGCAACTAGGCGGTCAATCATGCCGACAGAGCTGTCTACTCCGGTGATTGAATGCAGAAACGGAGCGAGCTGGAAGGTGACCAGACCGGTGCCGCAGCCGAAATCAAGGGCATCCCACTCGTGGGACAGCGGGATGTTTTGTTGTATTGCCGCCGCAATTTCTCCGGCCAGTTTTACGCGACGTGGTTCTTCATCCCACTGTTGTGCCGCTGCATCAAAATTTCTCTGTTGTGTCATAGCGTCTCCTGTTTTTGAGGAAATGGCCGGCGGCCGGTCACGGCGCGGTAAAGGGCTGAATGAGCAGCCGGGGAAGGGAAAGCTTTTTCGGGTCACGATACTCTGACAGGCCGATGGTCATATCCAGATGCCCTTTTTCCGGCTGCGGGCGATAGGTGTGGCAGATGCGGTCCCACCAGGGCAGGCAGAAACCGAAGTTGCTGTTGGTTTCGCGCACAATGGTCGAATGGTGGACGCGGTGCATGTCCGGCGTTACGATAACCAGTCGCAGCAGGCTGTCCAGTGCCGCCGGTAGTTTAATGTTGCCGTGGTTGAACATTGCACAGGCGTTCAGGATAACCTCGAAGGCGAGCACGCCTTCGGCGGGCGCTCCGAGAAGGATGACCGCCGCCATTTTTATCAGCATCGAAATGATGATTTCGCACGGATGAAAGCGGTTGCCGCTAGTGACATCCAGATCGAGGTCGGTGTGGTGCATCCGGTGCAGACGCCACAGGAACCGGGTATGGTGAAACAGCCGGTGCTGAAGGTAGATGATGAAATCAAGGATGACGACACTTAACAGGATTTTATATCCGAGGGGAATGTGAAGAGCGTTGAAGGCCCCCCAGCCACGATTTTCAGCGATATGGGACAGGGCAACGGGGAGAATCGGGAACAGCAGCCTGACAACGGTGGTGTCAATGACAACCAGGGTCAGGTTGGCGAACCAGCGTCTTCCCTTGTTGTCCCGCAACGGACGGCGGGGGGAAATGAGCTCGCCGAGAGCGACCAGCAGCAGGACGGCGGCAAAGACGGAGAGGCGTATGGCCTGTTCATTATGCATGGCGATGCTGCATTATGCGCCGCACGCTGCCTCGTGCCGGTACACGCCGCTTTTGCCCCCTTCCTTGAACAGCAGTCTGATGGAGCCGATTGAAATGGATTTGTCGCTCCCTTTGCACATGTCGTAGATCGTCAGCGCCGCCAGGCTGGCTCCGGTCATGGCTTCCATCTCGACACCGGTGCGTTCGTACGCCCTAACGGTGCAGCGAACCGAAATTACTCCGGGTACCTCATCTGTGTCGAAATCAACCGTGACATTATGGATGGCCAGTGGATGGGAAAGGGGTATTAAATCGGGCGTCCGTTTGGCGGCCATGATGCCTGCCAGGCGGGCCACTCCCAGAACATCTCCTTTGGCGATGCCGCCGGTTTTGACCGCCGCCAGGAGTTCCGGCGAAAGCCGAACCTCTGCCGCGGCAATTGCGGTTCGCATGGTTGGCTGCTTGGCGCTGACATCGACCATGATTGCATGGCCGCTTTCATCAAAATGGTTAAAGTTCATGATCCCTTTCCTGTCCTATGCCGGCGTCAGATATTGCTCAAACTGTTTTTTGTCGTTGGCGCACCGGTACGCCTCCTCTGGATTAACCGACTTCGTTTTCAGCAGGTCGAGCAGATGCTGATCCATCAGCTGCATACCGTCCTTTTTGGCGGTTTGCATGATAGAGGGGATTTGGAACGTTTTGCCTTCACGAATCAGGTTGGCGATGGCCGGTGTACCGAGCATGATTTCCAGCGCCGCGACACGCCCCTTGCCGTCGGCGGTTTTCAGGAGCTGCTGGCAGATGACCCCTTTCAGTGACTCGGACAGCATGGCCCGCACCTGCTCCTGCTGGTCGGTCGGAAATACATCGATTATTCGGTCAACCGTTTTTGCTGCGGTGCTCGTGTGCAGGGTGCCGAAAACCAGGTGCCCGGTTTCCGCCGCACTCATGGCCAGTTGGATGGTCGTCAGGTCACGCATTTCTCCGACCAGGATGACATCCGGATCTTCGCGGAGCGCCGCTTTCAGTGCCGAAGCGAAACTTTCGGTATGTTCGCCGATCTGGCGCTGATTCAGCAGTGACAGCTTGTTTTCGTGGATAAACTCCAACGGGTCTTCAAAGGTCAGTATATGCTCATGGCGGGTTGAATTGATCAGGTCAATCATCCCCGCCAGAGTTGTTGACTTGCCGGAGCCGGTCGGCCCGGTCACCAGCACCATCCCCTTTTTGAAGTTGGTCATGCGGCGCACCCCTTCCGGAAGTCCAAGCTCGTCCGCCGAAAGTATTTTGGTCGGTATTATCCGGAATACTGCAGCGATGCCGCGGTACTGCATCATGATGTTACCCCGGAAACGGGCTACTCCCGGCACTTCATAGGCGAAATCAAGGTCCTTGGTTTCGTTGAAGTGCGCCTGCTGCTTTTCGCTCAGAACTTCGAACAGGATGGTTTTCAGCTCGTCATGTCCGAGCGATTTGAAATTGAGGCGCACCATCTCGCCGCGCTGCCGGAAAATGGGCGGGTTGCCGGTGGAAAGATGCAGGTCGGAAGCCCCCTGCTCCTTCATCATGTTAAAGAGTGCATCTATGCGTGCCATAAGAATTCTCCTCTTTTCAGCCCAGAAAAACTATAAAACAACCGATGCAATATATTCTTCAGGAGAAACCGCCCCGCTCATCAGAAGCTGCAATCCCTCCACTTCCATACCCTGATAGCCGGCCATGGTGAGGTAGTTTACTACAGCGGCGACATCGCTGGACTGTTCAAATATCCGTAAAAATTCTTCAGAGAATGTCACGACATCGGTCAGGAATCGGCGGGTGCTGAAACCGCTGTGACCGCATACCGTGCATCCGGTGGTGCGGTAAAACGATGCGGGAGGCGCCGCAAGATTCATTGCGGCCAGTTCCTCCCCCGGAGGAGAGTAGCTGGTACGGCATTCCTGACAGAGCAACTGGATCCCTTTGAACGAAACCAGGCCGTTGACGAAAAAGGGGAGAAAGTAGTTCTGCTGTTGATACAGCAACAGCTGGCGCAGCACGTTGCGGGTGCCGCGTATTTCGAGGCCGGCCAGAACCAGTTTGCCGCGCATGGCCGCCCGGCAGGCGGCGGTAAACGGCATGCCTTCGGTTGCATCTTCAATGACCAGGATATCGGGGGCATGATCCAGTGCCTTCATGATGACTTCGGCGCGTTCCGCTTCATTCCGGGGCAGAATAAGGCGCGGAAACCGCCGGGACGTTTTGCCCGGTCCTTCACCAAGGATGATCACGTTTTTTCCGGTACAGTCAATCTCCTCAAGCATAAGATCAATAAACCGGTCACGTTCCTGGGTATTCCGCGAAGCAAAGAAGGTGATCCCCTGTTGCTTGTGTGACAGCGCAATAAAATCGGCTTCATGGGCTGCAGAAAGGTGAAGGTCTGCCAGCCGGTTCGGCATATTCGAGGCAAGATGCTGGCGGATCGTGATGTAATCACCACCATAGCCGTTCATCGTGGAAATCTGGAAGTCAATCGGGTTTGATCGGTAGCTGAACGTCAGCAAGCCGCCCGTCTGCGATGTTCCGGTAGCAGAATAGCCGGCGCTTTTGCAAATTTTACGGGCGAGGTCGGGGTAATAGGTTGGGGCCAGCGATCCGATCGGGCGTGATATTCCGCCGCGCCTGCCGCTGACGATGACAGAATCACCCAGAGGCTGAAGAGAGAGCGACGAAAGGCGGTTCTTGATGAAAAATACCAGCAGGTAGTCGATGAATTTGCCGCCGCTCAAGTCGCTGTTAATGGTTTCCAGGACGCTTTCAGAAAAAGTACCCGATTCAAAGCCGAGATGATCCCGGTCGCTGCTGCCGTAGAACGCATCGATCATTTCCCGTATTTCGCGGATCAG
>Ga0118677_10016712_pt1 | contig 10007 bp, 6 predicted proteins | sample AliMusrvi5mmetaG_FD_86154 | JGI IMG/M metagenome (GOLD analysis project Ga0118677, IMG submission 86154)
GAGTCATGCGGCGACTTACTCTCCAACTCTATCCGCCCACCCGGCGGTTGCTGCTCGCATGGTAACATTTGAGCTTGCTCGACCCCGTGGCGCTTTTGAGGTCGAACACTGAGTTCTGAGCTTGCAGTGGCGAGCGGTGGACCAGACCCGCAAAGGCACCCAGTGAGTCGTCGCCGTGCTCGCGCTCGACTGCTGTCGTGACGGCTAGAGCGTCCCCGGGAGAGTAACCTGTTGAACTCAAAAGGCTGCACCCGTTTGTTACAATCATTGATACGTAGTTCAACTCCGTTGTCAGAGCGTCAAGAAACCAGTAGATAGACGTCGTGCTTGCTCAATTGCTAGGACGCAGAATTGCGACACTCCGAAAGCGCTCTGGATTCACCCAAGAGCAGTTCGCCGAGGCTGCTGGTTACTCAGTTGAGTTCATCAGCTTGGTCGAACGAGGCATAAACTCACCCACAGTTGCTGGAATTGAGCGGATCGCAAACGTTCTCAAGGTCGAGGCTAAGGTTCTCTTTACATTTGAAAAGGATGGCTCCAAGTGATGCAATCCGTGGACTACTTTGGAAGATTGAAGAGTGCCACTGTTCGGGTAGCCGAAGTGCTCTCACGAAAGGGCGTCGCTTCTGACAGACTTTGTTTCGGTGGCGAAGGAGCCTTGCCGTCAAAAAAGCCGCGTATTCCTCTGGAGCCCAACTCCAATTTCCTTGGAAACCGGGCGATGGGAGACTGGGCGGAATCTGTCCTAAAGGAGCTACTGGTCGGAAGTCCATCTGGCGTTCTCCCAATTCACTATGGAGACTCGAATCAGATCGCTGCTGGTGATGAAGGGTTCAAGGAATACTATCTTGAAGAACTTGAGGCGACCCGCGTGTACGGCAAACGGCCAGATTTATTGTTGTACTCTCCTGGGGCCGTCATTTCTGGAGATGAGTTCCGACAAAAGCCAGTGGCCGATACCGAATCGATTGCACACCAGGCGCTCGCCGCAATTGAAGTACGGTCAAGTAAGTTCAAAGCACTGCAATACATGCGAGTCCGAACGGAAGAGCGGGCAGCAGGCATCAAAGTGGAGCGTACATGCCCGTCATTCACGGTCAAAATCGAAGATCTTATCATTGTCTATCGATGGATGGAGCGCTTCAGAGTGCCTCAGTGCTATACCCAGGTTTTCTTTGACTCCATCTTCGGGATCAATTTTCTGGACATCTTTGAGAACATTGGCAGCGGAGAAGGCTTGAAAATCGATAAACCACGTGAGAGTCAGGAAAAAGCTACCATCATGATTCCTATAACTTGCGGAAGGAAAATCGCCTCCTGCTCGGAATCGCCAGATTTTCAAACCGTCATCCGGGAAACCCGTCTTGGTCGCGTTGACGCCTTCGTCTCACCCGTCAGAGGGACGTTTGTATTGGACCCAGCCGCCTTAAATGAGATTCTATTCCCTCAAGCGGAAATACAAATCGGCAGGTAATCGGAAATCACTCGATCAAACCAGGACGCCGTAATATCTGACGAAATCACGGCAGCGCTGATCCGATCTGTCAAATGCTGAAGCGCCTTGGTCTTCACCAAACTCAAGTTCGGACATGCCATTTGCTCTACATCCTTCGGCTCAAGTTTGTTGAGTCCGTTGCCATAAAACCGATTTACGTCACCGAATGCGTCCAGTCCACTTGAGCTATTCAGATATATCCAAACAAGAGGAATCAGATGCTCGAATCCAGGCTTGGCATAAAGACCGTGAAAACAGGTAAGACTGCTTACATCAGCAAGGTTCAGAATGAAACGTGGTTGATGGCGAGAGAAGACCGGAACGAGAATTGCCGGTTGCTTGCGGCGCTCTGGAAGATACCAGACCGGTCGCTTGCTAGGCAAGTGACGTTGATCAACACCGGATGCGACTCCGGTCGCGAGATACACCTCCAGTGCTGGGTCAATGGAACTTGGATTCAAAAGATAACAGCGTTTTTCCGACTTTATTAATGTTAGAAAGCTATTTGTGTCCACCACCCAGCCTGACAGATCGTTTGCTTTCGTCACGCAACGATCAAAATTCCGCGTGGAAAGTCGATGTTCGCGAATTTCGGACGCACGCAGACAAAAATACTCATTGGCACCAGTGGCAATTCCACGACTGCACTTGAAAAAGTCTCCAATTCTCGCGACAGCAGGCTTTGAGGTTGTCTTGGCTTCACTGCACGCAAAGAGGCGGTTGAGCCACTTATCATCGGGGTCAAATGAAGCCAAATCGAGTTCATCCGGTTGCACTGCCGCCCCTTTCTCCATGCTAGACACAAAATCGACCAAATCCATGGCGCTTCTAACGCAGCGACCCCGAAACGCCGAAGCAGCAAGCGGATTTTTTTCAAGAAACAGAACGACACTCGTGGTCAGGGTATTTTCGAACAAATTCACATCCGAAGCGAAAACGGCAAGGCCCCGCGGCTTCATGGCTTGAAGACGCTCCTTGATGACCCTGCCAAAATTTGCGTTGAGGAATTCCGCAGGTACGATAACAGCAGCGCGTCCCTCAGGGGCCAAGTCATCCCAAATTTTCAACAGGAACAGTCCATACAGATTAGTTTGTCGTCCAAGTTTGGTTCCGAACAACTCATCGAAATACTTCCATTCTGCTTCACTCAAGGCCATTCGCTGGGATTTTACATAAGGTGGGTTTGCAATGATTCCTCGAAAAACCCCGGGACTGTTTCTCAAATAATCACCCAAAATTAATTTTGTCCCCCTCGGAGCTGTGGTCAATGCCGTCCTAAAGACCTCAGAATCGCTCTCAATCCCTACAGCCTTAATAGACGGGCTCACACGGCGGCACGCATGCAGCAGGTGGCCAAATCCAGCGGCAGGATCCAGAACTTCCTGTGGTTTTGGGAACATTACCCATGCAGCCATAGCGTCAGCGATTTCAACGGGAGTCGAAACTTGACCTGCGTTTTTAACATCCTCGCCTCTGCCGTCAAAAAAACCGTGCTGCACCTTGCCAGACGCAATTTCGACAGTGCCTGGTTCAAAGTATAGATCCATAAACGATTGTCCTTCGTTCAAACGCATGAACCTCAATACACGGAGTTGACCTACGTGTCAAGGGGCGTTTTCACAGGGCTTAGGGCTGATTGACGCAGTTCTGTGACTTGCGTCGCCCCCCACCTCATCACAGAAACGTCAGCTGCAGAGCCCGGGTTAGCGGGCTGAGCAACAGCGCCGGGAACAAGCCCAGAGCGACCAACAGAACTGCCGGAATCAAGAGCGCCAGCCGGTGCGACGTGCTGAGCTCCACCGGGGTTGCATCCGCATCCTCTCTGACAAATGCTTGTTTCAGCAGCATCAGATAGTAATAGAGCGAAATGGCACTCATCACCGCCGCCAGTCCCACCAACCAGGTGAGGCCTGGCGTTCCCTGAGGGGTGGTGGACTCGGCCATCGCCGCGCCAAACATCATGAACTTGCCCGCAAAGCCCGCCAATGGCGGCACCCCTGCCAGCGATGTTAGAAAAACCAGCAGCGCCAAAGCTTGGAGCGGTGAGCGGTGAACCAATCCCGCAAAGGCACCCAGTGAGTCGTCGCCGCGCTCTTGCTCGACTGCTGCGGTGACGGCCAAAGCACCAAACGTTGCCAGGCCATAGACGACCACATAGAACAGTGCGGCCCCGGCGGCATACTCACCATTGGCGGAAAGTGCGACGAGCAAGTAGCCGGTGTTAGCCACCGCTGAGTAGGCGAGCAATCGCCGCACACTGGTTTGGGCGAGCGCCAAAACATTGCCGAGAATCATCGACACGGCCGCCAGCACCGCCAGCCACAGCGCCCAACCGGGGTGCATCAACCCCCAAACCGCCGAACCAGCACACTCGCGGAAGCCCAACAACAACAAGCGCACCAGCACCACTGCACCGACCGCCTTGGATGCCGCAGCGATCAGGGCCACGCTGGTGGCCGGTGCGCCTTGATAGACGTCGGGTGCCCAGTAGTGGAATGGCGCGGCCGCCAGCTTGAAGCCCAAACCCACGATGACCATCAGCAGCCCGACCGCAGCGAATGGCGGCAGTGGACCTGCGGTGAGCGCGGCGGCGATGGCCGGCACGGTGAGGGCATGGCAAAACCCATAGATGAGGCTGAGGCCGAACAGGAAGAACGCTGCGGACACTCCGCCGAACAGGAAGTATTTCAATGATGCCTCCGCCGCCTTGGCGCTGCGCGAAAATCCGGCTAGCAGGTACATTGAGAGGCTCGCCAGTTCCAGCGCTACAAACAAGAACAGCAGGTGATCGGTGCCAACGGTTAGCAGCAAGCCGGTGATCGCAAACAACATCAGTGCATGAAATTCTCCCGGCTGGCTGATTTCGCGCTGTGCCGGCGGCAACAGCACCGCTAACAGACCAAGTCCTAACACCACCGCCTTGAACACTCGCGCCAGCGGGTCCACCACCAGCAGTGTGCTTGCGGATTCGGCATGAGCCGGGCCAAAGTTGAGCGCCGCACAGGCACCCACGATGCCCACGCATGAAATGGCAATGGCCCACTCCATGGCAATGGGCCGGCGGGTTTTCGCCTCGATGGTCACGGCCACCCCGAGCAGCACCAACGCCGTGATCACCAGCACGGCCTCTGGCAATAGTTGAAGAAAAAGTGCGTAGTAGTTCACGGCAGGGCTAGGATCGAGTGGAACAAAGGCGAATTGAGACCGTCGTCGATGAGCGTCACCCACGGCAGCGGATAGACACCGATGGCCAGTGACACACTGATCAACAACGCGATGGCGGAAATTTCCGGCCACGTCAGCGGCGGCAACATGGGAGCGGCAGCTGCGGTGGCATCCCTAACCGGGAAAAACGCCCGGTGCATGGCCCGCAGCGAGAACGCCCCGGTGACAATGATGCCCACAGCCACTGGCACAATCAGCCAGGGGTCTGATTCCCAGACACCAATGCCCACCGAAATTTCCGCCACAAAACCACTGAAGCCCGGCAACCCCATTGAGGCCGCTGTGGCCAGCGTGAAGGCAAAAGCCGCCCCCGGCAATGTGCGCCACAGGTCGAAAGCCCCCAGCGCGGTTAGGTCCCGGGTGTGGGTCCGTTCATACACAACCCTGCCCGCGATGCCGAACAACAGCCCCGCGACAATCCCGTGAGATATCATTTGCAACATCCCACCACGCAAACCCCAGTGGGTAGCAGTCGCTAAACCTAGCAAAATAAACCCCATGTGGCTCACGCTCGAGTAACCAATGACAAATTTCAGGTCCTTTTGCGTCAAGGCGGTTAGAGCACCATAAATGATGCCGACGACCGCCAGCCCGGCAATGACCAGCCGCCATTCGAAGAAGCCTTGCGGAAACAACGGCATCGCCACGCACAGCGCACCGTAAGCGCCGAGTTTCATCACCACACCGGCCAGTAACATGGAAGCTGCGGTGGGTGCCGCCACGTGACCAGTGGGGGCCCATGTGTGAAACGGCCACATGCCTGCCAGCACCCCGAAGCCAAGAAACAAGACCGGGAATGCCCAGCATTGCAGCGACGGTGCATATTTGTAGCTGGCCAGAAAGTCGAGGTCGAAGCTGGTGCCGCCGGCCGCCGCATAGGCAACCACCAGTCCGATGAGAATCAGCGCGCTGGAGCCGATTGAATACATGGTTAGCTTCATCGCGCCATACTCGCGGTTGGTCGAACCCCAGATGGCGATGAGCATGTACTTGGGCAAAATCACAATTTCATAAAACACAAATAACAGAAATGCGTCGCGGCTCAAGAACACCCCGTACACGCCACCGATGATGGTCATGAAAAACGCGAAGAACGCCCGTGGTCGCTGGGTCACATTCCATGAGAACAACACACCGGCAATGGCCACCAGCCCGGTTAGCAGCAACAATGACAGACTCAGGCCATTGGCCGCCAAATGAAATTGAATCCCAAGATGGGGAATCCACGGCCGGTCAAATGACCAGGCCGGGGCATCCGGATGTTGCAATTTTGCCAGGCAGGCGGCGGCGGCGGCCAGTGCGCCGGTGGCGGATGCTAGCAAGGCGACGACGCGTGCCATGCCGGCGGAGCGGGCGGGCAGAAGGAGCACTAACAAGGCCCCGGCAAACGCGGAAATAAGGGTCCAGGCGGGAGTCATGGCAGGATGCGGAGGAGATCGAGGAGCCGCACGGTGTCGGCGTTGATGCATTGGAGCAGGGCTTGGGGCCACAGCCCCGGAATGATGATCAGGGCGATGGCGGGAGCCAGGATCCAGCGCTCGCTGGTGGATAGATCAGGCCACTGGGCGCAGGCCGGGTTGAGCGGGCCATGAAATACCAGCCGCACCATCCGCAGGAAAAACACCGCCGTGAGCAACAGCCCGATGACCGCCAGCGCCGCCGCCCAGGGCACCAGCGCAAACACCCCGTTGAAAATCAGAAACTCTCCAACAAAACCGCTGAGGCCCGGCAAGCCGAGCGAGGCGAACACCGCCAGACCCATCAGTGAGCACAGCAGCGGCACCCGAGCCCGAAGCCCACCAAAGTCTGTTAGCGTGCGAGCGCCACCGCTGCGTTGCTCCATCAGCCCGATGCAGAAAAAGATCGTGCTGGCAATGATTCCGTGATTGAACGCCTGCAAAATCGTGCCGGAAATGGCCGCCGCATGAGCGCTGCGGTCCGTCTGCAGCGCCGCCGCCGCCACCACCGCCATGGCACAATACCCGAGGTGATTCACCGACGAGTAGGCCAAAATGCGTTTTAAATCGCGCTGGGCCAACGCCGCCACCGCGCCTAACAAAACCGTCAGCACCGCCAACACCATCAGGCATGGCGCGAGCCCCGGCAACACCTCGGGGAAAATCGGCAGCAAGATCCGCAGCAGGCCGTACACTCCCATCTTTGATAGCAAACCGGTTAGAAGCATCGTTACCGGGGTGGGCGCTTCGGCATAAGCCGCCGGCAACCACGCGTGGAACGGAAATACCGGCAACTTCACAGCCAGCCCGAGAAACACGCACACCGCCACCACACCTAGCAGGAATTGCCCGCTGTAGCCGGTGCCGACGAACGTGGCAGCCAATTTAGGCATCAATTCGTGGTTGGCGGCAAGCGTCGCTAGGCTGTTGAAATCCATGGTACCGGCCGCGAGTTGCAGTGCCAAAAAACCCAACAACATGAACACGCTGCCGCCCAGCGTCATGATGAAAAACCGGAGTGCGGCTCGTGGTGCTCCGGGTCCGCCCCACAACCGGATAAGCAGATAGGAAGGAATGAGCGTCATTTCCCAGCACAGGAACCAAGGGATGAAATGGCGCGCGGTGAATACCCCGAAGAGCATGCCTTCAAGCACCAAAATTAGCGCGCAATAGGCGCGGCCACCGATCTCGAGACGCGCCGAGGCCACCAGTGCAAACAAGCTAACCAAACTGGTTAGCAACAGGAACAACCATGACGTGCCATCCACCGCAAAGCGCAGCGATATGCCTGCATCCGGCAGCCAACGGCTTTCGCAGGAAGCGAGCAGGCCGCTAACCGGGTCCACTTGTTGGGAGCCGATGATCACCGCCAGCAGGACCGGCAGCAAGGCCCAGATGACGGCGATGCGTCTGGCGCAGGAATGGCCCAAGCCCTGCCAGCCACCGAGGATGGCGGCACCTAGCAAGGGAATCGATAGGAGTGAAAGTAACAACATGGCGGAGTTATGCGATTAGCCAGAAGTAAAGGATGAGGAGAACTGAAGCGCCAAGGCCGATAGCGCGCAGATAGGCCTGGGGCCGTCCGGATTGGCTGGCGGAGGCAGAATTGGCGCTGCCTTGCAGCCCCGAACAAACTTGGTTGAACCCGTCGTTGAGGCCCTTTTCATCGGCGTTGCCGGTCCAGCGACCCATCATCTTGATGAGCCCCTCGGTCAGCGCCATGAGCGGCACAAACAACTGGCGCTCGATGGCATCAACCACACGGGCCAACGCTGCGAGCGGCGCAATGATACATCTATCGTAGGTGGCATCGAAGCGCATCCCGTCGCCGAGGAATTTCCAGACACCGCCGAGTTTGATTTCCAACGGATCCGGCGCGCGGCTGTCGCTGGATGGATTGCGATAGACCAGCCATGAGGCGCTCACCCCGGTGGTCACCAGGGCCAATGACAAGCCGATGAGTTGGAGTGCTTCGGGTTTGGCCAGGGCCCAGATGTTAAACACGGCGGACTCGCCCGTTAGCCATTCCTCGAACCACGGCCAAGCGGGTGTGCCGACGAGAGCCAGCAACATCGCGCCGGCGGCCAGCACAAACAGCGGCACCAACATCACCGGCGGGCTTTCGTGCGGATGGGAAACCCCGGGGCTGCGCGGCTTGCCAAAGAACACCAGCAACGCCTGCCGCGTCATGTAAAATGCCGTTAGTAAGGCTGCCGTCGCTGCTAACAGAAATGGACCGTGCCCGCCGGGCCAGGTTTCTGCTTGGTGCAACACCGCTTCCTTGCTCCAGAAGCCGGAGAACACGAACGGGAAGCCAGCCAGAGCCATCATGCCGATGGCATAAGCGAAGAATGTTTTGGGCATCGCCTTGGCCAGTCCACCCATGCGGCGGATGTCCTGCTCGTCATGGCAACCGTGAATCACCGAACCAGCGGATAGGAATAACAGGGCCTTGAAGAACGCATGGGCTATCAAATGAAACATGGCTGCCGCCACCCCGCCGGTTCCCAGCGCCACCATCATGAATCCGAGTTGGGACACCGTCGAATACGCCAGGATGCGCTTGATATCATTTTGCCCGAGCGCCACGCAGGCGGCATACAGCGCGGTGATGCCGCCGATCCAAGCGGTGGCGCTCAGAGGCAGGCCGGTGATGCCGCTGTTCATGAAAATCGGGTGGGTGCGAGCAACGAGGAATACCCCGGCCGCCACCATCGTCGCCGCATGAATCAACGCAGATACCGGGGTCGGTCCTTCCATCGCGTCTGGCAGCCACGTGTGCAACGGCACTTGACCGGATTTGCCCATGGCACCTACTAACAAAAGTAGTGCCGCTGCCGCCGAGACCGTCAGGCCGCCGACCGTGGTGATGCCCGCCAAGGAACCGAGGACATCGGTTTCCAGCAGGCCGCGGCCGTGGTCGAAAAACAACAGCGTGTGAGATTGGCCGTAGAGCCAGATCATACCGAGGAAAAACGCCATGTCGCCCACCCGGGTGGTGATGAAGGCTTTCTGCGCCGCTGCTGCCGCCGAGGGTTTTTCAAAATAATAACCGATCAACAGATAGGACGCGAGCCCGACCAATTCCCAAGCCATGAATAACAGCAGCAAACTGTTGGAATAGACGACCAGCAACATTGCGCCGGAAAACAGCGAGAGAAAACAGAAGAACCGGCCAAAGCGCAGCTCATGCTTCATGTACCCGGTGCTGTAGATGAAAATCCACAGCGCCACAAACGTCACCATCGCCCCCATTGCCGCACTCAGCGGATCTAACACAAGGCCGACTTGCAACGCCACGTCGGCAAAGCTGAACCACGTGTAAACCGGCGGCTCAGGTGCCGCGTGGCCGTGCACCGGAGTGAGTGAGCAGGCTAGGCCCGCGACCGCAATGACACAGGATACCAGCAGCGCGCCGATCGCCAGCCACGAGGCGGGTCGGCCCATTCGGTTAGGCATGAAAGCGGTGATACCACCAGCCAGCAGCGGCAGCAGCGGCACCAGCCAGAGCAGGGTTGGGAGATAGGGGGAGAGCGCGTCAGCCATGGAGGGAATCGAGGCGGTTGAGATCGGTGGAACGGGTGCGGCGGAAGTTCATCAGGATGATGGCCAAACCCACTGCGGCCTCGGCCGCCGCGATGGCAATGGAAAATAACACAAACAACGGACCCGTTAGGTCGGTGTCTTGCGGGCCGTAGCGCCAGAAGGCGATAAAGTTGAGGTTGGCGGCGTTGAGCATCAGCTCGATGCCGACGAGGACCAGAATGGCGTTTCGGCGGCTGAGCACGGCGAAAAGGCCGAGCACAAAAAGCAGCGCGGAGAGTGTGAGG
>Ga0118677_10016713_pt1 | contig 10006 bp, 10 predicted proteins | sample AliMusrvi5mmetaG_FD_86154 | JGI IMG/M metagenome (GOLD analysis project Ga0118677, IMG submission 86154)
GGCCCGCGACGATCACGGCAAAAACGCTTTTTCGCCCGGCTCAGAGGGCCATCCAGCGGTAGGGTTTTTCAGCGGAATCAGTCAATCAGGACATTCCCCGGTTTTCGAGAGGCATGTGGGGGAGAAGATTTACTAACCACTGATGGGGAAATGAAGAAATCCAAACTGGAAAGACAATGTTTCGCGATTGTTCCGTCTGGCGGGTACACCAGCCGGAACAATCGCGAAACGGTGTTCTCGGAATCCAGGACAATGGCGCGGGATCCCTTACTTTTGACTTGGGACCCGCATCTTCATCAGCCCGACACATTGCAGGTGGCAAGCACAATTTGTCTATGATAAAATTAATATAACCAAGCACTAACAGGAGGGGTTATGCTGGAAAAAGAAGGTTATGACGTAATGGGAGCCGCCTTTGAGGTGTACAACACTCTGGGCTGCGGGTTTCTCGAGGAGGTTTATCAACAAGCCATGGAGATTGAATGCAACGGGCGCGGCATCCCCTTCCGTCCACAGCAGGAACTAAGATTGCGTTACAAGGAAAAAATCTTGAAAAAGACCTACCTGGCCGACCTTGTTGCTTTCGGCACTATCATTATTGAATTGAAAGCTGTTTCCGCCCTGGCCCCAGAGCATTCAGCCCAACTCATAAACTACCTCAAGGCAAGTGGTCTATCGGTGGGATACCTCATTAACTTTGGAAGCCCTCACAGGCTTGAATGGCGCCGCATGGCCCTGTAATCACAGAACCCGCTTTCTTTCCCAGATTCCGGAAAAAACGTTGCGGCATTTTCTCTGGGGTGTATTCCACACCAGAAAAAGGCCGCAACATTGCATTTTCCCGGTCGGATTTCTTCATTTCCCCATTAGTGGTGCCTAATCGAAATCATCGCAGGCTAATCCGGGTCTTGGCCATAGGCGTTGGCTCCCTCGTGGGAGTCCAGATATCCTTGCAGAATCACCTGGGCGGCAAGCTTGTCGCGGACTTCCTTCCGGCGTTCACGCGAGACATCGGCGTCAACCAGCATCCGTTCCACCAGACTCGTGCTCAGGCGCTCATCCGTGGTCTCCACGGGAAGTCCGCTTACCGCCCTCAACAAACCGATAAACTTCTCGGTCTCCTGTGCGATCGCGCCCAGGGTTCCATCCATGTTGATGGGCATCCCGACGACTATCTTCTCCACTCCCCGCTCACGGGCAATCCGGGTGACAGCAGCCGCCGCCTCTTCCATGGATCGAACCGATTCTACCGACAGCGGGGTCGACAGCATACCCAGAGGATCGCTGATGGCCACGCCCACCCTCCTCGTTCCATAATCTATGCCCAGGATTCGTCCCATAAGAAACTTTTTCACGCGAAGCCGCGAAGGTACGAAGAAGAAAGGTAAATCAAACTTATATATATCATCTTTCCCCTTTCGCGTTTTCGCGGCTTCGCGTGAGATCTCCTATCCTTTTCCATCATTCAGACTACCGATTCCATTCGCGGAGCAGAACCAGACCGTCAAGGGTCAGTTCGGGAAGGATTTCGACCGGGGTGTTCAGACCTTTCAAGGCCAACCCGGCATAGCCGCCGGTGGCGCAGAAGCGAATGCGCCGTTCCTTCATCCCCGCCTTGATATGCTCGAGGATTTCCCGAACCATCCCGCGGTATCCCACCATGGAGCCGATCCGCATGGCTTCGTTGGTGCTGCGCCCGATGTTGCCAAACCGGCCGCCCAACCCGATCTGGGGCAGTAATGCCGTGCGCTCGGCCATATACTCGGTCATCAGTGGCAGGCCTGGGGCGATCACGCCCCCGACGTATCTCCCGTCACCGGTGATGACATCGAAGGTGAGCGCCGTCCCGAAATCCGCCACCACAACCGCCCCCTGGTACCGATCCCAGGCCGCCGCCGCATCGGCCAGCCGGTCGGCGCCGATCGTCTCCGGCTGGGGATAATCAATCCTGAAATTCAACCGGATGCGGTGCCCGATCATCAGGGGGGACCGCCCGCAAAGTTTGTGCAGCACCTGCTCCCACAGGGGATTAAGGCCCGGCACGACGGAACACAACACCGCATCCTTCACGGCACGCCCCGCCGCCAGTTTTCGAAGAAGCGCCTTGATGTTGCGTTCCTCCCGCCCCTCGCGGGTCGTCATACGGCCCTGCTTCACAATCCTCTTCCCGCAGGCCAACCCCACATGGGTACTGGTGTTACCGACATCCACGACAAAAAAGTGTTCCGTTGCCATTACTCCAGCTCCAATGACAAATCCGCCGCCGGGGCGGAATGGGTAAGCCCGCCGACCGAAATCGCATCCACCCCGGTGGCGGCGATCGCACCGACCGTCGCAAGCGTCACGCCGCCGGACGCCTCCAGCTTGCAACGTTTGGCGCAAATCGCCACGCAGTCACGCATCCGGTCCGGCTCCACATTGTCGAGCATGATCCACTCGGGACCGGCCCGCAAGGCGTCGCGTAATTCATGCTCGGACTCCACTTCAACTTCCACGGGTACGCCGGGAAATTTCTCCCGGGCAGCCGCAACCGCGCCCTGAAGGTTACTGATCCCGGCCGCCTGCCAGAGCCGGCGATGGTTGTCCTTGATCAGGACCATGTCGTAGAGTCCCATCCGGTGATTCGTCCCGCCGCCGCAGGTCACGGCATATTTTTCAAGAATACGCAGAGTCGGGGTGGTCTTGCGGGTATCGAGAATAATGGTCCCGTACGGCTTCACCTTGTCCACAAATTCGCGGGTGCGGGTGGCGATGCCGGTCAGACGCTGCATGAAATTGAGTGCCGTCCTCTCGCCGGTGAGGATCCCCCGGATCGGCCCTTCAATGGTCATGAGCGCGTCATCGGGCTTGACCGCCGTCCCGTCGGAGACCCGGTATTGGCAACGCAACGAGGGATCCACACTCGTGAACACAGCCCCGGCGACATCGAGGCCTGAAACAACATAGTGACCCCTCGACAGAATCACGGCCCGGCCCCGCGCGGCTTCTGGGATCACGGACAGGGACGTCACATCACCGCCCCCGACATCCTCCTCCAGAGCCCGCCGGATCAGATCTTTTACGATTGGATGTTCAGCGATATTGCCCACGGCCTCTTCTCCTAATCCTAACCGACCGTCCACTCACTCGGAAGATAACAGATGCCTTCAAACTTCTTCTCCGATTCCACGCCTATAGCGAAGGCATTATCCAACCGGTGGTAGTTCACCTTGTGGTCCGCGGAGTGGACTGAAAACGAGAAGAAATAGGTGCCCCGAGCCAGATTCAAACGGGGAATCCGCAGAACAACCGAACCCGGACCGGACAAGGCCGGAATGGCGACCTTCTCGATTTCCGTGTTACTGCCATGGACCAACCGCCCCTCCTCATCACTGATCCCGAACCCGAAAGTCGAGGGGCCGACCGGCGTATTGACGTCATAGCGTATGCGCACGTTAAGCGGCTGGTCCCAGGCAAACTTGGTGGTTGCCTCACCCCGGTCATCGAAAAATTCCGTGCCGGACAACACTACCTCGCGGGTCCCCCATTCACGGCGCCGTTCCCCGCCCGCCTGGCTCCGCGAGAAGGACTCATATTGCCCGATCACCTTGCCGGGCTCGCCCTCTCCCAGAACCCGGCCATGATCCAGGAAGAGGATTCTATCACTGACCGACTGGATGGTGTTCAGGTCATGCGAAATGATCAGCATCGTCTTCTTCTGTTCCCTGAACTCGGCCATCCGGCGAAGGCATTTCCGTTGGAACGAGGCATCGCCCACCGCCAGAACCTCGTCCACCAGCAGGATTTCCGGATCCACTTCCACCGCCACGGCAAACCCGAGCCGGACATACATGCCGGAGGAATAGTGTTTCACGGGCTGGTCAATAAACCGGCCGATATCGGCAAACTCCAGGATGGCATCGAACCGCCGGTTCATCTGCTCGCGCGTCAAACCCATGATGGCTCCCGCCAGGAACACATTCTCTCGCCCGGTCAGGTCGGGATGGAACCCCGCGCCGAGTTCGAGCAGGGACGAGATGACGCCCGAGGTCATAATCCGCCCCTCGCTGGGCATCATGGTGCCGGCCAGCAAGGCCAGCAGAGTGCTTTTTCCCGCGCCGTTGGCTCCGATCAGGCCGAGCGTTGTGCCCCGCGCGACCGTGAAATTAACATCCTTAAGCGCCCACAGGTCACGGTCGCCGCCCGGAGTCCGGATCCAATCCATAACCATGGACTTCAGGGTGCGTCCGCCGGCATTCCGCAACCGGAACCGCTTCCCAACCCCTTCAACCTGTATGGCAATGTCGCTCATATCGCTCTGTTGACCTTACAACTCATCGGCAAACCGAGTTTGGAGTTTTTGAAAAACCATGACGCCAACCGCGCACACCACGGCCGCGACTCCCACGGACAGCGCAACCAGGGAGGCGTCCGGGAGGGGGCTGCCCAACAAGGCCGCCCGGTAAAGCGCCAGGATCCCGGCCATGGGATTCAGGAAATACAATTGCCCCAGGACCGGGTGATGGGCGGTGATCGGGGCGATCATGGAAATGTCATACACCACCGGCGTCAGGAAGAACCACGCCATTGTGAAAATGCCGGTCAGGTGCTGGACATCGCGAAAGAAGACGTTCAAGGCACACAAGGCCAGGCTGACCCCCGTGCACAACGCGAGGTGGGCCAGCATCGCCAGAGGAAGCCAGGCGATGCCGCCGAAGCAGGGTCCGTTGAACAACAGATAAACCACCATGACCAGCAGGGACAGGAGGAAATTGACGAAATTCGCCAGCACGATCGAAAACGGCAGCAGAACCCGGGGAAAACAGGCTTTTTTCACCAGATTGGCATTGCCGATGATGGCAAACGACGAATCCCCGAGACACATGGCCAGATACTGCCAGACGAAAATGCCGGACACGAGAACGGTCATGGGCATGGGAAACTTCATGATGATCTTCATGAATACGGCATAGATGGCGATCAGGAAAACCGGCCCGAGTAGCGTCCAGAGGAATCCCAGCGCCGACTCCTTGTAGCGGATTTTGATGTTCCGCACGACCAGCATGGACAACAAGTCCCGCCGCGCCACGATGTCTTTGACGAATTCAACCATAAGTGGCTGATAATATGGGGAGCGATGTGGATGTGTCGATTTTTTTCACAGGGGTTCCGCCGGTGTCTTGATCGGCAGCACCCGATGCGCCACGTGGATCTTGAAAACCGAATCCGCCGGCAAGACTTCGCCATCCACCTGGGCGGACTCCGGATGGGCCATCCGGATTTCGATTTCACGGCCCTGGACATGCATGGCGCGCCTATGCAAATCCGCCGACAGATCCCGGATTTTGTCAGGATTATGGCGGATCGCCAACAGGTAGCGGGTCAGATAATCAACATGCGCATTGAAAAGGACGACATCCAACAGGCCATCATCAGGATAGGCATTCGTGCTGAAGTCAAAATCCCCGGCATAAATGCGGGTATTATTGACCACCACATTGATCAGGTGTCCCTTGTACCAGGGCTTCCCATCCACGATAATTTCACCCTCCGTGGGGGCATTCTGAAAAAAACGGGATCCCAAGGCGAGGGTATAGAGGAACCGGCCTCGTGCCAGATATTTCAGGAACGGAATATTCTCGATGGCCCGTTTCCGGGAATTCCGCTCGATCAGGATTCGGGAATCGAGTCCAACGGTGAGGGCATCGGCAAAATAGCGTCCGTTGATGACCCCCAGATCCAGGCAATAATCCGCGCCATGCACGATGGTGGAGACCGCCCTTCGGAGGTCGCGGGCGGAATAGTCATCCTGGAGCCTGACGCCCAACGACTTGGCGATGTCATTCCCGGTCCCCATCGGAATAAAGGCATATCGCGGCAGAGGCGCGGCGGGTGCGGCGGCGCGATAGCGCATGAGCCCGTTGATGATTTCGGCATGGGTTCCATCGCCGCCAATCCCCGCCACCACATCATAGAAACCGGGACCGGCAGCCTTCAAATGGTCATGAACCTGCTGTATGAGTGACAGGTCATTCTGGGAGGACAACAGATCGAACGCGGCACCCTGCCGGTGAAGCAAATCCGCGATTTCGGGCCATCGCTTCACGGCCAATCCGCCCGCCGCACCAGGATTGAGCACGCATAATACTTTCATGGAGCACCTGGCCCGAATGTAGCCAATATGGGGGTAAAAATGAATAAAAAACGCCAGCAGGGCCTTGGGGCCATACTGGCGAAACAAATCCCGAAATCGACAGGCTATTTCTTGAGCTTGGCCGGCCTTTTCAGCATCAGGCGAACCTCAAGCGCATTCATCGCCTTGACCTTATCTTCGGCCACGCCAAGCTTGACCAGACGGCTGCGCTGAACCTTCTCGCGACGCTTCTTATCCGACGCGCCCTTGACAGGCCGTCCCGAACGAGTATCTCCACCTTTTCCCGACATATTAGTCCTTCCCGCTCCCGGCTGCGTTAACTTCACCATCATGGTATGCGCCGGAATGCAAAGGCGCACACCATGCAAGGAAACGCCGTCCAAGTCAATATCATTCAGATTTCTCCCACAATTATGTTGACGCGCCGCCCGGATTATCATAAAAACACAACACTTTTCCGATTCTTAGGCGATTCCCTTGTTGACGGTGAGTGTGTGCTTGTTTTGAATTCAGCCTCCATTTATCCCAATTTTTTCCAGCATAACTGACGATAGTCAGCGGCTTGTTCCTCTTTATCCGGCTCCATAACCATGACCAAAATCGCATTAACCGGCGGTATCGCCTGTGGAAAGAGCGTTGTAGGACAAATACTGGCAACCTTGGGGATACCCGTATGCGAGACCGATGAGATCGGGCATACGGTTCTGGAACAGGATGCCGCTGTCCGGACGGCGGTGATCGGCGGGTTCGGGCAGGCCATTGTGGGCGCGGCGGGACGGATTGACCGGGACGCCCTGGCACGGATCGTATTCGCCAGTCCAGATCGGCTGGCCAGGCTGAATGCCATCATCCATCCGGTGATCATGAGGGCCCTGCGGAAATGGGTTGACGCCCAATCCGGCCTGGCGGCGGCCATCATCCCGTTGCTGTACGAGGTCGGTGCGGAAAAGGACTGGGACAAGGTGATTTGTGTGGCATCGCCGGAAGCGGACCAGCTCCGGCGGCTTTCGGAACGGGGACTTGCCCCGGATGAGGCCCGCGCACGGATCGGTGCCCAAATGAGCCTTGCCATGAAAATGGAGCAGGCTGACTATGTGATTTACAATTGCGGCAGCAAGGCATTGCTGGAGGAACAGACGAAACAAGTATTGCGGATAATCCGCGGAGTATAACTATGGAAGACAGACGCGAACATCATTCAGGCAGACCTGAGCATCGTGGGGGACGACGGGGCCGCGGGGGACGCCCTCAACAACGCCCCCGGATAGCACAACCGGACATGGACAGGCCCCCCCAACATCTACCCCATCACGACTCATCCTACCAGGGCCTTCCGTCGGATGCACAACCCTCATTCAACGGACAGCAGACCGTCCAGGGCACCCCTGCTTCAACACCACCGGCATCTCCCGATGGACAGCCCCAGCCGCAGACCGATGCCAACGGCAGTCCCCTCCCGTCAGCACCGCCCTCCCAGCGTCCCCAGGGCACGCCCCGGCCGCTAAACCTGTCGGATCTGCAATTAATGCCCGTCCCCGAATTGAACACCATGGCCGACAGTTACGGCCTGATTGATCTCGGCGCACTGCGCAAGCATGAGCTGATTTTCGAGGTCATGAAAGCCAACGGGCGGCTGAACGGATCCCTGCACGGCAAAGGAGTTCTGGAAATCCTGCCCGACAGTTTCGGATTCCTTCGATCCCCTTACTACAATTATCTCCCCTGCCCCGAGGACATCTATGTCTCCCCGTCGCAGATCCGCCGGTTTGCCCTGCGGACGGGCGATTTGGTCGAAGGTGAAATCCGGTCCCCCAAGGACAAGGAACGCTTCTTCGCCCTGATCAAGGTGGACAAGATCAATTCCGGCGATCCGGAAAAATCGAAGAGCAAGGTCCCGTTTGAAAACCTGACCCCGCTCTTCCCGAACCGCCGATTCATGCTGGAACGCGAACCGGGCGAGGTTTCCATGCGCGTCATGGACCTCTTTACGCCCATCGGCATGGGCCAGCGCGGGCTGATCGTCGCCCCACCGCGTACCGGCAAAACCGTGCTCCTCCAGAAGATCGCCAACAGCATCTCGGCCAACCATCCCGACGCCTACCTGATCGTCCTGCTGATTGACGAGCGGCCCGAGGAAGTGACCGACATGGAGCGGAGCACCAAGGCCCACGTGCTCAGCTCAACCTTCGACGAGCCGCCAGAACGGCATGTCCAGGTCGCCGAAATGGTGATCGAGATGGCTAAACGCATGGTCGAATGCGGCAAGGACGTGTGCATCCTGCTCGACAGCATCACGCGTCTGGCCCGCGCCTATAACACCCTGCAACCGCATAGTGGAAAAATCCTCTCAGGGGGTGTGGACGCCAATGCCCTGCACAAACCCAAGCGGTTCTTCGGAGCGGCCCGCAATATCGAACATGGAGGAAGCCTGACCATCATCGCCACGGCCCTGGTGGACACCGGAAGCCGGATGGACGAGGTGATCTTTGAAGAATTCAAGGGTACCGGCAACATGGAACTCTGCCTGGATCGCACCCTGGTGGACAAGCGGATCTTCCCCGCGATCAACATCGAGAAATCGGGAACCCGCAAAGAGGAACTCTTGCTCCATCCCGACGAGCTTAGTAAGATATGGATTTTGCGCCGTGCGATCAACGGGGTCCCGCCGGTTGAGGCGATGGAACTGATTGTGAACCGGCTTAAGAAAACCAAGAGTAATGTTGAATTCCTGATGGCGATGAAAGAATAGTGGAGATATCACGATCCTATGAAAGTTACAGTTGAAGAGGTGGGGCCCTGCCGGAAGGCTTTGCGTATTGAAGTTCCGGCGGACCAAGTCACGACCGAATACAAAAAAGTTATCAAGGAAATAGCCTCGAAAGCCCGGATCCCGGGATTCCGCCAGGGGAAGGCCCCGGCGACGGTCATCGAGCGGCAATTTTCCAAGGACGCTCTTGAGGAGACTCGCGAGCGCCTCCTGCCCAAGGCCTACCAAGAGGCGCTGAAACAGGAAAAACTCGTGCCTGTGGCTGTCACCGACGTGAGCGATGTCCAGATCACCAAGGAACTTCCCCTGACCTTCAAGGTCACCGTGGATCTCGTCCCGGACTTCACGCTTCCCGCCTACAAGGGAATCACGGTCACCGGCAAAAAGGTCGAGGTCAAGGCGGAGGATGTGGAGCAGGTCCTCGCCAACATGCGCGATCGTAGCGCCCATTTTGACCCCGTCACCAACCGGGCCGCCAAAAAAGAGGACGTGGTGGAAATTGACTATGCCGGGCTCTGCGAGGGGCGCCCCCTGCTGGAGGTCGCGCCCGGCAACCCCGAACTGGCCCAGGGCAAGGATTTCTGGGTGCTGTTGTCGGACAACATGCCGGAGTTCCTTCCCGGCATCAAAGCCCATGTCGAAGGCATGGAAATCGGCCAGACCCGCGAAGTGGCGATCGTCTTTCCCGCCGACTACCGCGTCGCCTCGATCGCCGGGAAAACCGCGACCTACACGGTAACGGCCAAGGGCATCCGCGAACGCAAGTCGCCTGAACTGAATGATGAATTTGCCAAGATCATGGGTGCCGACTCCGTTGACGCACTCCGCAAAATCGTCCACGAGAACCTGGCGGCCACCGGCGAAACCACCGAGAAAGGGCGCCAGAAGGATGAACTGGTGAAGTGGCTCATCGAGAACACCAACCTCTCCAGCCTTCCCCAGTCGCTGGTGGAGGAGGAAGCCCGCCACATTATCCAGGACGTGGTACAGGAGAATGTCCGACGTGGCGTAAACAAGGATGATATCGAGTCGCACCGGGACGACATCTTCAACCGCGCCGCCCAATCGGCATCGGACCGGGTCAAGATGAACTACATCCTCAATCG
>Ga0118677_10016715_pt1 | contig 10006 bp, 3 predicted proteins | sample AliMusrvi5mmetaG_FD_86154 | JGI IMG/M metagenome (GOLD analysis project Ga0118677, IMG submission 86154)
GGAAAGCGCCTTAAACTGGCCCATGCGGGTTTTGGCCCAACCGTCGCCACCTTCCGGTTTGTTGTCCGGATTGCTGTAATTGGGAAGCTGGACGAAGTAGAACGGGAAGTCGCCCTGGTTCCAAGCTTTGCGCCAACCCCCGATCAGGGCGCGCATTTTGTGATAATATCCGTCTTCTTCACTGCCGTTGGTTTCGCCCTGATAGAAGAGTGCCCCTTTGATCCGGAAGTTGACCAGGGGGTGAATCATGCCATTATACATACAATGCCAGGCGCAGGGCCCGGTTGCGGGCTCCCCGTCAATCTTGACCGTGTCGGGCAACTCCGTATTGTTAGCGAGGGCTTTACGTGCATCGGCGATGTAGGTTTCGATCTTGGGAAGTGCCTTCGATACATTGCTGCGGTACTCGACCATCAGTAAATCGAGTCTTGCCTTATCTTCCGCCAGTTCTGGAATTGAAGCCAACCCATCAGCGGAGCAGAATGGCTCAATCGACGTTCCACTCGATATGCTCCTGATCAGACCGATGGGAATGCCGGTTTCGCGGTGTATTTTGCGGCCGAAATAATAACCTACAGCCGTGAAGTTTCCTGCCGTCTGGGGAGTACACGACACCCAGTTGCCCTTAACATCAGGCTGCCGCCACCCACAAAAATTGTGAAGCACATCGAACTGCCGGATCAGCGGATAGCTAGCCTCCTTGGTTTCGTCAGGCCTGCCGCAGTTGCCCAACAGGAATTCCATGTTGGACTGGCCGCTGCAGACCCAGACGTCGCCGACGACCACATCATTGAGCGTCACCTTGTTCTTGCCGGCGATGCTCATGCTGGCGGGGATCATCGACGGCTGCAGCGCGTCCAGCTTGACGCTCCAGTTGCCGGCCTTATCAGTCGTCGTGGATTTTTTCTGGCCGGCGAAAGCGACGGTGACTTTCTCGCCCGGTTCAGCCTTGCCATAAACCGCCACCGGTATATCCCGCTGGAGCACGATATGATCCGTGAACAGTCCGTTCAGCGCCACATCGGCAGACGCCGACAGGGTTAACAAACCCAGGACCATCAGCACCGAAAGCTGCTGCATTTCTTTAGACACCCTGCAATCAATCGTTCGCATAAAACTCCTATCATTTAGCGGTTGTCGGCTTCGACTCCAGCACCAGCACCTCGAACGGCTGCAGGGCGAAGACGGTCGGCTTGCCCGCCGTCATCTCCACCTTCTGCACCCGCTGGTCGGCGTACGGACTGGTCATGGTGAAATCCTTCGCCGCACCCGCGGGCAGGTCGAATACCACACCGGCATCCAGTTTGATTTCCTGCGGCTGGTCGTCCGGATTGCGCAACGTTAGAATCGCCTTTTTCGCTGACCACGACGCCCATCCGTAAATCTCCTGCTTCTCTGGATTTCCCCCCACCCAGTGCGTATCGACCAGCACATCGGCGTTCAATTTAGCCCATTTCGCCGCCGAGGCCACCGCATCCCACGACGATGTCGCCATCAGGTCTGGCTGGATGTACAGCTCCTGGAGTGCCGTGCCGGATCCGAAAAACGAGCGCGCCTCATGACGGAGATCATTGCCGGCCTTGGCGGCCCGCGCGGCAAAGAAATGCCCCTTGGCCATCACAATGCCATGATTCATAATTGAGTTGAGCGGATACAGGGGGCCCCGCTTAACCACAAACCGATAGGTCTGGGCGTCGCGGTAGTTGAGCCACATTTCCCGGTCATCGCCCTTGCCTTCCCACCCCATGTCATTGCCTTCGCGCCACGTGCAGTCTACCACGTTTAGCCAAAACGGGGACGGCCAGGTACCCACCGTGACATTGAGAAAGAGGTCCGGATTGATCTGGCGCAATTCCCTGGCACAGGCAAGCAGGGCCATGAAGTGCGGCGAAACTCCGCCGCCCGCCTTGTCCCACTTGAAGTAGTTCACCTTGTTCTTCGTCACCAGGTTGGCGCAATAATCGCGGAACCAAGTGTAGTACTTGGCGTCCGAGAGGTCGAGCCACTCGCCACTGACCAATCCCAGCTTCCGGGCCTGCGCAACACGCTGCTCATTCCCGTCATATCCCGCCAGCGGCGAAATCCAGATCCCCAGATGAGAATGTACCCGTTCCAGCTCTGTCGCGAGCTTGTCAAATCCCGCCGGGAACTTCGTCTTGTTGATGGCCCAGAACCCCGCATTTAAGTCGTCCCAGCCGTCGTCCAGCACGTATGACTGCACCGCCACCCCACGCTTGACGGTCATTTCCTCGGTGAAAGAACTGATCCGGCTGAGCATATCCTTCTCATTGACGCCGCGTTCCAGATCAAACCAGCAATTATAGTGTAGGAAGGGTTTATAGGGTCTGGCCCGTTCCCGTTCCAAATAGCGCAGGAACGCGCGGCGAAGCTGCCCCTCGGGATAGGTCCCCAGAACCGAGGAGAACTCATAGACCTTCCCAGGTTGAAGCTGCAACTGGCAGTTCACCATGCAACGAACAGGCCACGATGGTTCACCTCCCAGCACACCGTTGTTTACGGTAATCTTCCCGTTGGATCGATATTCGGGACGCCCTCCCAGTATCACGTCCAAGTCAGCCGTCGTCACACCGTCTGGCACCGTCAGGCTATATGTATTTGCCTCAGACGTGCTGCTACTCCAACCGGGATGTACATCCTTGGACACGACCTTGCCGCCATGCCGAATCTGCACTTGATCCATATCAATGCGATCGGCACCCGATTCATACGCGATCGTTACCGCCAGCGGGCCTGGCTTCAGATCTTTCAGCGTACGACCGATGAACCTGCGCTGCATGTCATCCTGGCTCCAATGGCTCGCGTCAGCGCCGACCACGCCTGAGGGCACATTCTGTGACATGGGCAGTTCCTGGCCCATGAATAAATGATCGGAACACACTGGATTACCGGCCTGCGCAGAGCCTTCAAGCCAGGTTTTCCCAGCAGATGCACGCAGACAGGTTACGGAAGTTAACCTCCCCTTGCTCCCCTCAACATTCAGCATCTGCCGGAAGTAATGCGACCCGTCCCGCAATTCCGCACGCCACCGGATCATCACGCCGGTGCCCTCATGCTTGAAGACGGCTGAAATCTGTTTGCCCTTTAAGCGTCCACCCGTGTTAGTAGCAACGGCCGTGGATTTCAGTGATTCCACGATGGGCGTGCCAATAAGCACACATTCCGAGGCACGGATATGCTGCAGATCGTCCATCTGAAACTCAAACAACTCTGTGGATTGAGGATAGGCTTTCGTCTGCAGCACGTCCGAAATCCCGGTCAGCATCAACCGCCCATTTTCCAGCGACCACTCCACCGACAGGACATTGTTTGACAGGATATACTTCCCATCCTTCTGTTTGGCCGAGGCCAAACCGGGCATGGTATTGCCATAGACAATGTCCACCGGGGCGGCAACCTTGTCAGCCCCCAGGCTTATGTTCGCCGCGATGATGCCGGTTAAAATTGCGATCGTCGCAGAATAGACTCTGCCCTGTTTCGAAAGAAATTTCATGGTGTTTTACTCAATTTTGCTCGTCTTCCTTTGTTTCAAGATCCCTCTTGCGGGATGGGTGGTATATTGAATTCTAATTATGTTAGACATGCGGTGCGGGTGCGGCCGTTAGCGTTTGGTTTGGAATTCACCTTCTCCCATTCGTCGTACACGGCCCTGATAGTCTGCGGATTGCCGGCCGGGCCAAACTCAAGCTGGGCAATGATGCCGCCACACGGGTCGTAAAGATGTTCCGCGACCTTGCGCACCGCGTCACGCCCTTGCTGCGGATCGGGCGAAGGCAACACATGCTGACGGTCGATCTCCCCCCAAAAAGTGATCTTGCCCTTGGCCCGCTGTGCCAGGTCGGCCATGTCCATCACAAAGAGCTGCGAATTCAGCGCGTCAACCCCAATCTCCACCAGGTCGTCAACCACCGCCGCGATGCACCCGTCCGAATGCATGAAGGCGAACTTGCCGTGGGCGTGCGCCAGATCGCAGTAATCCTGGTAAAGCGGTTTGAACCATTTGCGCCATGCCGATGGCGGTATCAGAAGCTGATTCTGCGAGCCCCAGTCATCCATGAAGAACACCGCATCCACATCGGTGGTGACCCAGAACTCCAACTCCCGCAGGTAATGGTCGTGGATGGCTTTAAGACAAGACACCATGCCCTCTTCAGGCGTCAACACATCCATCAGGCTGTTCTCGGACCCGCGCATGAACTGGTAACATTCCCACGGCCGGGGTAGGTTCTGGGCCAGCACAAACTTATCCGTCGCCCCACAAAACCGCTTGATCATCTCGCGCGCCTTGGCCGGCCCCGCCGGAAGATTCTCTAGCGGTGGCCGGATCGCCTTGGGATCGGGATGGTCCCCTGTCAGAATCGGCGTCTTGACTTCGCCATGCACCCCTTGCTGGATATTGGTGAAGATGCAGCCCCAGTCATTGATCGCCTCACCGATCATGTAGATGTCGCCTTGCTTGAGCGGCGACGGATTGCCGGCGGCAGGCGCAACGACAATATCTCCGGGGTACTCAGCCTGCATAGCCGCCAGTTCGCCCGGATATCTTTGCTCCGCCCAAGGCAGGATCCAGAGATCCCGCGGGATCCATTCCGGTGTTGCAAATTCGAGGCAGCGCCTCATATTCTCCCTTGGCGTAAGCTTCATATCAGTATCATCCTCATCGTTCCGTCTTGGCTTTATCCGCTGGCTGGGTTCCCAAATCTTCGTTGATCACATCCGTGCAGGCTTCCGTGCGCACATTGACTTTTCCAGACACCGCCTTGTTTCCAACAATCACCAGTCCCTTGACGCTTCTTGCCGAAATCTCGGCATTATCAAACACATTGCCCTCGATGCGGATGTTTTCATGCACCGGCTCTTCCGGCTTGGCGGTACTGTTCTCCGGCCAGATGGATATGCCACACTTGATGAATTGATTGCCGCGAATCGTCATGTCGCGCACCGGCCCCGACTCAAACCAGTTGCGTGCGTCATCGGATACCAGGATGGCCGCCATCGCGGTCTTGTGAAACAGGTTGTTCTCGATGACCACCTTCCGCCGGGTGGTGAGCAGGAAGCCGCGCGTGGAACACATGGTGATTTTGCAGTTGCGCACATACACTTCCGGCGTCCAGGTGACGTTTTCGAGGACATCCTTGCCCGGAACAACCTCCGGTGCCGGCTTCTCCAGCGTCAGCAGCATCGTCCAATCGTCCTTCATTTCCGCCTTCTTCACCTTGCCCGAGCCGAAGACGCGCAGGGAATCAGGGTGGACAAAGTCAATATCGTCGCCAGCAAAAAAGGCCTCAAACCCGTAGGTCTGCCCGTGACAGAACCGCAGCAGCAACTGGTCGGGAGCCGGCCACTCCATGATCCGCAAGTGGGTGCCATGAACATTGATCGGATCATCCTGGGTGCCCGAGAAAGTGCACTCCTCCGCAATGAACTTGCCGCTGCAGCCCGAAACCTGGATGGCATCCGCCCAGCAGGCACAGGTACGGCCCGAGCCCGGCCGCGGCGCCAGGTCAACTTTCTTGAGCGTCAGGTTTTCACAAAACTGGTTCACCAGTCCCATGCCGTGCATGTAATGATAAGCGCAGTTTTCCCAGGTGATATCCTTACTGTTACGCGCAAACGATCCGGTACAATCGCGGAGCGGGTCACGCTCCTGCCAAACCCGGCCCTTGGTGAATCCCGGGTTTGCCGAAAAATAGGCACGGATCTTGTTGGGTGTTAGTTCTTCGAGTTTCGTCACCTTGCTGAAATTGATTCCAGAGCGCACCAACGTCCCTTCCGCAGGATCGCCCTGCTGCTGGGCACCCTGCCGGAAGGCATCGTGCTTCCAGCCTTCGCCCAACCACACCATGAGATCATTTTCGACCACGTATTTCGAATCCGGATTGATGGCCAGGTCCGCATGATCGGCCGCGACATCCTGCACCGTGTACTCAGAGGTGGTCGGCCGCCGGTAGTCAAACGCCAGCCCCTGCAGGCGGACATCCTCGGCATGATCAAAGAACGTCTCTATCATTTTTCCGCGCATATAAATGTCGCTTCGCGAACCCTTCGCGCCTCCAAGCACTTGCACATGACGCACCCCCTGGAAAGCCAAGGCGATGGTCTTGGGCGTACCAGGGTCATCATTCGTATTGGTGATGAACAGCTTGCGCTTGAGCGCATTCTCCGGAAAGAAGTCGTATTCACCCGGCGCAAACTGAATGACGATCGGACGCGTTGCCGTGCCTTCGCCCGAAGGCTTCAGTGTCTCATTGTAACATCCCGGTTTCAATTCAATCCGGTCCCCAGCCGCCAGAAGAAGCCGATTTACCATCTTTAAACTGCGCCACGGTTTCTTCTCCTGGGTCCCGATATTCTCATCGTTACCATTTACCGGATTCACATAGTAGGTTGTTCCGCCCGGCGATTTCACCAGTTTCTCAACCGGCGGATAGGCTTCCTCGGCCGCGACGACCGGCCCCGGGGCCATCCTTGGCCAGCGCGGATCGGACACCTCCGGCAGCTTCACTTCCGTCAAAACCGGCGCCGTGCCTTTCCATGTAAACACCGCATCCGCCCAGTTGGCATGATCGCTCCAGTTGTTATCCCCGCCATCGGTCACATCAAGCCTGAGCAACTTGACCCCGCTCAGGTCAAGATCAATCACCTTGGGTTCGTCACCGGCTTTATTCACACCGCCCTTCATTAGACCGCTGCTGAACAGAACCTTACCGTCGCCGGTCACGAAGAATTTTACCGAGCCGGGTTCCCCCTTGAGGTCACTTACCCCCACAACGGCATGAAACTTCTCCGTTTTACCATCGAGCTTGATCATGGCACTGCTCGGCGCATGCACACCCAGTCCATGCTCAAATTTTTTGCCGCCCATTTGCAGCGGCTGCCAGGAGGCCGACTTGTCCTTGACCACCTGGTTGTTGGCTGACTTGATCAGATTGATGTTAGGCAGATCTTCCAGCCGGGTATCTTCCCCTACTGCCGTGAGACAGAAGCCCGTAAGACCTGCGGCCAGAAGTGCGAATGACGGCTTAAACGGAATGTTCATCATATATCTCTGTGTGTTCCTAATTCTCCACAATCAAGCGGCCATTCACTTCTTTCAATTTGAGCAGGCGCAACCGTTCGCTGGTGCCACCGTCCGGTTGGTGCAAGGCCAGCAGAAGGTTGCCGGAAAAATCACGGAAGATCATGCCGTGGCCGCCATTATCGGGAAAAATGGGCTCAGGCGAATGCCGCCACGGGCCCTTCACGGTTCCGCTCTCCGACTCCACCATGCCCACCGCATAATCGCCGCCCTTGCGGAAGCTGGACCAGATCATGAGCAGTTTGCCGTCTTTCGTCCGATACAAGAACGGGCCGTCAGTAACGTAATTATTCTCCCCAATCGAACGCACCCAGGGCACCTCCGAGGCCTTGAAGAGTTGGATCGATTCCCCCTGCCTGGCGCTCCAGTCTTTCGTCATCTGCACCGCGCGGACGGCACCATCATGCGCCTGGCACCACTCATGGCAGTAAACCAGCCAGTGCGTACCGTCGGCTTCAATCCACGGCGTGCCATCCAGAGCGCGCTGCTCAGGAGGTGTATTCGCACCATCGCCGACAATTACGAATGGCCCCTCCGGCTTGTTTGCCCGCAGAATCTGGGTGCCGCGCCCGCCATCACGTCCGGGGAATGAGACAAACATATAATAAGCGTTATCAAACTTATGCACTTCCGGCGCCCAGACTTCGACTCCGCCCCAGAAATTTGCAGTGGGCCGCTCGAAGGCTGTCTCAGGCTTGGACCAGTTGATCAGGTTTTTACTGCGATAAACCTCCACGCCGGTGCCTGCTGTATCGTTATTCAGACGGTTCCCGCATTGCGCATAAAGGTAATAGGTGCTCGTCGCTTTATCAGCCAGAATGAACGGATCCCGGACACGGATCTCGCTCAGTATAAGTGGGAATTCAGCGAGCATGGCAGGCGTGAGCGGGACCGGTCGCGAGGAGACTCCGTCATACATTGCGACAAAATTCCAGGTACCCGGCATAACGTCAAACCGGCAGTATCGCGCGTCCTCACCCTTACTAACCACGCCGCGCACTGACTGGCCTGACTTCCTGTTCTTCCATACCGTTTGGCCGTTGACTTTCACGCTAACAATGGTTCGGCCTTTTTCCTGCGGAATGCCGACCACAGCCTTTGTTCCTTTCGGCGACACCAACTTCAGCCCGAGCGATGACGCATCACGTTTCAGAGCCACCTGAATATTGCCCTTCACTGTAGGCACTATGCCCTCAATGGTCGATAGATCGCCCATTTGCGGCACGACATGGTACTCCTCGTACGCCACCTTGTCAGGTCCCACCCCCAGCACATACTGCGACATCATCGTCAACGGGCCACCGCTCCAGGCGTGGTTGTAGCCGTTGGAGCCGCCATATCCGTCCCACCCTTCCCAAAGCGTGGTGATCTCACTTCCGACCATTTTGGCATAACGCTGTTTCATCCGGTCAAGGGCCAACTGTCCCTCACCCATCATGAACAGGGCTTCCATAACATATTTTTCCATGTAAGGGGAGGCGTTGCGATGCTTGTTAAGCACCTCGCGCAAGGCCGTATACTTGTCCGGCCCCGCGATCCCGGCCACCACCGCCAGCCCGTTCCCGCGATCATCGGTGTCACCGGTGTAGCCGGGCGAACGGTATTCCTTGCCGTTCCAAAATTTCGTATTAATCCCCTGCGTCACAGCTTTCAGCCGGGCATGCCATGCCGGAAGATCACCCTGCGCGCCACACACCTTGGCCATCTCGATCACGCCTTGGAGCGCCAGGTGGTACCACACACTGTCCAAGAGTTGGACGTCGATGTTGCTGCCCCAGTCCGACCATTCCCACTCGCCTTTGCGGTGAACCACAAGACCATCCTCGCCCAGCTTCCAAACCGTCAGGTAATCGCGGACATGCGGATACACTTCGCGCATCGTTGCCACATCGCCCGTGTAATAATAGTATAACCAGAAACCATATTTACCAACACTCGCGAGCATCTGGGGCGGAAGCTCCGCGCCCCAGTTCCCGGATGGGACTGGAGAAAACAGGGTTTTATTCTCTCTCTGCCAGTTCGCCAGTTCGAGGATGGCCTTGCGTGCGAGTTGGTAACCTGGCGGGTCAAACACGTAAAACGCTTCACCGAGTTCATTGACCGCATCACCCCACCACTGCGCCCGTTCGCGATCCGGACAGTCCATGTAGTTGTCGCGCATGGTGACATACAGCGTGCGTTTGGATTTCTCCCACAACGTGTTATAGAACGGATCCTCACAGCGGAACGCCCCGGCGAACTCGGCGTTGTAGCCGGTTTCGCGGTATTGCAACGACAAGATCTTCACGCCGGCCGGAATCGCATACTCGACCACATGGCCGTTCATCCAGCCTGGCGTCTCAAACTCCTGCACGCCGGCCTTCGTGATATACTCGGCATGAACGCTGGGCTCGCCGCCGCCATTGATGTCGTCGGTGCGGATGTCTATCTTCCCGCCGGCCGTCGCCTCGATCTTGAAATACGGCGTCACATGGGCATTATATGGCAGCGCGGCCTTGATCACCTTGCCATCGCTAAGCGCCGGCAGTGCCGCCGCATTGGTATAGGCTTTCAGACCATAATCCTGCCATTGCGGAATCGGCCTCTCAACCAGCTTGCCCCACGGCGCCACCGGAGGGATCCCCGCCTCTAGCGGCGCGGTCCAGGCCGAATCGTCATACGCCGGTTCCATCCACGCGCCAATGTCCTTGGTTGCATCGAACAGAATGCTGGATTCCGGGAGCCGGTAATTCGACAGTGGCTCACCGGCCGTTGCGAACGCTGGATGAATCCGCATTTTCCAGGTGGCGTCGGTTGCGATGGCCTCCTTGCCAAGCTTGGCCTCCATCACCAACCCCGGCTTGCCGCTGCTCTTGTGGGAAAACCCCTGCTTGCCGAAATACCATGCGAGAACCGCAATGGTGTTATGCC